>Ga0194135_10002670_pt1 | contig 10854 bp, 9 predicted proteins | sample LitLau_LLRF_2013_FD_134024 | JGI IMG/M metagenome (GOLD analysis project Ga0194135, IMG submission 134024) | Freshwater sediment microbial communities in response to fracking from North America - Little Laurel Run_MetaG_LLRF_2013 (version 2) | ecosystem: Environmental > Aquatic > Freshwater >... | reverse complement strand
GCCCTCGGCGAGGGCGGCGGCGGCGAGGGGATCTCGGTCGAAAATGTCAGCTCGCACCGCATCGTCGAAGGTGTGATCCGCGACAGCGGCAACGTCGAAGTCGGGCTCTGAGGAGGGCCGTCAAAAAAATGTTCGCGAATTCGCTAAAGGTTTTTGCGTCACGGCCGTTAGCCGGGAAAGCAGCCGTAGCCACGGCACCGCTTCAGACGCTGGAGATTGCACCATGAGCAACAAGATCGACGCCTATCAATCCCTTGCCGGACGCACCCCGGTGACCGGCCGCGCGCCGGTCAAGACGGCTCAGGCCGCGGTCGATGGCAACAGCAACAAGGCCGTGGCGTCCATCACTGCCACTGACAGCGTCAGCCTGACCGGAGACGCCGTGCAACTGCAGAAATTCGAGAAAACCCTGAGCGCAAGCCCGGCCAGCAACAGCGGCAAGGTCGATCAACTGCGCCAGGCCATCAGCAAGGGCAGCTACCAGGTCGACGCCAAGGCGGTTGCATCCAAGCTCAGCCGCTTCGAGTTCACGCTGGGCAACGCATGATGCTGAACTCCGGTGCCGAGAAAGACACCGTCTCGGACATCATCGAGGCGCAGATCGCCTGCACGGCGCGTCTGGTCGAGGTGCTGGATTCCGAGCACACGGCCCTGCTCGTCAACGATCTCGAAGGTCTGCATCAGGCCTGCCTCGCGAAGGCCATGGCTGCCGCACATCTCCAGCAGCTTGGCGATCGCATGAACCTGAAGAGCGGCAATGCGGCCACGCGCGTCGCCATGGAAGGCTTTCTCGGCCAGCTGGACGGCGCCAGCACCCTGCTGCAGCGCTGGCAGGACCTCGGTCGGCTGGCTGGACGCTGCAACACCGCCAATCTCGCCAACGGCGCGCTGATCGAAGTTCGCGAAGCCCAGGTCCGCGGCGCCCTCGCCGCCCTGCAACCTGAAACGCCCGCGCTGTATGGCCGGCATGGCGTGAACCGCCCCATCCGCGCCGGTCAGATCATCAGCCGGGCCTGAAGTGATCAGAAGGCACTGCCGCGAACGCCGCTGATCCGCGCAGGGCCACGCCAATCCTTTGACGCGGGATCGCTTGTCCACCGGAAATGCCTTGGAAGATACGCAAGAACCCGCAGACGCTTTACGCGGCAGCCCAATCCCCGCGTTTGTCCGCGAACTCCCGCCGACGATTGTTCCCAACCCCCGAAACCCCTACAATCCGCGCCTCGCGTGGCTAGGTAGCTCAGATGGTTAGAGCGCGGCACTCATAATGCTGAGGTCGGCGGTTCGATCCCGCCTCTAGCCACCATTCGAACATCCGCGGGGCCGCTGCATCGTTTCAGCACCCTTCGCCTTTTAGGATCTGTCACTAGTCCGAGGGCAGAAACAGCGGCGCGCTGCCGTTGAGCTTGCCTCAGTCCGCAACAGGTTCGAGGTACTTGCGGGGTGCCAGGAGCCGTAGGGATGCGTGCAGGGTCAGACGTGAAGCGAGTTCACGCGCTGGACCATCCACGGCACGACCTCGTCGCCGGTCATGGCCTCGGCGATCAGGAAGCCTTGTGCGAGATCGCAACCGATGTCGCGCAGATACCGCAGGGTGACATCGTCGTCCACGCCTTCGGCGACCACTTTCAAACCCAGACTGTGGCCGAGATCGACGGCTGACTTGAGTACCGCCTCGGACTCCGCGGTGCGCGTGGCGGCCATCGCAAAGGCTCGGTCGATCTTCAATTCCGTGAACGGCATGCGCACAAGCTGCACCATCGACGAGTAGCCTCGGCCGAAATCGTCGATGGCGATCTGAAACCCGCGCAGACGCAGGCGTGTCAGCAGGTCCAGCGCCTCAGTCGGCCGGTCCATTGCGCCGGTCTCGGTTACTTCGAGGATCACGCGTTGCGGATCCAGCCCATGATCGCTGCACAGCTCCGAGAGGCTGTCGACGAGTTTGCGATTGGTCAGGCTCTGCGGCGAAAGATTCACCGAAAGGCTCCAGCCCAGATCAGGATCAGACTTTGCAATCCATGCGAACGACTGCCGCAACACTTCCTCGGTCAGTTCGTGGATCAGGCCGTACCGCTCCGCAAGTACGATGAACGCGTCAGGCATGACCAGGCCGGCCTTTGGATGTCGCCAGCGCACGAGGGCTTCGAAGCCCGTAACAATGCCCGTCAAACAATCGATCTTCGGCTGGTAGTAGACCTCGAACTCGCGCAATCGCAAGGCCCTTCGCAGGTCGTCCTCCGCGGCCTGTACATGCCGCACCGGGAGCTTCTCCTTCGGCGCAAAACCGCCTACACGGGCCAGCAACTGACGCAGCGAGCTGTTGCTGAAAGGCTTCTGGAGCGCGCCGACGATTTTTAGCCCTCGTTCCGTCGCGGCACGCTGCGCAGACGCCAGTACGCGGCTGTCCATGCCGCTGAAAATCATGATCGGCAAGCGGCAGCCGCGTTCGGCCAGCTGACGGATCACCTCGACGCCATCCACGCCCGGCATCATCAGATCGATCGCCAGATGCGTGGGTTGCCAGTACAAAAGCTCGCGCATGAACTGGTCGATCACCACGGTGGCCTTGGCCTCGAAGCCGACCGACTCGGCCATGAGCACGAGGCTCTGGCCAACGGCCGCCTCGTCATCAATGATCAGCAGGCGATGCGGCGGGTTCGCGACTATAGTCATGGCGTGGACTCCGTTCTGAATCAAGGGTGGCCCGCACCTGTTGTGCGAGCGCGAGCTTTCGATAGGGCTTGCCGAGGAAATTCGCGCGGCCGTTGGCTTCGGCGCGTAAATGAATCTCGTGGTTGGCATAGCCGGAGGTGTAGAGCACGAGCAGCCCGGGCTGTAATGTCAGCGCCCGGGCGGCGAGTTCTGCGCCGTTGACGCCGCCCGGCATGACGAGGTCCGTGAACAGCAGTGCGATTTCGGGATGTGCGCCCAGCAGATCAAGCGCCACGCTTGCGTTCTGAGCCACGAGTACGTGGTAACCGAGACCGGACAGGATGCGTTCGGCAGACACGCGCAGCAGCGGCTCGTCCTCGACGAGCAGGATGGTCTCGCTGCCTCGCGGCAGTTCCGCAAGCGTGCTGGCCGAATGAGACACAGGCTTTGGTTCCATCGGCACTTGCACTTCCGCCGCGGGAAGAAACAGGCGTACCGTCGTACCGGATCCGGGCTTGGATTCGATCGTGACGTACCCCTGAGACTGCCGCATGAAGCCGTAGACGATGGACAGGCCAAGGCCGGTGCCGCTGCCGAATTCCTTGGTCGTGAAAAAAGGCTCAAACACGCGCCTGATATTTTCGGGTGAGATACCGGTGCCGGTATCGGCAACGGCGATGCAGACGTAGTCGCCGGGAACTGCGTCTTCCAGGCCGCACGCTCCGGATTCCTCGACAACCTCAAGCGATATGCCGAGCGTGATGGCGCCCCCTTCAGGCATCGCATCGCGCGCATTCAGGCACAGGTTGAGGATCGCGCTTTCAAGCTGCGCGGTATCGGCTAGCGCTGGCGGCACGCCGTCGCCGACGTGTTTGGTGATCGAGATCGCCTCAGTAAGCGTGCGGCGCAGCAGCGGCTTCATGCCGGATAGGAGCGCACCGACATTCACCGGACGTGGATCCAGCGTTTGCTCGCGGGCAAACGCCAGTAGCCGGTGCGTGAGTTCCGCGCCACTGGTCGCAGCGCTCAGGATCATCTCGGCCAGGAGCTTCAACGACGGACGCAGTTCCAACTGTTCTACGAGCAGTTCCGAATTACCAAGGATGACAGTCAGCAGATTGTTGAAGTCGTGTGCCACACCACCGGTCAGCTTGCCAATCGATTCCAGCCGCTGGGCCTGCCGCAAGCGATCGGCCAGCTCGACCTCTCGCGTCACGTCCGTGATCGTGCCGTGCCATCCACAGGCACGACCATGCGAATCACGCAAGGGCTCGCCGTTGAGTTGAACCTCGAACCGGCTCCGGCCGCCGATCCCCGAACTCCGAAGATGCAGACTCCGGAACGGCCGTTTTTCCCGCAGCGCCCGGTCCAGCGGCGCCAGCGTGCTGGCATCGCCGGCATCGGTCAGCAAATCGAGGAGGCTTTCGCCGCCGCGCAGTACACGTCCGTTCGGCAGCGGCTTGCTCAGAGCGAGCAAGCGGCCGTCGAGATCGGTCTGCCAGTATGCGTCTGACTGCAAGGTGAGCAGGCTGCGAAAGTTACGCTCGCTTGAGCTGACCTGCGCCAGGGAGTCGCGTACGGCCAGCACGGGCCGAAGAGAGAGTAATGACTTGGCAGCCTCGCGGTCCTGATCGCTCCACGGGCGAGCGCGCCCTTTCACGAGCGTGCACCAGCGTTCAAACGACGCGCGCGGCGTGCAGCTGGAAGCGCCTTTGGCGTCGATCGTGATCGACGCTGCCTTGTCCGGATTCCCACCCCAGACCACTGTGCTTGCGTGCTCCGGCCGGCACCAGGCGATGCCGGTGCTTGCATTCGGCTCGAGCCGGATCGCAGCGAAGCCGGAGACGGCAGTGTCCGACTGAGCGGTCAGGGTTGCGTCAATGCCAGCGCATTCGACGAAGACAGCATCGTGTGCGGCGTTGGCGAGTGTTCGTCGCACCTCGGCGAGCAAGGGATCACTCGCCGTAAACAGCGGCCACTGACCGAACGGATATACCTGGTTGCCCTTCCAGAAGACGCCGCCGGTCGCGGTGAGCATGCGCAGCAGCGCAGCACTGCAGGTCTCGATCACATCGCTCAGCGGGGACTGCACATCATTGAACGCCTCAATGATGCGACCCTGCATCTCGACTGCCTCGCTGATGGCCGCCGTCTTCTGCTTCTGCAGGCTCCAGCCCACCATAAAGCCGAGGTTGATCGCCAAGGCATGACAAACCTGATGCAGGCACATCGAGACGGGTCTCGGCGTACGGTGATGGCAGGCAACGAGCCCCCAGAGTCGACCGTCGACCAGGATTGAGAGCGTCAGGCTCGCGGCGACGCCCATATTCTTCAAATACCGGATGTGAATCGGCGAGCTGCTGCGGAGCATCGCGTGCGTCATGTCCAGCGGCTCATCGACGGCGAAGTTGCTGGTAGCAAGCGGCACGGGCACGGCGCCTACATCGGCAATATTTCGTACCAGGTTGCGCAGGAACAGTTCGCGCGCCTGCGCCGGGATATCGCTCGCCGGGTAGTGCAAATCGAAGAACGACGGCATGCCGGGTTCATGCGCATCGGCGATGACGTGCCCGTGCCAGTCGTCATCGAAGCGGTAGACCATCGCGCGGTCGAAGCCGGTGAGCTGGCGCACGCGCCGCACCGTTCGTTCGACCAGGTCCTCGAGCGAGCTGGCACCGCGCAGCCGGTCGATGGTGTCGACAAGGCCGCGCATCCAACGGCCGTCGTCTTTCCGCGGCGGCGGCACTGCAAACTCCGCGATACAGACACCGCGGTGCACATGCAGTACGGCTTCGAGCGTCTCAGGCTGGCCATCCTCTGGACAGGCCGGCAGTTCGAGAATCCGATGCCGCAGGGCCGCTCCGGTATTTTCGGTCAGTGCCCGTTCGAGCACGCTCGCGGCGTGCTTCCCGATGAGGTCCGGCAGGCTACGCCCCTGCGGCGGCAATGAACCCACCGCAAACCAGCGTTTCAGGTTGCGCGAGCCCGTCAGCACCATACCGGTGGCCGGCGCAAAGGCGAGCAGCGCGCCATGAGGCTGGATCGACCCGGGGATATGAATGGGTTCGCGATCGCAACTGCTGAGCTCAAGGCGCGTCGGGGCGGCCATCAGTGGGGCAGCAGCGTCAGTCATGGCTGCAGTCCTCGAACGCCAGCACGAACGCTCGAAATACCGAATCGGCCGCGACCACTGCCTCAGGCCACCCCGCCTCGGGGACTGATTCGAGACGTGCGAGGAAGGACTGCCAGCTTCGCCCGGCCTCGTCCCCATGGCCGACGATGAAGCGCCGCGCCCCTGCCAGACCGGGAGCGTCCGCGGACACGCGCTTGCTCAGAATCTGCAGACCCAGCGAGCTGCCTTCCAGCACGTAAAGCGCGCCGAGCGCGGCGGCGTCAGAATCGAGCCCATCGACGACCGCCGACTCGAGTTCACCGGGACGCGCGCCGATGGCTTCAAGATCATGTTCGAGCCAGCTCGACCGCGCCAGGCGCAGCGGCCACTCGACGGGAGCAAGCCAGGGCCGGATCGCGTCTTCCAGCGACTTGTGTAGCTGCCATTGCAGCTGCAGATAGCGCTGGTATTCGTTGCCATTCGGGTGGCCCGAGGTCATTGCCTGCATCAGGGGCGTAGCCTCGAGCGCGGCGTGCAGCACCTGCGTTTGCTGCTTGAGCATGGTTCGCAAGGTCGACACGAATCTACCTCTGGAAGTTAGCGCGCGGCGCCCGTCGGTTCGGTCCGTTCGATAAGGTCCTACCGGATTTCCGCTCCAGCGCCACTTCCGGATCGCATCGAACGGTCTTGATCTGAATCAAGAACACTGGTTACGCGCCTTCAACGCCAGCGGGCAATGGTTTGCTGATTAGCGGGACTTTTCCCAAGACAGGCGGGGCCGAATCGCAGAACGCGGCCTCCTGTGCGGTTGTCACCGATCCCCGACCGTCTCGCTCAGGTTCGCTCTATCGGCCCGTGGTGATCCAGAGCGTCGATGATCGGCTCCGCGTCATGGACACGCCGTTTCTCCGCCGACCACTTTGGCGAGATATCGGCGAGCGGAATGATGCAAAACGCGGTGAACCGTGGCGTCGTACGGAAGATCGCCGAAGGACCTTCGATCGCTGCTGACGCGAACATTGGCTTTGCCGGCAATGGCAGCCAGCACATCGGACAGTCGGCGGGATCAGAACCGTTGGCAATCCCGCTCTGCCGCAACCCCGACGTGCGCGCAGCCTAGCGCAGGGCGCTGGCGGTGCTCTGCGTCTTCATGCGCAGATGTGGGACCGCCTCTGCGCCGTTGCAAAAGCTCAGGTCTTACGCGGATGGAACCGCAGCGGCTGTTCGGTTGATGTGCCGGAATTGGCGCCGGTGCTACCCGTGCTGCAGCCCGTCGCACAGCTGTTGCAGCCGCTGCCACAGCCGGTCACGGCGGCTGGTTCGTCCCTGAGCTTGAGTCCAAGGCGCGATGCGATCCAACGCCTTGCCTGCCGATGCGTGCCCGGCATGTACTGGCGAACCACGCGATTGGCGCTGAAGCCGACAATCATCGTGATGACCAGGATTTCGAACAGGACATAAGCGGTCATGACAGCGCCCTCGCGACCTGGTAGGTGATCAAGGAGCCGATGTAGGCAAGACCAAACAGATAGCCGGCCGTGATCGCGACCGTGCGCCAGGAGCCGGTCTCGCGCCGGATCACGGCGAGCGTCGACACGCACTGCGGCGCAAACACATACCAGACCAGCAGAGACAAGGCCGTGGGCAACGACCACTGTGCGGCGATCAGCGGCGTGAGTTCAGTGGCGGCATTGTCTGCAGCAGCAGAAATGGCATAGACCGTCGCCAGAGAACTCACGGCAACCTCACGTGCTGCAAGACCCGGGATCAGGGCGATGCAGATCTGCCAGTTGAAGCCGATCGGCGAGAAGATGAATTCCAGCGCATGACCCAGACGGCCTGCGAAGCTGTAATCGATGGCAGGCCCGACCGCATCCGCCGGCGGCGACGGGAAAGTCGACAGGAACCAGAGCAGCACCGTCAGCGACAGGATGATCGTACCGACGCGCTGAAGGAAGATGCGCGCGCGCTCCCACAGCCCGATCAGCACATCACGCACATGCGGCACGCGATACGAGGGCAGTTCGAGCAGCAGGGCGTGCTCGGTTTCATCGCGACGCAGCCGCTTCATGACATAAGCAACACCCAGCGCCGCGACAATGCCCGCGACATACAGCGCGAACAGCAGAAGGCCTTGCAGATTGAACAGACCCAGCACGGTCTGCTTAGGAATGAATGCACCGATCAGCAGCGCGTAGACCGGCAGCCGTGCCGAGCAGGTCATCAGAGGTGCAACGAGGATGGTGGCGAGGCGGTCGCGCGGATCCTGGATCGTGCGTGTGGCCATGATGCCGGGCACCGCGCAGGCGAAACTCGACAGCAGGGGAATGAACGAGCGGCCCGTCAGTCCGGCACCCACCATCAGGCGATCGAGCAGAAACGCCGCGCGCGGCAGATAGCCGGATTCCTCGAGAATCAGGATGAACAGGAACAGGATCAGGATCTGCGGCAGGAACACGATCACGCTGCCGGCGCCGACAAGGATGCCGTCGACCAGCAGGCTGCGCAGTGCGCCGTCCGGCATCTGCGTTCGCAGCAAATCGCCAAGGAAGCGCACCGAGGTATCCAGACCATCCTGCAGGGGTGTAGCCCAGGAGAACACCGCCTGGAACATCAGGAACATCAGCGCGGCGAGGATCGCCAAGCCCCAGACGCGGTGCAGGACAAGGCGATCGATCGCATCATCGATGGCTGCCGTTGCACGCGGCATGCTGACGGTCTGCGACAACAGACGACGCACTTCGACATGCAGGTCGGCATCCGCAGGCTGCGCGATCGGCGCGGGCGGAAGCTGGCGGTCGAAGCGCTCGATCAGCGCAGACACTCCATCCGTGCGGACCGCGACCGTCTCCACAACCGGAATACCAAGCAGCGCTTCGAGCCGTTCACGATCGATGTGGATTCCGCGTCGTTCGGCGGCATCGCTCATGTTCAGCGCAAGAATCATCGGCACGCCGAGATTGCGCACTTCCAGCACGAAGCGCAGATGCAGGCGCAGGTTCGTTGCGTCTGTCACGCAGACGAGCAGGTCCGGTCGTGGTTCGTCGGAGCGCCGACCCAGGCAGATATCGCGCGTAATCGCCTCGTCCGGACTCGCCGCAGCCAGGCTGTAAGCGCCAGGCAGATCCAGCAGACGAACGGTTTTGCCGGATGCCGTACGGAATTCCCCTGCCTTGCGCTCGACGGTCACGCCGGCATAGTTGGCGACTTTCTGGCGGCTGCCTGTCAGGCGGTTGAACAGCGCGGTCTTGCCGCAGTTCGGATTGCCGACCAGTGCGATGTTGAGCGTGCTCACGCCGCGCCCTCTCTGACGAAGACTCGCGCCGCTTCCGCGCGGCGCAGCCCGAACCGCGTATAGCCGATCTGGATCACCAGGGGATCCGCCCCGATCGGCCCTTTCGCGACGACGCGCACCGGCTCGCCGGCCACGAAACCAAGGTCCCGCAGACGCACGGCAATCGGATCGGCCACATGGAGTTCCTCGACGTGGTCGACAACCGCCTCGACGTCTGGCGACAGATCGCGCAACCTGAGGTTCACTGGAGAGCTTGACGTTAAATGAGAATGATTCCCGATATTAGCCCAAATTGGTGCTCGGTGGGCGCGGAAATCTCAAATTCCGACGGACGCTGACAAGCGTCGTTCTTACAAATGGCCCCCAGAGTTACACGGCGCGGGTCGGCGCGTGCACCGCTTTAGTCCGTGCGTATTTGCAATATCTGCATGCACAACTTCCGGTAGGTACAAATGGATGGGCACTGCGACACATTCAATCTTCGAATCCGACAAGCGGTAATCTCAAACCTCTTCCCAATCACATCAGTTTTATGTAAAGACCATGATTTCAAAGAAGTTTGGCTGTACCGATCGCGCATTAAAACGCATACTCATGTCGCGTCGCGTGATGTGCACCGTTTTTGACCGCCGTCCATCCATGTTCAGGCATCATTAAGCGGATATGAAGGATCGTCCACCTGGCAGCAGCCCATTACGGTCGCTTCGCGGAAGTTACTGGCCCGACACTGCGCAGAAGGTTTCACTCCCAGTAGTGCAAGGCTTCAACAACGGATTTGATTCCTTCGCTGGCGCGAACCACCTTTCATAATTTACGAAATATTCCAGGAGTTCTGTTCGGCATGGGTACCAATCGGGAATTCGGTCCGAAGCGGGTGCTTGTCACGGGAGGCGCCGGCTTTATTGGCTCTCACCTGTGCGCTCGGCTGATCGAAGAAGGTCAGGAAGTCCTTTGCGTCGACAACTTCTACACCGGCTCACGTGAAAACCTGGCGCCAATCCTGAATCACCCTCGGTTCGAGCTGTTGCGGCACGACGTGACGCTGCCGCTGTACGTCGAAGTTGACCAGATCTATAACCTCGCCTGCCCGGCCAGCCCGATTCACTACCAGTTCGACCCGGTCCAGACCACCAAGACCAGCGTGCATGGTGCAATCAACATGCTGGGGCTCGCCAAGCGCCTGAAATGCCCCATTTTTCAGGCATCGACGAGCGAGGTTTATGGCGATCCCGAGGTTCACCCGCAGCCCGAGGAATATTGGGGCCACGTCAATCCAATCGGCTATCGGTCGTGTTACGACGAGGGCAAGCGCTGTGCCGAGACGCTGTTCTTTGACTACTACCGCCAGCACAAGCTCGTAATCAAGGTGGGTCGCATCTTCAATACCTATGGCCCGAACATGCATCCCAATGATGGGCGCGTGGTATCGAACTTCATCATGCAGGCACTGCTCGGACGTCCAATCACGATCTACGGTGAAGGGCAGCAGACGCGTTCTTTCTGCTTTGTCGACGATCTGGTCGATGGTTTTATCCGCCTCATGAATTCGCCGGCCGAGATCACCGGACCGATCAACCTGGGCAACCCCGGAGAATTCACGATTCGCGAGCTCGCGAATCTCGTCATCGAGCTGACCCATTCCAAGTCCGTGCTCGAATTCCAGCCGCTGCCTCCCGATGATCCGAAGCAGCGCAAGCCGGATATCCGGAAAGCGACGGAGCAACTCGGCTGGGAACCGAAAGTCGCGCTGAGAGAAGGTCTTGCACGATCAATTCCGTACTTTGAGCAAGTGCTC
>Ga0194135_10002669_pt1 | contig 10858 bp, 8 predicted proteins | sample LitLau_LLRF_2013_FD_134024 | JGI IMG/M metagenome (GOLD analysis project Ga0194135, IMG submission 134024) | Freshwater sediment microbial communities in response to fracking from North America - Little Laurel Run_MetaG_LLRF_2013 (version 2) | ecosystem: Environmental > Aquatic > Freshwater >... | reverse complement strand
GGTAAGCTTGCCAAGGGTACATCATATTACTCCGATACTGATCAAAGTCGTAAATGGGATTGTCAGTAGTCGCTTGCTGAAATATGAAAATAAAATGCAATTGTGATTTATCTGTCAAAATTATTACATTGGAAGGATTGGAATTCATACCTGATATTGTTTTATGACATCGTCATCCACACTTTGATCATAGAACCAGTTAAATAAGCCCCGCCCGTTCCGAGTGTGGGGATGAGAAAGAGTCTAGAATATGATTCAAATCATTCATTAGTAAGAATCTGATTCTGGGGGTATGATTCGCATATCTAGTGTTCAGTAACATTCACGGTATTTAAATAGTCATTGTTAGTCATACAGTACCTTTGCATGACGGCGATTGACGTGGAGGACCTTCGGTTCCAATTTCTCATTATTTTTGGCAACAGGAGGTTGGTGAATTAAAACACCGTGAGCTAAAGACGGCTTCACATCCTCTCGAAGCTTTTGATATTCGATCGAACTTCCCTGTGTTTAACATAAATCATAAATAATATAATAAAGATTAATTGAACTACAAACAGCAAGCTTTTATAGACATGAGTGAAAGTAGAAAAATTCCGTCTCATTTACCTGAATAGAAATAGATCCAGCTATTACAAGACACGTTACACAAACCAAGTTCATCTTGAATGAGTGTGTCCAGGTCTACTGAATTATTTTTGGAAGTTCTTTATTCTGAGATTAGCGAGTAGTGCTACTTACACATAAAAAGTACCACAGAAAACGCAGGTGAATTTTATTTAAATACTTTTCAGGCTGGCTGAGAAAAAATATGAAAATTCACATCCAGCTCTTTAATACTTTCTATGCATGCAGCATTCATTTTCAATGTCAGATAGTCAGTTTTTGAAGTTAAAAAAGCAGGTCAAGTCCAAGGACAAGTATCTGAATTAGACAAAACCGTTGGAAAAGGGTGTCTTTCTTTACGTGGGTAAGAGAGGTGAACATGGACAACAAAATTCAACAAATGCAAATTGAAGAATCAGTTGATCCACTTTCTTTACAAAATGATCTCAAAACCTGAATTTTTCCTTTTACCTGGGCCTGAAGATATATATATAGTATAGTACCTACATGATGTTATGCCACTGTTTCTCTAGACAGATTTTTTTAATATAAAATAAAACCTGGAAACATTTCGTCTCTTTTCGCGCAATGAAAACACAAACAGAAACTGCCAGTTAACATTTTATTTTTTGAATGATCAATTTCGAAGTGAAATATCAATTTGTTTCTAAACATGCATTATTATTATTATTTGTCATTACACCGTTGTGAGATAGAAAACTCCTCGTGCACTGGAATTATAAGGAAGATCGAGTAAAAATTAGCGAACAAGATGGAAATGATAACAGGTATGGAATTGAAAATATTGAAATATGGACCTGGTAGGAGTGGCGTATCCCATGACTGTTGGAGAAGGACACGAAGTTCTGCATCCTCCAAGGAACTCTTCCCAGCTTTCACACTTACAACCTAAATATCGCCCTTGATTTGAAGTACTAAGTCCCATGTACTCATGGGCCTTACTGTGACTGCAGGATCCTGTACATTAGTTATAGACCATAATTAGACTAATAACTAGCCGTACCGTAATTGCATTCAATGAAATACTCTGCAGAATGTTACAAGTTACCTGCTAAGTCAGAATCACATCCGGGCTGTGGTGGAGCTCCACTGTTGGGGCTATGTGAAAATATTTCATAAGTTGATTAGTTCACATAATAAAAAGTCGATAATGACTCTCAAAAATGTACATACTAAAAGTCAGCATGTCCTCTTGGTTCAGTGAATGACAAACCACCATCAAGCAGAGTGCCCATAGCAGTGTGGAGGACATCGACAAAGTCTGCATCAGATGGGTCGATTCTTTGGTCATCAGGCTTCTCTCCAAAGAGTGGTAAAGCTGGATCCAATGCAGTGATTCGACCGATACGTCCGATAGTCATATTCCTGGTAACGAAGTTTGCCACATGAGCCCCAAGACTGTGACCAATGAAATGAATATTGGAAAGAGAGGCTCCTCCAGTGTTCACAAGGAACTCAATTAACATCGCTGTGTATTGGCCTGTGCGTTAATTAGGAAGGGTATCATATTTGCAAACTGATTTTTGCAAAGCTACGATTCATACGATATTAGTTGGACTAACCAACGGGAGCAGTGTTTCCTGCAGCCCACTCGTACCATGGGGCAGTGGCGAGGTTACCCCAGTTAACGAAAATTACGTTGACATCTTCTGACAGCGCTCCAAAGCCTTAAGAGTCCAATTTCTCACGATTAATTAAGAATCTAATGCGACATACGATTTGGATAATTGGTGATGCTACTAATGACTGACCATTCCTGAGGTTATCTCCGAATCCTCCCAAGTGAGAGCTACTGAAACCATGAGCGCATATTACTGTCTTGGCTCCAGGGATGAATCGTCCCAAGCAATCCGCACACCCGGGTGTGATTTCCACGGGGTTTCCCAAGTCATGACTGATTAATTAGCGTCGTTTAGTATACGTTTTCACTGAATAGTATTGTTTTTTACGGTATATTTAAGTTACTTGTTGTAAAGATAGAATTTGACGTCATCTCCAATTCCTTTTATTTCAGAGGAAGATGGTGGTTTCCCATGCAGGAGAGCTAATACGGGTTCGCCATTGTCGTTGGGGTACCAGAAAACTTCTCCTACAGGAACTCCACTTCTCATGGGCACAAAGGGCTTTGCAGGTCCACTCAACGCCACTCCCACGATGCCCACCAATACCACAATCAATGTTACTTTATTCATTTCGAAATTAATCTAAAAGGCAATTGTATACTCCAGGGTGAATTGCAGTAAAGTAAGAAGCAATCGTGAATACTTGATCAATCCCTTGATTTATATATCTCCATTTTTGTTATCTTTGACAGGATGAATCAAAAATTGGTTAGAAAATCCATCACACCACTCGGAAATAACATTCACTAATTAATTATCGAACTTTCCAGGTGTAATGTTGCTATCTTATCAGAATTGTTTTGCCAATCCATGAAGGTGAAGTTCAACGAATTATCTGCTCCGAAAATAAGCAATTTGAAGCTGATTGGCACATGAAGCCAAGAACCTGTCACTCGTCATGAACCACTTGCTAATGTTCCATATTCAATATTCCGGCAGCCTAACTAGATAAGGATTACTTTTAAAGAAGGCGAGTGACATTTTGCAACACTTAACAGCAATGCATGTATATTCGCACACTCAATAGTAAAATATTGCCAAAAATCGTAGCATAGAAGTAATTAAGCCTCTGCGAGTACAAAAATACGCAAACATTATTTTGTTATCATGTTGATAATAATTTATTTGTAACAATTGTAACAACTCATGATTTGAAAGACAGAAATGCATGTGCGCGGAAGGCATAACAATAATAGTTGTTGGAACGAATCGAAATTGAACATGCTATGAGGGACGTCTTAATACTTGAAAAGTAACAAAATAGCGAATTAAGAAAGAAATTCAATAATTATCTTAATCTATTGAGATAACATTAGGAGTAACTACAACCTACGCACACTACAATACGTTAAGATAATTATTTGCCTGGTTATCATTCCATAAAAGCATGATAACTAAGGCGGGATAAAACTATGCAGACAACTTAACAAGAGTGTGTGTGTACCTACCTACTACCTATACATCTAAATATAATAAGATCGCTTACACAACAACTTCATAGATAGATACAATTTGTACATCGCAATAAACAAAAATTACCTGAACACCTAACTTAATAACTAACAATAAGTTTATGTTAAATAGTGACAGCAACCTTAAAAATTCTTTAGCAGAATAATGTTACAATTTAAAAAATTAAAAGTTACGTCTTCCAGTTTTGGGGCAAGTTTCGGGAATTAGGAATCATGTCTAGAAGGTATTGCCTTTGAAGCTGTTGTAGATTCTCAGCTTGACGCTGTATTTCCGCAAGGGATGCTGGTGTCATTTGTTTTCCACTTGCAGCCTATTAAAAATAACAAAGTTTTAGTAAACTTGTCAGTGTGAAATTCGGCAAACTTAAACTAACTGTGTATATACCTGTGCCATTGCCATTTGATACGGATACAAGAGAGGCGAGAACGGTAGTAAATGGGCTGGAAGTGGAGGTTGACCACTTGGCATTCTAAGCATTTGTTGGTGAGCAGCTTGAAGGGCTGCTGCTGCTGCTAGAGCTGAGTTAGACAAACCTGGGTTGTTACCAGACGCTCCCATTGCACTAGCAAACTTAGCAGCAGCTTCCGCGTCCATCCGCTGTTGTTTAGATAACTGTTTGAGGATGTCCTATAAAAAACGAAAGGCAATAATTAGTTATCCCATCCCATTTCAGTGTATAAATGGCCAAACATTTTTCAAAAGGCAAGAAGAGCAGATAAATGTGCATATTTACGATCTTTGGCGTGACTAATAGCATGAACTGATAATTGCTGACGATGAAGGTAGGTAAATCAAATCGCACTGATAGATATGTAAGGCTCTACAACGACACGAAACTATTTACTAAATTGGACTTAAATAGCAAGAAAGAAGGGTGCAACTAAAGCATACTGTCATTTAAGTTTTAACCGATTTAAACACACAACGGGAATTCCAAGTCCACAATTCAGTTAAGATTCCCAGTTGATCAACTACTAAATTACTATACAAAATATCACGTACAACCATGTACGTTTTAAGAGGACAAAATACTACTGCAAAATGGCTAAGGATAAATAGCTTAAAGGCAATCAGAATGAAATATTTAATGAATCAAATGAGCCGGGCAAGGTATTTTTGCTACTTTTGATTTCCCGTCATGAACATACATTTTGTTTCAACTGCTGATTATACTGCTCAAGAATAGATGCCTGTTGAGCCTGACTTGAAGAAGTCTGGTTTTGACTCCCTCTTGATGATGAAGCACCTCCAGAAGAGGAAGTGGTAGTGCCACCAGAAGTGGCACTACTCTCAGCCTGACGACTGCGTCGGCTGCTGCTATGTGACTGCTGATGGTGATTTTGGTTTGAACTTGTCGCAGATGATGATGCTGATGAAGATAAATTCTGATTTTGCGATGCACTCTGACTCAAAATAGCATTCAGTGTCGAGAACTGAGGGTCTCTAAAGAATAGATGCGATGCTGATGGGATAGATGAGGATACACCTGCCATAAAGTTTACCTTTGATGAGCTTCCTTTAGAGCCCCTACTACTTCCACCACCACCACCACTACTACTTTGACGATGTTGATGTTGTTGTTCTTGTTGAGCTTGAGCAGCAGCGGCTGCAGCTAACGCTGCTTCTTCAGCTTGGCGTTGAACTTGTTGAAGGGCCTGGAGAGCTTGTTGGCTTTCATGAAGCTGACGACTCAAGTTATGTGCGTGAGAAGATGAGGATCTTGAATCTCGGACTTGAGGAGCTCTTCCATGAGATTCTCGTTCACTTCGTTCTCGTTGTTGTTGCTCGCGATGATGGTGGTGGTGTTCACGCTCTGCGCGATCCATCTCACGTTGTTGCTCTCGCATTTCTCTGTGTTGCTCTCGTTCACGTTCTCTCTGCTCACGTTGCTGTTCGCGTTGAATTTGCCTTTGCATTTCACGTACTGTTTCCCTGTCTCGTTGATGAATGTGATCTCGCTCCCGCTCCCGTTGTTGTTCACGTAGCGCGGTTGTTATTTCTGTTTCTCTAGGCAAAGCTAGTGGTAAGGGTAAGTTCATATTCGGAAGCGAAAGCCCACTGACGCCCAGCCCTGGGGATTGTGTTGGGGTTCTATTCCGAGAAGTTGATGAGACTTGAGGAGAATTTCTGTCCGCCGCTCCAGGAGACGGCGTCGATCCAGTTCTGCCATTATTTGCAGAACCACCACTGACAAGATCATTCAGAGATCCACCCTGAGCAAGTCGCTGCTCTATTTCCTGCTCTTGTTGAAGTGCTTTTACAAAAGCAGTTTTGAGACGGTTCGTGTGTTCAGCCTTCAGGGCCTTCTTGACATTTGTAGTTACGCACTGATCACATATAACTTTCCCTGTTCAGGTTTAAAAAACTACAATCAATACTCATAATCATAATTCTTGTTCCTTAATATCTATGAAATTTTACAGCAAATGTAAGCTTCTGTATTCTGACTCAAGATACAAAAATAAATCGTGAGCCTAAACTTCAGAATCAGTTTATTTACCACAAGTCGTCAACTCCTTTCCCATTCGTTGAAAACCAACCAAGAGAAGAAGATAATTTCTTGTGGAAAAAGTTTTAGGCTAACCTAGTAGGTAAAAAACTAAGGAAAAAATGATTTGTACCTTTAGTAGTTTTGTCCCATTTCCATACAGATGAAAAATCTGTATTGCACTGACTGCAAGTAAATGGCTCTGGGATGAGTAATGGAGAATTCGGATCTTTGGTAATGTAGTCCACAACAAATTCTAGCCCTATCAAAGCCAAGAATTCCGCATTTGAAGGGTTTGGTAAATAGTTCATTTCAGGCGGAGGGGGCTTAGGTGGTGGAATCTGAAGAAGAGTCTTCTCAAGCTGTTTTCTTAACGCTACTTTAGCAGCAGCCTGACGCTGTGCTGGCGTTTCATTTTCTTCAGGTCCAGTAGCGAGTCTATGACGTCTCTCAGCCTGTATTAAAAAATTACTGAGTTATTACAACTGGACATGAAAAACTGTAAAGATCCATTTAGTAACTACTTTCTACTTTAAATACAGTAACATTCCAATAAAAAAGCTGTACATCTACTTAACTTTAATTGTAACATAATTGTAAGTTTCACTATTCTGACTCACAACATAAAAAATTTGTGAGCCCAAACTTCAGAAACAAATATTAATATGCCACACATCATGAACCCCAACCCTACGAAAGTTTGGAGTAAAACAATTTTATGTGGCTGATTCGCAACCATGAATCAAGTATGGACAAAGAATGAAACCAAATGCTACGTACAAACACAATTCACGGTAAATTTTCACAATGATTCACACAGACAACGTCATGCTACAAAACGTTAAAAATAGTAATTAAACTAGATCATCAGCAAACCATTCTTTCTACGAACGGAGACTACGAAGACATCTACAAAACGAGACAATAGCAATCGAGTTTCTATATTGAGAAAACATCTAATCTTCTTATTTCATTACCTGCTCCAGTGAAGGAGTAAGAGGAACTCCAACACTGGGAGTGTTACTGTTACTTGTATTACTTGCACCAACACACATAGAACTCGCTGCATTTGAACTAACTATTGTGCTCGAATGAGAATTAGATTTTCCTTCCATAACACCACCACTGGCAGAAGAAGCTATTAGCGACTGTTCCACAATCGGTACAAAACAATCATCAAAATTCATCAAGTTGAGTACAATTTAAACAATGAAAAGCCAACATTGTTCCTTTTCACATCGTGTTACGCTAGACCAAATACTTTGCCCAATTTCACGACATCGTAGCAAGTCGATTTATTAATATTCAGAAACAGAAAGAGAGCAATTGAATTTTCAATTGGCTACACACCTGTTGCAAACTGCTGTTTGAAGACGAATGTGCTTCTTTCGGTCGGTCATACTTCTCTGAGTGAGATGCCGGAGAGATCGTAGGTGGAGGTATAGCTCCTGGAGGATTGTTAGCGAATCCCATCATCATGTTCGCAGTAGATTGGTTTCCTCTCGAATCTAAATGAATCACGTTAATTTTAGCTTTAGCTAGTCTACATACATATCGGTAATTAATATTTGCATTATGTTATTATTACTTCGCAAAAGAGATTGTTGTGCCTGAGCAAGTAGGTGTGCTGGAATTCCTCCTGTCGAAGAAGACTTTTGAGGAGCCATCATCATTTGAGCTTGATGTTGCGACGAGCTCGAGTTTCTTGACTGTGACTGTTGTTGCTAGAATCAAATTACACTGTGAAACGACTACAAGTAAAGATATCAGTATTATGTCCATTTATGACCGTTTAACTTACTCCTTTTAACAAAGTAGACACTTTTGCACTTGATGACTTAGCGGAATTCTGATGATTACTCTGATGACTATTCCTACTACTTCCAGAATGGGCAGGTGGAATATTTAAACCAGGAATGCTTAATGATCCAAGACCAGGCATATGAGCACTTCCGAAGAGCCCTGGGATTCCTAAATGAGCAAGATTGAGACCCACATCTCTCTCCTTCAAGTCCCGAGTGCTTGAAATGCTAAGGTTGCTACTGTTGGTTGGAGGTAACTTTGGAGATGATCGACCCTTTACTCCAGATATAGTTAATCCGGCTGCATGCAATTTATGAAGATTTTGCAAATCATGTAACTGATTTTGGGCGGATGAATTATTGGAGTTGTGATGCTGCTGATGATGTCCATGAGAACCAACTTGTTGCCCTCGTTCATTTTGATGATGAGAATGATGTAAATGTGAAGATGACGAACTGTGATGATTATTAGAAGCACCAGTAGATAAGCCTGAGCCAGTATTGCTATTATTGTTTGTTGCGCCAGAATTACTGTTTCCCGATGGAGGAGGCGTAACGTACACATTTTCTTTCATCTGCTGAGATTGGCGTAGCTTTTTTAACAAGACTAGTTTCATTTCCTCATTTCTTAAGCGTTCTTTTAGCTTTCGTAAAATTCTTTCCCGCTCCTTTACTTCTTCTTGGGTCAACTCCTGCAACGCATTTGAAATTATTAGATTAATAATCATTGTCTTTCTGCATAGCGTCTAACAAATCTGGTAATTCGCCGTGATAAAATTCATACTTCACAACGGCACCAGTAAGAGCAACAAAACATCGTCACTTAAGATTTAAGAAAAATGTACCTTCATCGGCGGCAAAGGAGGCATTTCTCCAGGATCGCTGTCAGAATCTTCATCCCCGTCAAAGCCATTTACGGTTCCATTAACTTTAACCGGCTCTTCTTCAAACTCTACAACTATATCTGGACTTTCAGCATAACTTCTTTCAATTCTTGGTCTCAAACTTCTCCTGGGTGGGTGGTTAGAGTACATTTCACAATCATCTTTTTTGCGCTTCAAGCCAGCAGTCCCACCTGAGGATGATCCTGCAGGTCTGTTCATAATAGTGCTACCGCCATTATTTCCCACTGTGCCAGGAATGTGTCCGTGCTCTTGATGACGATTATGGTGGCCCCCATGTCCATTACCGCTTAGTGCTGAGTTTATTTGTGCCATGTTGTTGGGTGTCAACACTCCTGCAGAGCTGCTTCGACTACTTCCTCCAGAAGACTCTTCCTTAGATGTTTCTCCACTCTTGTGCACGTTATTCATATTTCCTGCAGCAACTGCTGCTCCACTTAACATGCTGACAAATCGGGTGAGGTCGTGAGGCACGGGGAGTTGAGGAAGCCCTCCAACAGGCAGTGATAATGGCAATGGCAGATTGGGTAGATTTGGTAGCCCAAGAGGGAACGGGAGATTTGGTAAATTGAATCCCAAGGGAATTTGTGGAATTGCTCCTGCAGCTGCAGCAGCCGCAGCGGCTGTTAGATTTGCAGGAGAAGGTGCATCGGGGGTGACACTGGAGCGTGGAGTCGGTGGAGTAGGTGTTGGAGCAGGACTTTCTTTCCTGCAATAAACAGATGTATTAGAACTCAGTGTAAGAGATCCCACTATTCCAACTAGTTGTGATGAATAATTAAATAATGATAACTAAATGAGAGTTTATGTGAGCACATATTCGTCTCTTCACTCTTACTATCTACCACAAACTAAATAGACGATTCCAGGAAGGAAATATGTCATCCATCTCTATCATTCCACATTCTATCAGCTAACACTGAGTGAGTGAACAAGGAATACGGTAAAAAGGGAAGAAATCCCAACCCAACTAAATTACTCTTGGGCCAATCACCACAAATCGATGAGGATGATGATGGTGATGATATACCGTAAATTACAGAAGGACAATTTCGTACTACATTGTGCATGCATACTACTAATCAACTGCAACCATATAATACCATCATATAGGTTTCACAAAATAAAATAATATCCAAATATATTGTACATAATCCATCCTTGCACAATTCTTCCTGCCCTTTTCTAATCTCTACTTTTCGTCCCTCATTGGACTATAAAAAACTTCGTTCAAACAAAACATGTCAAATATAATTATTTTCAAATTCCACAAATTACCATTACCGTTTATTCATTCTCTATTCTTTGCTCTCATAACGCTCATCAGTGGCGTGCAGGTTAATACATATTTATCGCTCACGACATAACGGATCTCGACTTGACACTTGTAGTCTCGTAACAAGAACCACTAAAGGTCTATAACATTATAAACCAACAATAATTCTTAGTCTCGAATGGAAATTAGAACTGAAATAGCATGATTCAAACTCATTTTCATTAGCTTGTTGGTATTTCAGTCACTGAGTTAAAAATGAGTTTAAATTATATTACAAAAAACAAGACGAGAATCATCCCGACAGACAACAAGTTAACTACTCGTCAGCTCAATGTATCCTACACTAGGACAAACTTGCAAATCATACAATTCACATAATATTGATACAACGCTCTTCTATTAAAAAACTCTACTGTAACAAACCACGCCACTGTCCACGAAAGAAGAATAATTTAGTGTGAATGACACAAGAGAGTTGCTGCAATGGATGGTATGCTCACTAGTGCTTAAGAGAGACACAATGAAAATAGAATAGAGACAAACAAAAAAGCTCTAAATCACTGCTCATTCAGCGAGTAAAAACTTAAAAATGCCAATGCACTTCAGTTACTTCTATTTATCACAACCTCTAAGCTCGTTCTTGCGACTGATGTGATTCATTCTTATTC
>Ga0194135_10002668_pt1 | contig 10859 bp, 9 predicted proteins | sample LitLau_LLRF_2013_FD_134024 | JGI IMG/M metagenome (GOLD analysis project Ga0194135, IMG submission 134024) | Freshwater sediment microbial communities in response to fracking from North America - Little Laurel Run_MetaG_LLRF_2013 (version 2) | ecosystem: Environmental > Aquatic > Freshwater >... | reverse complement strand
CATTCCACACATCCAGTAGACTGTAACTTCTTACATGTTGATTAGACGGACAACTACTGATTACTGATTTAATGATGAAGCGTTTAGGTTGGCAAGGCCAAAATAGAGTAATTACTACAGGAACAGAACAGGCTAGATGGAAGGCAAATGGCCTTTGACCTTGGGAGACAAGGAGTCGGAAAGTAGCAGTACAGGAAAGAAAGAAGCCAATCCACTCCAATCCCATCGCTGCACATCTCATCCTCAATCCTCATCCAGACAGACAAGCTCCAGTTTTAAACTCACAGAAGCAGAGGGACAAGTTTAGGACAAAAAGAAAGACGACACGAGACTCACACAGAAAGATAACCAACAATTAGTTACACAAATTATAATGGAATGTCAATTTGAAAACCGTCGAATTCTGGTCACTGGTGCAGGGCGAGGTGAGTCAACACATTATCTGCTGAGCTTATGCATGCATGCTGCTACTTTTTCTACGACACGACATAACGTGCGGTCGCGGTCAAAGCAAATTAAAAGCAAAACGAGAATAACTTATGCCTCACCTAACTTCCTTTTCCCCTCCTCCTCTTGGACGTATTTCTCCGGCGGAATTTACAGTAAACAGTTTAAAGTTAATCTTTACTGACCACTGACCTTCACCTTATTCTAAATCACGTTAATTGTGGAGTTGACAGACGACTTTTAATAACAGTGTGGAAAAAGAGTGAATAAAGTCAGAATAAAGTAATAATAATTTGATTTTCCTTGTAAATTATTTAAGGGATTGGGCGGGAGCTTTCAAAGGTACTGGCCACAAGGACGCAAGCAACGGTCTTTGCCCTCTCACAATCGGAGCAGAACTTGAGCTCACTCCAAGCGGAATGTCCAGGACTCAAGGTCATCTGCGTTGACCTCAGGAATTGGGAGGAGACGAGGGAGGCCATTCAGAAGATCCTCCCAATTGATGGGCTCGTGAATAATGCAGGCGTCGCCCACTTGGCTCCCTTCCTGGACATTCAACCTCAAGACATTGACAAGTATAACTCCACCTGCTGGATTACTGGATTAATGATTGACCATGCTTCTTTTCCCCATTGTCTTTAGTACGTTTGCTGTGAATGTGAAGAGCGTGATTAACGTGAGTCAAGTCGTGGCTAGGAGTATGAAGGAGTCCGGGAAAGGTGGAACAATCGTCAACATTTCTTCACAGGTCAACTCACGCGTCCCCATCAGAATCAATAATCATACTAAATAATAAAATACGAAATAAATCTCTTTGTTGAACTGACTTAGGCTTCCCAAGCAGCCCTCCAGGATCACACAGTCTACTGCGGGAGTAAAGGGGCCCTGGACATGATTACCAAAGTCATGGCTCTGGAACTTGGTCCGTTCAACATTCGGTGAGAACTCTAATCCTAGACCATTGTCCTCTTGTCCATTTTGTGGGATTTATCAATCCTTGTTTTAACCGTTTAGCGTGAATGCAGTGAATCCAACCGGTAAATTTGGTTTCCAACCTCAGTTTATCCCATAACCTCACAATTAGTTGGCATTTGATTATATAAATTACAAGTATGGACATTCTATTCTAATAACCTATAGTGGTCATGACTGAAATGGGGAGACTGGGATGGTCAGCTCCAGAGAAAGGTGGACCAATGAAAGCCAAAATCCCGCTAGGGAAATTCGCAGGTTGGAATCCTGTGGATTTTCTAAACTCAAAACTCAATTAATCTTATTACTCAGCATGAATTGATGGAATTCTTTGATTGCTTTCTTCAGAGGTTGAGGATGTGATTCACCCCGTTCTTTTTCTACTGAGTGACAAGTCGGAAATGATCAACGGAGTCACCCTACCCGTGGATGGTGGTTTCCTCGCATGCTAAAATGAATGCTTACAACTAAATCCACCTAACCATCTAACCTCCTTGTCTGAAATTGAGCTAATTTTCCAAAAGAAATTATTTCTGTGGATTTGGATGTAAAGTCCGTCTTATTAGCCCGGATCATAAAGTTGTAAGACATTGACATTGTAATTGTAATGTAAACAAATGAATGAATCAGGGATTGAATAATATGGAATCGGAATTAAAGTAAAAACCTTAAGCCAATCCAGCGATGTCTTCTTGGACTTTCTTCCAGTCTGCTAATGGACCATGGTTAGGGAGATACTTGACATTACATCCATCATTCCGAAGAGACCCTTCTGCCTTCATACGCTCATAGTCTTCTCGATCCCATTTCGTGAATCCCCACTTCTTGGAAACAAAGATCTGAAACACCAACCAATATAGAATCATTATAATTAGCAAAACTCGTTCAGTCGACTACATACAGTATAATTGAACTCAAAATGGAGAGGAGGATTTTTGACTAACCTTTTGACGACCAGGGAACTTGAACTTGGCACGCCGAAGAGCCTCAATGGTGGCAGCCTTGTGCTTGTCCAGAGACCTCACACTCATGATTGGCTGCCCAATGTGGACACGAGCCACCGTCCCGAGGGGTTTCCCAAAGGCTCCTCTCATCCCCGTCTGGAGCCTATCAGCCCCGGCACATGACAACATCTTGTTGATCCGGATGACATGGAAGGGATGGAGTCTCATCCGAATGTGGAATTGATCCTTTCCGCAGAACTTGACCAAGTACTTGTTGCAGCAAATCCGACCTGCTTCAAGTGCTTCCGATGAAAGTTGCTCGTATTCATCAGAGACCAAGTGGATGCAGAGCGGAAAGTCATCCACTCCTGCCTTCTTCTTGCCCAAATCAAAGATCCGGATCTTGGGGTCTGGGACACCACGACAGAACCGAGACTTGGGGTACGGCTTGTTCTTGCAATAACGATAACTGAAACCAATCAAAGAGACACAAAGAAACTCTATTAGTCCGATCACCCAAATTCCATCATCTTCATTAATTTCCATTGCATTGTAGAAATCAACATGGGTACCTGTGTACTTGGGACTGTCTGTGACTGTGTATGACACTTGAAGTTCACTTTTCTCTTGATGTGACAATAGAAAAGGCGACAAGGTAATTGTTGGGTTTATTCTATGCACAAAATGCTTTTGACTCGGATCCATTCAATCAATTCGGATAAGAGCCGAGGGTAAGTGCAAGACAATACGATTCTACGTAACAAATAAGCCTGCTAGAAAGGGAAGCGCTGGCGCTGGGCGAGGAGTGCAGCCAGATCACAACGGAGTTTGAATTGAGCGGAAATAGAAAGGTCAATCCGAAAGTTATCACCCCCATGGGATATAATGTCTAAAGGCTGTGAGTCCATGAGTCATGGGTCACTCTTGGGGGAACGTAGACTAAACGTATATATATGTGTAAATGTGAAGTTGGAATTCCTTACCATCTGGCCGGTCGACGACCCATTCTGGTTGTTGAATGTATGGGACCAACTGGAAAGAGAGGAAATAAGGTACAAATGAGAATAGGATTGACGGAAGTTGATTGACTAATTAATCAAAACTTGCACATGAACACGGTCCACGATTATAAGGTCTTACCCGAATAATTCTCTTCCAGAGACTAAAATGGAATGAGTGACAAAAGAAGAGGATGACATCCAATGGACAATGGAGGAGAAGACGTGAAGCATGCAGCAGGAACAGGATTTTGATTGCGTTTCTTCTGTCTCCAAAATCCCTCCCCTCTGCCAAAGGAAAGGAAAGGGGGAAAGTGGGCAGTTGGTAATGGGACACTTTCCGTCCTACAAGGATTCAAGAACCCCGCCAAAGAGAAATTTTTTGGAAAAAGTGAAAGTTTGTAGTGCGAAGGAAATTAAAGGACAAAACAACTGATTGGGGTCGGGGTCGTGATTAATTAATTCAAAATTCAATTAATTGCATTCTACTCATTATTGGTATACGCCCACGCTCTTCAGTTTCCATCAATTCTCTATGAACCCATCACTACCCCCGAGGAAACTCCACGCAGCAGGTAAGCAAATAAGATGCTGATGAATGAGCCTAATCAAGAATCCACCCCCTTCCTTCCTTTCCCTAAATTAAATCCTTTATGCGTCGCGTGAGTGAGGTGTCCAGTAAAACGGATTTCTCCTTTCCGTTTAGTTAAATCTTGGAACCAAGTGTGTAATTAATTAATCAATTAAATCTTGCAGTTCCTCCATATGAGCACCCGGAAGAAGGTGGGGGATGCAAAGAAGGATCTCTTGTCACAATTACTCTTCAGCGTCAAAACCTGCCAGTCCAGGTTCGGAGGATCCCGGACAGAACTCGCTACTGAAGATGATAAATTAATTAGTCAACTCTGCACAGCATTCGAACAAGTTTTCCTGCATGGGATCAAACGTCCGACCTCCCTTTCTCAATCCTCCAAAGGGATATGGCAAATGACAGAAAGTTTAGTAAGTCTCGCCCTCGCCCCATTCCCACTACGTTCCCTGTTGTGATTTTGTGATTCACGGTGTGATTTATTTTAATGTGTTGAGCAGGTGGGTCTTCGGTCTGCTGAAGTTGCATCCTTTTGGCCCCTCATTAAATCCCAACTGTCGAAGCATGAGGCGGAGAGATTCTTGCTCCTTCACAATGTCCGTACGGATTTGGGTCGCGGGAGGGCCTGGCTTCGGGCAGCTCTAAATGAGCATTCCTTGGAGAGGTACATTCATGTCATCCTGTCCGAGGAGAAATTGGCGGATTTCTACGAAGAGTCCTCATTCCTTCTGGATGATGAGCTAAGCGCCATTCTACCCCAAACTGCCGCTGGTCTCGGATCAATTCTCTTTGCCCTCATTGTGGACAATCCGGAACTTGACAAAGTCAACTCGGAACAAATGGATTCGGTACGCCCTTCCTAAATCAAACATGCTCCGGATGAGACCAGCCAGAAAATCAAAATGACAACAAGGCAGATGTGAATGTTATGAGACTTGATGAAATCTGAAATGATTTGTGGTTGTAGGCGGAGGATCCAATTGCAAAGTCTGTGCCAGAGTTGGCCGAAGTTGCGGATGAGGCTCTTGATGGAAACAAACCAGTGGATCCGGATCCCTTGGAACAGTCTGGGATGAAACTACACAGAAAAGGAAAGAAAAAGAAGAAGATCCCCACCGCCTACATTTCGTTTGATGAGGCCGAGTCTCCTGCATCTTCCGTCCCATCCTCTTCAATCAACACGCCCACGGACAAACAATTCCCCCTTTCAGCAGCTCCGGCAGTCCCGCCATCACCTCCAAGAGCGAACATGGCGATGAGCAAAGTGATTCCTCCTCCTCCAACTGTGATACCTTCCTCCTCCCCTCTTCAAATCCCAAATTCTGGCCCGGAAGTTGAGAAACCAAGTGGGAATTATTCTACGTCCATCAAGTCATCGGATAATTTATCCCTCTACTCGGATTCCTCTGATCGATTGGACGTGGAAAACTTGAGTCTGAGCGGAATCTTGCCGTCTGACCGGTTGAAACCCGTAGACTCGGACGGAGCAACTACTTTCCTTAATTTCAACTTTGGGCGTGGAGGAGATCCAGAGAGAGCAGAGGACTTGATCCCCGTCCCAAGCTACACGAACAGGAATGGGGAGGAGGAGGACTCGACGGAATTTGATTTTGAGAGGAGGAGTGGCGGGAGCAACTCAACGACCGATTCCATTTTCCCAACTCCCACTCCCACTACTACGGATCATGGCCATCCAGAAGAGAAAGGGAACAAGGGCCCGCGAGATCAAGTCCAAGTGACGGCGGATGAGGATCGAATTCGAAAGTTGAAAACAGTTTTGGAGAATGAGTTGGAAATGGTGACAACGTTAAAGGCTCAATTGGTGGATGATCGGAGGCAGTACAATGATCAAATCAAAATGTTGGAGACGAGGATAGAGACCCTGACCAGAGAGAATGAGCTCCTTCGTCACCAATTGAAGAAATACATTGGGGCAGTTCAATTGCTCAAGGATGCTGGGAACGGGAGGCGACTCTCACTGGATCATGATGATGATGATGATGGGGCCTCCTTTGAAATCTCTCCACCGGATGGTAAGTTAGACGGTAGTAAGTGCAAAGTGCATAGTATACTTGGAATGGGAAGGGAATCATGGAAATAGGAGGAATCCAGTTGGAAGCCTTCAATTTGGCCTGTTTTTGATTTCAGACCAATCAGCGGATGCTGCAGACTATGAGCGAAAGCTGATTCAAGTGGCGGAGATGCATGGGGAGTTGATGGAATTCAACGTCTACCTCCAGGCTCTTCTTCAGCGGAAGGATCATGCACTCCGGGGCCTCCGAGCAGAACTGGAGGATCTGAGGGGTCCATTGATTGAAGGGGTCGGAGGCGGACTGGGGCTGGAGGAGGAGAATCTCTCAATGGACCTGAGCTACCCCTCCACAGAAGCGAGGAATGGGCAGAGACAACTTCCGTTTGGTCGACCCTTGAGGAATAACGAGCGGGTTCTCATCAATATTTGGATCCCTTCCGCATTTCTGACGGGAGCCACGAATGATTTGCATCATGTCTACCAAGTACGCCATTCTCTTCCTTCTTCCTGCCATTTCTGTTTGGGCTTAATTAGCAGGTTCTTAGTAACCCGTGTCGTGCCTTGTGTTGTAGGTCTTTCTTCGAATCAAGGATACGGAATGGAATGTCTATCGACGCTATTCCCAATTCCACAATTTCCATCGACTACTCAAGAAGCAGGAGCCTGGATTTGCCTCCTTTGATTTCCCACCAAAGAAACACATTGGGAACAAGGTGAGTAGACTCACTCACCTGGCATTTCCTCTCTCAATTCTTTCATTTTAAACAACATAAAACGGGTGTCATCCGAATCCAACGGGTCCGATCATTGGATTTGGGCCCATTTGGAACTTATGGTTCCGAGTCAGAGCGTATAAATAATATATGTGAATGTCTCATTTCAGGATACAAAGTTTGTTGATGAGCGACGTCGGAAGTTGCAAGAGTACTTGAGGAAAGTGGTGAATCATACGTTGGAGACCAATAAAATACTCGCTTCTCATCCTGACAAGATTCTCCTCATTTCCATTCTACCGTTCTTTGGGTCAGTTTCCGTTTTTCCTCATTTCCATTTCCCAATAATCCCAGATTCGCATTCTAATTCCCCTTAAATAATTTCCATTGTTTAATTTAATTTCAGGGAAGTGACTCCACCAGTCAAGCCAAAACGTTCCAGGAGCAGAGGTCGGAACTTGTTTTTCCGTGGGTCTGAATCTGCCCAGCAGGATCTCAGCAGGATCCCCGTTGGCCCTGGGCATGGACAGTACACCGGACTCTGAATTATTCACTACTCCCCTAACCCATCCCATCCCCTCACCCTCCATGCCTTCTTCTGGGGAAGCATTTACTCAAGCAGCATTCAGGAAATACGTGGGCAGCATTCCGCATTTAGTAGTCTTCATTCCTGATTCCTAAATTAGAATCATGTCCACGTCCATTGTGCATTTTATGGCTTTGCTGGCTGACCATTGGCATGAGTTTTACGTTTACTTGACCCTTGATAATTCTTTTTAGGAGTAAAATGTAAGTTAGCATCGTTTGGATTCGGGGTTAAGCCTTTTAAATTGTATTAATTATTCCTGCTTTGAGAGCATCCAATTCCTTTGTATCGTATATTCGAATGTAATCTAATCTAACGCACCTTTTTATTACCAAAATGTGATAATTTCTAGCAGTTGAGTTTAGTCCTAAGGAAGCTCCTGGAATCCCCGGACAATAAAATTAAACGGGATGAACCCAATAATTCAAAGGTTGATCTGATCTGAACAAACTCTAGGGGCTCTTTTCTTTTATTATCACATTTCAAGGGACCGTGGTTCGGTGTTGGAAAGGCCAAAATGAAAGAGGCTTCAATCTAACCCATATAATAATAATACTAATAATATTCTATCCCAACTGTCCCAACTAACTAAAGTTCTGGATTAGATGACGTTCCTCCCCATCGCCACCTGAATTAATATGTACTTTACTTTAATTTAATAAATATCAACTAGAAGATTAAATACGGAACGAGCTGATGCTTTAGCTAGAGAGTGAAGGGACGATAGGGCTAAATAATGAACGTGGTAGTGGAAATAGTGGAATGGAGATTTAATTAATTAATAATTAATTATACGTTGGCTTTGTTTCTCGGAGAGGGGAGGACTCATTCGGCTTACCAGTCGTCGTATTCGTATCCCCTCCAACTCCAACTCCACTTGCACTCGTTGGTTGATTTGTGACTGGGACACCTGAGCCTGGGCCTCGTTCCTCTCCTCCTCCAGCCGCCACCCCTGGGGAGCCTCCAATCCCAGTCTCATCATCAACCCTCTCCTCCTGTAATTCATTAATCACCTCCATTATCCCAACTATTCAATTTATAGGAAATGCTATGATTAACAGGAAGAGTAAAAAGCAAGTAACAATAATTTGTTGGATTTGAGTGAGTTCTCACATGGAGATTGGCATAGTTTGCACTCTCTTCGGGATGACTAGGGCGACATTTTCCGCAACAAAAGTTGCAACAGCAGCAGCAACAACAGCAGCAGTAGCACCCTGTGATCAGAGCCGCCAGAAAAAAGCCTGCCTTGGCCCATGGGGAAGTGAGCATAAAATAGGCCTTCACATTCTCCTCCCCAAATTGCTCAGACATGTAGAGACCCAGGGAGCCGTACGTGTCATAAATGGTCCGTTTCGTATTGTCCGACAGAATGGCATAACTCTTGCTGATTTCCTTAAACTGGACGCAGAGGGAGAATGAGTACTGATTAGATGCCAATTAACAATAAGATTTTTTTTATAAGACTGGTCTTCTGTCTGTTTGAGAATTATAATATACCTTTTCCGCCTTCTCCTCATCTCCTGGATTTTTGTCTGGATGATTACTGAGAGCGAGTTTTCGGTAGCTTCTCTTGATTTCCTCTGTGGTGGATGTTTTCGGAATCCCAAGAACAGCGTACAAGCTTTCCCCCGTTGTTCTAAAAAAACAAGAAAACGCGAAAAAAAGATTAGCTTCGGCATTCGACTGGACACTTCCGATGCCATGAATCAAGCTACTCAAGACAATCGACTTATAGGTTTGGATTTGATGGTCACATACGAGAGTCTTCTCTGATGGTCCATGGACGTGGATTAACGGGTGGGGGAGACGGAGAAAAGGGCCCAATCAAAAACCAGTTGAATGAATGACTGGAAGTGGATTGAGATTGCCACTGGAGGATGATTGATGATTAGAAATCAAAGAAGAGTTAATTATTGAAGGGAATTATGCAATTAATCCTGCTCCATTTCCGTTCCTTATGCTCTTTTCTTTGCCACAATCGAAATAATCCAGACAAATTAAAAGGCAAACTACCAACTTCCGCTTTAAACTTTCACTTTTGATAAAATTCAAATCAAGCGCCAGTTGAAGTTCTCCAGTCCATTCCACCCCACAGAGTACCCGTAAGTTTGACCTCTTGGTAGGTCTCTCGAACAATAATTTATTGATGACTGAAATGATTATTTATCGGATTGATTCCTAAACTTAGGAATTACCAGGGGTGGTTGAATTTGAATATAAGTATAACCTTTAATGGGACTAAATGCAGGCGGAGCGTAAATTAGAATTTAGACAAGGAAGGAAGGAACTTTCGTCAACCCATTCCAATTCCAATCCTCATCCTGAGTAATTAAATTAATTAAATAGGTAATGAACGAATAGCAGACGGTGTCTGGGTCTTGACCCTCTTTTGAATCCAGCTTGAGATCAGGCAGAGTAAAGAATCCTGCCCCGAACATTTCCGCATTACTTCTACTCCTACTCTATAACTGACTAAACTATTTAATGAGCTTCTCTTTGGTAAACTATGAATTCCAATTACATAACTAGACATTCGATTTAGTAGACTGATAAACACTACCCGATTTCAAATAGAGTTATTTTGCGATTCATTGCTGACCTCGAGTCCCTCCGTCTGCCGAAAACTTACTTGAACTAAGTAATTGCACATAATCCATAATTAACATCCATAACCAAACAACAACAACAATAAAGACTAACTAACTATCCCTCAAAAACAAAACGAAGCCAACAAGTCAGGTTAAACTAAAAATTAAAAAAAGAATTGGATTTGTCATTTAGATTGAGATTAGAACGAAACTTAAAAAAGAAGGAGAATAAGGAGAGGTCTCGAGCAGATCACTCCAGTGCCAGACAGACCCAGAGAAACGAAGATGGTGAAGCGGAAGCGGGCTTGAATTGGACATTTTCTCAATCAGTTATTTGTTGACCATTGTTGAGTAGAGGGATTGGGAGGAAATGGAGAGGTTGACGTTGAAGCGGATTGTTGTTGCATACTCCCTCCTGGAAAATAAAGCGGGATGAAAAGGGGACATGTTCTTAGCATTACAAAGTTCCTTAATTGCCTGAATTGACGTAAACGTACCTTTCGTATGGATATCCGCGGTTAGTTTAGAGAATGCTAGCAAGGTGTCTGGGAAGTTGGGCGGAGTTGCAGGAGTATTGGATGGGACTTGATTCAAGTAGTGGGATTGTCCAAGGGGACGCATCCCCATCCCTGGGCAAGGGCTGCACTGGTCTGACAAAAACAGGGAGAGCGCCGTCTATGAAACAAAAAACACACGGATGATATTAATTAATGCCGTGACTGGGACTTCCAAACTAAGTTGTAAAGAATGAGAATGATTAAAAGAAATAAGGTAGAAGAAAAGAGGAGGAGATTGACCTCAAATTGCCACTGTGACTTGGAGAGTAGTAGTTTGGCCTCCTCACTCGTGCACCCTGCAATGGAGACAAGTTGATTGATCATGACCTGCTCCCTGAGACCAAGGGTGTCCTTCGCCTTGTCCATTCCGTCTCTGGACTCTCCTCACTGTCACTTATTGGAAGCTCGTACAAGTAGAAGTTTGATACAAATT
>Ga0194135_10002667_pt1 | contig 10859 bp, 9 predicted proteins | sample LitLau_LLRF_2013_FD_134024 | JGI IMG/M metagenome (GOLD analysis project Ga0194135, IMG submission 134024) | Freshwater sediment microbial communities in response to fracking from North America - Little Laurel Run_MetaG_LLRF_2013 (version 2) | ecosystem: Environmental > Aquatic > Freshwater >... | reverse complement strand
TCTAGTTCTGGTACATCAAAGATACTTCGGATTGGAATGCGAAAAAAGATTTCATACGCATAATAAATAATAAATAACCCTTTTGATAAGCTTTCAACCTGTGTAATCAGCATAAAAAATTAAATCTCTACGTAGTGTATCGTGTGAAATCTCGGAGTGTATTATTGTCCTGGAAGTGTTGAGAACTCGAGGCTCGACCTACTTCATCTTTTCATACATTCTTTTAAATCATATTCAATACCTACATTCAAGAATCTTCCTTCAAAATGTCATACAAATTAACCTATTTCGATACCAAAGGTAGAGGTGAAGCCATTCGACTCATATTTGCTGCGAGTGGAGTCAAATTTGCCGATGATAGAGTTTCACCACAATATTGGCCTAGAATAAAATCAAGTAATTAGTATTTTTAATAAATATTCCAAGCATTCTTTCTGCCAGCTCCTTTTGTAATTGATAAAAAAATTTCTAAAGACACACCATGGGGCACTCTACCTGTACTTGAGCTAGGCAATGGAGAGAAGACTTTAGGTCAGAGTACATCCATCTGCAGATACTTGGGTCGTAAGTTCAAGTTAGCTGGAGCTAATGAGTGGGAATCTGCCAAGTGTGACGAATATGTGGATGCAATCAACGACCTTATTCCAGGTACAATTATTTCAGCAGGAACTTGAGAGTTGACAGAAGTATTTACCACAACTAACTAACTAACCTGTTTCCGCAGAGCTCGTAAAGATTCTGTTTGAGAAAGAAGAGGCTAAGAAGGCTGAAGCTAAGCAAGCATTCTTAACGACCCATGCTCCAAGGTATTTGACCCAATTGAACACTCTGCAGCTGAAGAACGGAGGAAACTTCTTGGTTGGAGAAAAAATGACTTGGGCAGATATTTACATTGCAGATAAGCTTCAGGCCATGGAAGAACAAGTTGATCCAGCGATTTTAAACGGGTACCCACACCTCCGAAAAATCAAAGATGCTGTATTTGCCAATGAAAAAATCAAAGCATACGCCGAAAGAAGGCCATATTAAAAGTAATATCATAATTCATATGCACCGTCAGTCACAGCCTTATCTTTTATCAGTGCTATCTTGGGCTTGGTTGTTGGTTGGTAGGGTATGATCCGGTGAAAAATCCAGCCAAAGACACATTAACATTATTTGCTAATTTAGCCACGTTTATTTATATCAATGATTTTGGATTTTTACCTCTAATACAGAGAAAATTACTACATACTATTTCTTATAAACATTAAGGGTAATAATAATGTTGCACGTTGCATGAACAGATAACAAATAAAAATTGTTATTATTACTTAACTTTTGCCGTCTAATTGTATTACATTTCTACAATTATGGATGAAAGCCATCAATTTCAAACAACGAGGCTGCATTATGGTCAGTTTAGAGTAGTATTGTTATCGAGCATATTACATACTATTGGCATGTTTCAAGACGCTTTCGCATTACGAGTTATAATTCCTTAACAATTAATTAGTTTTCAATTTCAACCATATATAGAAGAGCATTCGATTGGAGTTCAGTAACAACTGTTGTTGGAAATGTAAATTTCAATAAGTTAACTATACTAATAAATGCATAGATTCACGAATCGCCTCTTTCTCAAAAATAAAAACATTCGTTTAAACTTGATTGGTTACAAGGAAATAGTCAAAATAAAACTAGTTTTACTAGATCTAATAACAAAGAGACATGCTTGTCCTCGTATTTATTTCTTTCCAGCATATTATTTCATTCACGATCTTACTTAATAAAACTAATCTTGCTTGGCTCTGGGTTATGGTCTTCATCACACTAATTAGTTGTTGTTTACTATTTATTGTTTTAATTAGAAAATAGCAAAACTTATAGTTCCTCATGAATTTGATGGTAAAAGTTGGTTAGTTGCGACTTACTTCTACGGCCCTACAATTAAAATTACAAATTAATGACTCTTTGGTAGACAGTGTGAGTCTTATGCTTGCTTGATATCTGGCAAATATTTCTATTGTTACAAACAAATTAACCTACTGGAACAGTGTCATATGTCATCCGTTTATCTTGCGCATTTCTTGTACAAACTTTTTCGTGCAGATTACATTCTTAATTGAGCTCGTAAATACGTCGACTTTGATTCTGAGTAGCAAGATATTGCGACTTTGTTATCGGCCGGATAGGATAATCGTGGCAAAGGTCAAATGGTGGTAATAATATGCATTGTTTTCTTCTATACACTATTTACACAACTTGCGATAAATGCCCTTGGATGAAAGACGGAAGATCATATTCATCATAAGTAATTATATAAATAATAATAACCAGTCGAGAACCTGATTTTGTAGAAAAATCATAACAAACTGAACACTTTCTCATTCAATCTTTTCCTGTCTCCTTAGGACGCAAGATTGGAAACGCATTGGAATTGATTTGAACCGATGGTAATCATATTAAATGTGGAACATTCTGTTTCATTCTAAAACGTAGCACCATGCTTGTTGGCTAGTTTCTTGTATTAAATATTCTAGTACTTTCTGCCGTTTTTCCTATTCCCTACAACCACGTACAACATAACTGAGCTTGATCAAAGATCATGGACTACGTTGTTGCAACTTTTGAAAATATGACTTGCTTTGCTGCGTTACAAGCGGATCGGACTTCACAATTTTATCAAAACTACCAAGAATTGGAATCAAGTAGCTGCGAAATTCTTTTTGAATTTTTTAAAAGGTGACAACGTAATACTGAATGATGTCACTGATTTGAAATTGAACGTAAGTACTTACAAACTTAAAACCTTGAATTACTTTTTAAGATAGCTCTTTGATCATCTTCGTATAGTCTGGAGAGAGATACATTCGTTTCTTCCTACTGTTCTCGATACGGTTTTGGAGTTTCATTGTTTAGACACAGACCGTTCGAATAGCCTGACCCCAACACGCAAAACCATTTCGGACGATGAGGGATTAAGGGACTACTAGATAACCGCAGAGAGTGGTCAAAGTCTGATTGTCTCCGTCAGCTCATCTGTCCCCTATATCTCTCCATCCAACGAGCCAATACATCGACAGCCTCAGCCTACAACTATCCAATAGTATACCTTATATTGCAGTAGAAGAACACGATACAACATCCATATATTATTATGTAACATTGACTTAAAATGCTAATTAATTGGCAATCGTATTATTTTCCTACTACCGATAAGTTATGAAGTTCCTGAGCTACAAATGTAGTATGTACAATGATGATGTAGTTCCCTATTATCGATCGGGCCGATTCAAATTACAATGTGAAGTGAAGTCATTTGAAGCTGCTTCATGTTAATTTTATACCTACACATACATATGAATATCCATGTGTGCAGCCTGGGCTGGATGCCTTTGTTTAGATATTGAAATTATCCTGTGAAGTTACTGAAGTCTTAGTAGCTACATATTTGATGGTACTAGTTATAGTCGATGACTAAATTCTAAGAACTATTCTATATTTAACAATTTTATCATCAATTATAATCAACAATTGGCAAATATCAAGTCGCAATACCTCACTCGTTCAGTTACAGAAGTTACATGAGGTTCAATTTACAACTAAATGCTTAGTTAAGAAGATTGATAAGTAATTAGTTAGTTACTTATGCATTCATTTCAGAGTAAGAGTGCGACAGCAGACACTGTCAATAAATAACTACTACTAATATTGGTTATTTCATCTACAAATGACTCCTATTATTTTGCTTCGAATAGTTACATTACGTAAGCGCGTTTTGGATTCGGAACAGAGTAAGAAACTCATTGTTTTAAGTATTCAATAGATTAAAATCACTTATTTTTATGTGCCTGACTTTTACGTAGAACGTGCATGTCAACTACGGAGCAGCAGATGGTAACCTTTGTTTCTAAATAAGTGCCTTAAGCTAGTGAATTCAGCATTAAATCATACACATAATATGTTAGTGAGGAGTTTGGTGTGAACGAACGTCTTAATGAAAATGGTGGTATTCGCTCTTAAAGAGTCTTAACGCAGTAAGTTTTCAACATTCAATTATACAGTGATCTGATTATTCAGATGTTTCATGTGATTTAGAACCTAGCGGTGATTAAGATTAAGAATAATAATTATAAATAGTCCATAACTGGGATTTTTCCAGTTGAACTGATCTCCTATCGAGTTACATCCATACGTATTGTTCATAGCATACGTATATGAACGCATATCTGAGGTTACTTATACATAATAAATATTGTTTTTATATAATTCAGATAAAAAATGGATAATTGCAAGTTTTATCATTGTCTTTGAGACTATATAGTACTAATCTATCAAAAAAAATGTCAAGTTTGATAACAAGTCATAAATAAATGGAATCCAGGAAGTAGTTGTCTCCGAGTCCAGGTCGTAGTCGTATTACAAAACTTGGAGAAGTATTGAGTTATATGTGTAGTGTATGTAGGGATGAGAGTGCTTGATTGAGTGCTAGTGTTACTTGCCACATGCAAGTATCCTTAAGAGATAATGCTCCTAACAGTACATAAAAATATACCTTCTTCGCTGTTTGTTACTTAATAGATCCAAGTATTAGATTCCTGATTTCCCTATGATCTTGAAGTTTAAATGACAATTAGAGATTAAAGATGACTCCCATCACAAAGTTCACTTGTGTTACTTGTCATTCGGCAACCACATAAAATTCAACTCGTCTTCTTATTGTAGGATACTTGCATAAATTTGTCTGTAAATTATCAAAAGACATGTATTCCTAGTTTCACGATTAATTTGCATTAAATGAACTCAATCAAATGAATTAGAAACTTACCGTCTAACCTCGACGGTTGCATCAAGCGAAATACATGACCTTTTTAGTGTCTTGATGCACAGTGATAGCCCTAGCAAGTGCTCCTGGAGTTCTATCATCACTGCATCCACTCTGGTGAGAACCTTCGCCACTGTCATGCTCTTTCTCAACCAAATGATATCTAGCTCTGAAGGCTACCAAATGCGCGTAGTAAGCTGGAGCTGGAATAGAGACACTTCTAGTGCAGCGCACGTATGTATGACATAACTGATAGGTCAAACATTGAAGTTCATCAGCATCAAAATGGTTATCATCCCACAGAACATGGTAATGGGATGGCCGACTTGTTCCCTGTGATTTAAATGTACTCAATTAACACGCATAGTCAATTTAAGCTAAACCGGCAAAATACACCAGATTTAACCGAGTCGTACCTGAATTCCTTGGTGAGAGCACAAGTAGAAGTCAAACTCAGTCGGATGAGTAATGCCAACATCAACAGTTGTTCCTGCGGGTATATTACCAGACTTCCCAGATTGTTCTTTCTTGTCGGCGCAAAACAGTCGAGTATGATGCCGTTTCTGAACAACAATGAAGGTGATACCAGGTTTGTAATCCGCCTCTAGTTTAATACAAGCCTCACGGATTGCAGTGAGTTCATGCTGAAGTACCTGTGTAAGTAAATTAAAGTGAGTACGAATACATTATGAAATTTGCTAATTAAATTAAGGAAACTAAATTTACTTGAGAAAATTGGCCCTCCGACACTCCATCTCGGTACAAAATGATTCGATGTGGCTTATATCCGCCTGTGCTTTTGTAAAACATGATCAAAAGTTCTCGGACCATAGCGCTTAGCTCCTGAATCATCTCTTGACGATGCTGTTGAACACGTACTGTAGCGGAATATCTTGAAGGATGAGCATCCATTGAGCCAACAACAGCAGCAATCGAAGGTTTCTTATTGTCACCCGCCGGCGGGTGCGTAACATCAGCTCCAAGGAACACAACTGGCTCATTAAAGACCTGTATGGAAAATCATTTCGAAATGATTCAATCACAGGCAATTAAGTATTTTGTTTTACTATGAATTAAAAGAAACTGGACAAACCTTCGGCCGTATACTTGGTACAAGAATAGAATTAATTCCTCCCAACTTCACATTAATTTTCAAGCATAAATTGGACAGTGTTTGTGGCGATGTCTTATTGACGTTTTTAGCTTGAACACACTGGGTAGCCATACCTAAAACGGTATCCCCAACACGTTTTACCTCAGCGTAGACTGGGGTCTTACCCGGCAGTACAACAACGACCAGTTGAAGACCTTGGAACGTAGATTTTAAATACTTGAACATCGGTTCAACTTGATCTGGGCCCGTAGCATACTTGCAGAAGCAAGGTTGGCCAATAATTGGCATTCCTGCATCATTACTAATTTTTTGTAGCTGCTGAGTAAACTGTCGGAGTGCGTCTTCACGAACAGTCCTTTGAGGAGCAAAGCATGCAATAGCCCACACTCTAATTTCCACGCCAGTGAAGAACTGCTTTCCTCGCATATCCCACACTCCTTGATTAGGCAGCGCTTGTTGTTTCGTCTGAAAATATTACATTCTAAATTACTTAGTGGTATTAACTACGTTCCTACAAACCTGAAGCTCTATTCGTCAAACAGATTTGAATTTTCTACTCAAGCAGTAGACTGCTTCACTTTTAACTTTCAGGATTTTTTTGCAACCGAAGAATTGAACATCAACCCGCTCACTCACCATCTAGTCAACAAATTTCTTATAAGTACATGCCTTTCAATTTCAATGTTTGGATTAAGTTGCATTAAAGTATGATTTGCTCACAACACTTACACGTCCGCCGTACTGTAGCTTCGGGGGAGGCAGTACTCGTCCGCGAACTTCCATCATTGAGTTGCTGATAGTTAATCCAAATTCTTGAACGTACGGATCATTGTTGAAGTCTGCCTTATGAACCAAGTTGTTAATTTCTCGCTCTCTGTCAGGAGCAGATCGAGCAGTAGCTTTGATCATCGTTGATGTTTGCATGTCCGTTAATTTCTTGATACAACGCTGGCCGGCCACAATGTTGCACACCTTTATAATGTACGATATTGTTTATCAATCTCATCATATCATTTTTGAATTAATAAATCAGTAAATGGACCAACTAACCTCTAATGGCAGATAAGTGTGCTTGTGCTCTTGACCAACTTGAAGACAAGGAAGATTGGGGTACCGTAATTTCATTTTGTATTTGTCTAAGAAATATTTAGCGACTGTACACTCAACCGTCTGGCCGTTCTCTAGTTGCAGTGGAAAACTTTGCATTTGTGCAGGACGTCGTGTTACATTGCAAACACGGTATTTTCGTTTCATGTTTCCACAATGTGTGATTTCTATCTTGAGACCCTTGATTTCTTTTGTGAACTTCACCCTATGAGAGTCAGCAAGTGGTTTGCGCTGATCATTGATATCTCGAATGTCCAGAACTTCACACATGAACTCAATAACTGGTTGAGCTTTGTAGAATGCAGTGGCAGATACTACAATAAAAGATTATGTTAATTCATATCATGTGTCATCAGAAAGATTCAACATTAAATGCAAGATCAATATAAAAATTACCATCAATATTGAGCATCATTTTCCACTGAGAAGGACGAACGCTCTGATGAAACCCAAACCACACTTCTCGACCACCTCCAAGAGGATGGTAATAGCCATCAGGAGATGAGAAGAAACTTCTACCAACTGGAGTGTATGACATGGAGGGTAAGTGCCTCATGACAACATCAAGGGCCTGTAATAAAAAACAGTAACTTAAGCCAATGCAGACAAGAGAGGTAGCATTAATATGCTGATGAATGCATCAGAAAGACTAATCAAAAGGTCATCAAAATCCCAGCATAATGAAGGTCATCATAAATATAGAAAATTATGAAAGTCGGCAAAACGTAGATATCTCACCTGAATTGCGTCAAATGGAATTGTTCTCGATCTTCCTTCAAGAGCTTCTTCTAAAGCGTACAAGGACACTCGAGCTACCCACTTAATCTGAACACGGAAAACTCTATCTTTGCCCTCTCCCGGCAATGTAACCTTAAATAAAATGGAAAACAAGACAATTTAGCGAATCTATTTCAACTCATTAAGCCCAAATCTACTAAGTTCGACTTACTTCGAGATCTACACGGTCAGTTCCAATTGGCAGTGGATCTCTGGTGTACAAGTTGGCCCTTCCATCAAAAACGGGCTTCAAAGTTCCGAAAATTTTGGAATATGCGTGAACCATTGTTTCAACGATTTCTCGATTGACCTTCCGAGGGCACTTATCTGGCTGTATTGATATATCATAATGGTGGATGAAACCTCTTGGCATTGAGATTTGGAAATGATTTGCTCGTAAAATGATGGGACGTCCCTCATGTCCCAAATTAGGTCTTCTTGGACACACGAATGCTGGAAAACCATTCATTTTTAATGCTACCATTATAACTCTCGTAAAACCGACACTTGTTTAATATTTTTAGGTTTCAGCACATTTTAAACTCAGAAAGGAATTAAATAGCTATGTTCGTGTGGATAAGCTTGAATCGAACACGTTCCCTAATGTGGAATAAAAACAAACGCACAGCTCCCCTATAGAACTCCTACGCAATATTGTGCCATTCCATCGTCAATAACACAGAGCCTCCGCTACAGCATGCGTATAGTTCCATGTTGTTTAGCTTCTAGATGACAACAAATGTTACGACGCACATTATGAAAGTTTATAAACAAAACGCAAACAGTGTTATATTCACTGTATCAGATCTACTAGCACGTCTAACTGCCAAGACAGTGTTATCTTTTCTTCCGTACAATATTCAACGTATCTTTTTAGAAATTATAGTAAGTTTCTAGTTGAACCGGTTGATAAGTTAAATACTAAGAATTCGTATTATATTTCTTCACCTTATGCAATTCAACCCTGGATGACTTTGCATTTGCGCACAAATCTGCAAAAACGAATACCTGTGGCGTAGATGTAACTCTGGATGAAAGCTACTGTAACTGTAATATCTAGATTTTGGTGTTCTGTTAGTGCCAGTAGTGCGGCTGTGTCACAGTGACTTATCCGGGAAAAGACGATCGACTGAACCAAAGAAAATTCATACGAGGTTTTAATGAATATTCTTTGGACTGACTGAACCTAGCAGCAGAAGGCAGAAAGAGTGACAGACTTTTTAATACTAGAAAGTGCATAATCTTTTCAAGCGCTTTGTTATACGAAATCAACATTATTTTCTTCTTTTCCATTTAAATTGTGCTTTTGTAATCAGTATCCTTTTGGCAAAATCTCATGTGTAATCGAAGTTGGATTGTTTGACATCATTTTGACTTCGGGAAAATATGTTTGCTTTTGCTAGCTGCAATTAAGTTTACTGCTGACAATACACTTACTTGGCGTTTCTGGTGAGGTAGGAGGTTGCAGTGGAGGGGTAGCTTGAGGAATCATGCCTATAGCACCAGGTGGTACGCCTACAACACCTGGAGGGACCACTGGCTGTGGACCTGGAGGCCCTGGAGCTGCAAAAAATTACAATATGAATATGAGCATAATTCAACTAACCGTAAGTACTAACTTTTCATATTAACTCAAATACTTCGTCAATGTATGCGTACGGCCGAAGTAAAAATTAACATGAAGTGAACAATGAACGAAGAAACTACCTAGTGATATACATTATTACATTTCATTTAATTCAAATCAAAATACTACTGTGCGCTTATACTTTACTAACTAGACTTCATCAGTAATACACTTGCATTAGATTTATATTTTATAGGTATACTAATACTATATAGGTAGAGGTAGTAATAGCCACAAACAGACAATACAGACCTGAATGTTGTCTGCAATTCTGCAAAGAACTGGTAATGGTGGTGGTGGTAGTAGCCCAGGTGGTTTTAAAAGAGCTTTACCTTTATACCCAAGCCCATCACAACTGCCCATCCTCTCATTAAAATGCAACAGGAAATGGGATGAGTGAAAGAAAAGCTTCTTCTAAAGTTTTACTACCTGCTCTGGGCTATAATATATATATTTTGTATGAAATGAAGGAGCAAACTGGTTTCAACTGTACCAGACACATGCACGCAATATAATGTGGAGGAATGGTACAGAGCCACAGAAATCCACCTATAAAAGGTTATCGCGTGAAATGCCGTAGAAAAAGAACCCTTACAACCTAATTGTTCAAGGCTTCAAGGAGAATCACTTATATTTAGCTAATGTTTCCTTCACTCTCCTTATTCTGCCAGAAGGACAAATGTTAACCCGTTTTCTACCACTGTCCATCCCCTACAATTATTAGAAATTTTGATTTCCGGAGTTTTTCCATCTTGATGGAACAAAAAGAAATCCTAAATTGCACATCCTGTTGAGCATCAACCTCTAATATAATACTCTTCTAATAACTCATCTACTGCTGCCAATGCATTTCCTGCTGTAGTATTACTGTATTACCATGTATTACCAACTCAAATTATCAGAATTTAGGGCAATGACTGAATTTTAGGACTGTATGCGACAATGAATTTATGAATGATTCATCTTCATCATTTAGAATACCTACTTCCTTCATCATATAAGCGAATAAGCGATAATGCTAAGGTGCCAGTTAATGGTTAATGACTCCACAACACTCCAGTATAACGATAACCACAGATGTCAATTTCTAAATTATCATAGACTACACCCACTAACATAACAGCATACCTAAATTGCCACGACATATTGTTGTCTAACCCCATGCTGCAAATGGAGTTATCTTATCCTGCTAAATATAGCCAGACTACACACTACACATGATCAACACATCCTGCTCTTCTTCAAATCTCTGTCACACATTTCTAAATTACAATATTCCAAATATTGAACTTATTATCTTTAAAACACGAATCCTGAAACAATTATATTTACTGTCATTTTAATAACTACTCGTCCCGCACATTAACAACAATTAAATACAATCACATTTGAAACACCACTTGCTTAAATCCTGTTTATAGTAAATA
>Ga0194135_10002666_pt1 | contig 10860 bp, 10 predicted proteins | sample LitLau_LLRF_2013_FD_134024 | JGI IMG/M metagenome (GOLD analysis project Ga0194135, IMG submission 134024) | Freshwater sediment microbial communities in response to fracking from North America - Little Laurel Run_MetaG_LLRF_2013 (version 2) | ecosystem: Environmental > Aquatic > Freshwater >... | reverse complement strand
TGGATTGAGTATAACTGAAAAAGAAAATTATCAGTAAAAAATATAATTTTAAATCCTTCATCTAATTATTTCTTTTTAGCTATTTCATAAAACTCAGTTAATTTTCCGCGTTCAATCTGGTCAATACCAAACATTGAAAACATCTTTGTCTGTTCGTTATAGTAGATATCTCCTACCTTAACGTTAACAACTTTAGACATATACACCTTTAAAGAATCCACATTCACTTTCTGTGAGGATTCAACTGTGACAGGAACTAGTTCCTCATTTGTTTTGCATCCAATAATCCCTGTTGTTAGCAAGACTAAAATTGCCGCAATTCTGAAAAAAATTTTGGTTTTTAATAAATTTACAGTCATATATATATTTTACTTATTTCCTATAATACAAAATTTATCATTAAAAGATTAAAAAAACACACAAATTAGCAATTAAATATCACAAAAACACCTGTCGAATCAATAATAAAAGATAAAAACAATCCTTAAATTTAACAAAAGAACCTAAGGGCTTAGAATAATTCAGAATCATCCAAGTTGAGAATCCAGCAGGAGATACCGGAAGAACCACCAGCTAAAGCGACTGGAACAACTGGCGCTCGAATCTTTGTGATTATACTAACATATTGCCCAATTAATGCACTATATTAGTATTTTGCACAAAACCTTAGCAATTAACCGACATCTTAACGCAGGAGCGACGCAAAACCTTATTAAACCTAATGTATACGGAAGTATAGTTATAATGAGAATGAACAGGGCGGTAATACCTTATAAAGAGAACATTATTCTAAATTAAATTCTCACAAGTTTCATTAATGGCTCAAATGAATAAATAGCGGTTCTCCTACCAGATGCTTCTTATCTTGTTACTAATAGACCTCTTTCTAAAAGTTTTCTTGTAAATGTAGCTGCTGTAGGAGCAGGAACCACTATTAGAAGTAAATTTACTGTTTTTGAAAACCGGATTTGTAAAAATATAATCAAGAGTTTTAACACTCCCTTTTGAAGATAATATTTCAGAAAATCCAGTTTTCATTTCCTCATTTAGGCTCTGAATACTTTCCGCAACTTCTAAATTTCTAATGGACTGAATTTCTACAGTCTTTAAAAAAATGCGCACCACTATTCCCAATCCTAGCTCTCGGAAACATAACTCCTGTTGATCATAAGAATAGTGTAATTAACATTCTACCATTACCATCTTGAAAAGGAAAAAAACAATAAACAAACGTCTTTATATATTACAATACAAGATTTCCAATAAACAAAGTGTTTTGGTCTATCAAAAGACATACAATACAATAAACGAATAGCCAAGTGAGAATGGATGCAGTAGTTTTGTCTTTCCCCAAACAATTGTGTAATTTCGCATCTGAGAAACAGATAGTTTAATGAAAGGTAGACAAATAGCGAGCAATAAAAACACAACTATCATGTAATAACCTAATATTTAGAAACTTAAAAAAATAAATATGTCATCAGTAGAGACTACTTATATCCCTTACAAAGTAAAGGATATTTCACTGGCAGAATGGGGCCGTAAAGAAATTGGATTAGCAGAAGCAGAAATGCCAGGCTTAATGTCCTTACGTGCTGAATTTGGTCCTTCAAAACCATTAAAAGGTGCACGCATCGCTGGATGTCTGCACATGACTATCCAGACTGCAGTTTTAATTGAAACTTTAGTTGAACTTGGTGCAGAAGTAACCTGGTCATCATGTAATATCTTCTCTACTCAGGATCACGCTGCTGCGGCTATTGCTGCTGCTGGTATTCAGGTTTATGCCTGGAAAGGTCTGAATGAAGCTGATTTTGACTGGTGTATCGAACAAACTTTACACTTTGGCCCTGAACAGCAGCCATTAAACATGATCTTAGACGATGGTGGTGATTTAACCAACATGGTTTTTGACCGTTTCCCTGAACTGATTCCTGCAATCAAAGGTTTATCTGAAGAAACTACTACTGGTGTTCACCGTTTATACGAACGTATGAAAAACGGAACCTTACACTTACCAGCTATCAATGTAAATGATTCAGTAACCAAATCTAAATTTGACAACAAATATGGTTGCCGTGAGTCATTGGTAGATGCGATCCGTCGTGCTACTGATGTCATGCTTGCTGGTAAGGTTGCTGTAGTTGCCGGTTACGGTGATGTAGGTAAAGGTTCTGCTGAGTCATTAAGCTCACAGGGTGTACGTGTAATCGTTTCTGAAATCGATCCGATCTGTGCATTGCAGGCTGCTATGGAAGGTTATGAAGTGAAGAAATTCGCTACAGCTGTAAAAGAAGCTGATATTGTGGTAACTACTACGGGTAACTGTAACATCGTACGTCCTGAGCATTTCAGAACTATGAAAGATAAAGTTATCGTTTGTAACATTGGTCACTTCGACAATGAGATTGATGTTGCCTGGTTAAATGCTAATTACGGTGATACCAAAATAGAAATCAAACCTCAGGTAGATAAATACACTATCGACGGTAAAGATGTTATTTTATTAGCTGAAGGTCGTTTAGTAAACTTAGGCTGTGCTACTGGCCACCCAAGTTTCGTCATGTCTGCTTCTTTCACTAACCAGACCCTGGCTCAGTTAGAGCTTTGGACTAACCCAGGTAAATATGAGAACAAAGTTTATGTTCTTCCTAAATCCCTGGACGAGAAAGTAGCCCGTTTACACCTGGCTAAAATTGGTGTTGAATTAGATGTATTAGATCAGCAACAAGCTGATTATATCGGAGTACCAGTTGAAGGTCCTTTCAAACCGGAAGCTTACAGATACTAGTCTGTTAATATAGATTAAAGGGGGATGCACCGAAAGGTTCGCATCCCTTTTTTATTTCCCGAATTCATCTTCTACGCTCTCCGTCAGATCATACATCAGCCATTGTTTGCTGGTAATGGCAACACTTTTATTTTTAAGCAGCATGATAAAATCGGCCACCCCTACTGGTTCATTCCCATTTCCATGAATCAGTACAATACTTCCGGCCGAAGGTTTCTGTCCTTTTGCCAGCCAGGCATCACTACCTACCGGAATAATCCCATAAGCAAGCACTTTATCAACAACCTGCTGATCAGAAACCAGACCAGGAAATCTAAAAAACACTGATGGAGTCAGACCATGCTGTAACATCGCAAGCTCAGTCCCCAGTACCTCAAAATTCATATCAGTTCCTGGTTCCAGTAAAAAATTAGTCTTTAGGGGAGCTGTAGCACTTACATGGTGATTAAAGGAATGATCTATCCAGGTAATATCAATTTCTTTCTTTGCCACGAGTTCCTTCAGCCAGTTCAGGTCGTCTGTATGTGTCAGCATCCAGCGGCCGGTAATAGAAAGTGCAATAGGAACCGGCTGTTCAACTTTGGCAAATTCCTTAATGAGAGACGTAAAGATAATCCGGTCCAGCGGCTTATGAGAAGGGCAAAGATCTATAGTCAGGGTAACTCCCTTTTCCTTTGGAAAACCATGGGTAACACCAGCATCCTGTAAAGCAAGAGATTGTCTGGCAGCTGTCGTCCAGGCATTAAAATAGGGTGTCTGCTGAAAATATGTCTTCAGGGTTTTCCAGTCCATAACTTTGATTACTGCGGCAGAGGCAGGGGTTAACTGGGTGGATAAAGTATGGGGATCTACAGTCAGATAAAACTGCTGTCCTGCCTTTTCCATTTTCCGGAGGATCAAAAGCTCATTTCCCTGCACTTTCGCTATACCGTTATACACAGTATAATCTTTAATTACCTCCTGTGCCTGACTGACAATTGCCCCAAATGACAAAAAAACACAAATAACTATAGCCGCGACCAACCTGTTTACAATAATATTATACCTGTTCATGTTTTATGGATTATCTTTGTACATGGCAAAACTATCAGTAAATATCAATAAAATAGCCACGTTACGCAACAGTCGCGGGGGAAACAATCCAGATCTGGTTAAGGTAGCACTTGACTGTGAACGTTTTGGTGCGGAAGGAATCACTGTACATCCAAGACCTGATGAGCGACATATCCGCTATCAGGATGTATTCGATCTTAAAACAGCCATTTCAACTGAATTCAATATAGAAGGAAACTGCAGGGAGCAGAAATTTATAGACCTGGTTCTGGCTAACAAGCCGGCACAGGTAACTTTAGTACCTGATACCGAAGGACAAATCACTTCCAATCATGGTTGGGACACAGTAAAACATCAGGTTTATCTGAGAGAGATGGTAGAACTTTTCCAGAAGGAAGGGATCAGGGTTTCTATTTTCACTGACCCTGTCAGGGAGATTATAGAAGCAGCTCAGACTACAGGAACAGATCGTATAGAACTTTATACCGAGTTTTACGCCGCCAATTACCTGAAAGATCCGGTAAAGGCCATCACTCCGTATACGCAGGCAGCGCACACCGCAAATAAATTAGGCTTAGGAATTAATGCAGGTCATGACCTGGACCTGAATAACCTGAAGTATTTCGCAGCAAATATCCCTAATCTGCTGGAAGTTTCCATCGGTCATGCCCTGATCAGTGACGCCCTTTATTTAGGCCTGGAAAACACCATTCAGCTTTATCTGAAACAATTGTAGAATAACATTTTGTTCGGTGTAGCCCATTGGAATGAACCTGAAATTTTAATACCTTTGCGCAAATTTATTGTTAACCGTCATGAGTTTAAACATCCATTACAAAGAAGACTTTAAAAACCGTCATATTGCTCCAAATGAAGCGGATACTGACGCCATGTTAAGCACCCTTGGTCTGGGTTCTGTTGCTGAACTGATCGAACAAACTGTTCCTCAAAAAATCAGGTTAAAACAACCCTTAAATTTACCAGTAGCTAAGTCTGAGAAAGAATACCTGGAGAGTCTTAAACAAACTGCTTCACTGAATAAGGTTTTTAAATCCTATATCGGACAAGGATATTATGATACCACTACACCGGGAGTAATTCTGAGAAATGTAATGGAAAATCCAGGATGGTATACACAATATACTCCATACCAGGCTGAAATTGCTCAGGGCCGTCTTCAGGCTTTGCTTAATTTTCAAACTATGGTCATCGACCTTACAGGTATGGAAATTGCAAATGCTTCTTTATTAGATGAAGGTACTGCTGCTGCTGAAGCAATGTTTATGCAATTCAGCTTACGTAAAAATCAGCAGGCCCGTAAATTCTTCGTTTCGGAATTATTGTTCCCGCAAACTATAGATATTTTAAAAACACGTGCAAATCCATTCGGAATTGAACTGGTCATCGGTGACCACCAGTCATTTGAGGCAACGGAAGAATTTTTCGGTGCTATTGTTCAGTACCCGGCCGGAAACGGAGAGGTCTTCAACTATACCTCGTTTGCAGAAAAAGCACATGCTAAAAATGTTAAATTAACAGTTGTAGCTGATATTCTGAGTCTGACTTTATTAACTCCTCCGGGAGAATGGGGAGCAGATATCGTAGTGGGTACTACTCAACGTTTTGGTGTACCAATGGGCTTTGGTGGTCCTCATGCGGCATTTTTCGCGACTAAGGATGAATATAAACGTTCTATCCCGGGAAGAATTATCGGCGTAACCATTGACAGTCATAACAACTATGCTTTGCGTATGGCGCTGCAAACAAGAGAGCAGCATATCCGCAGAGATAAAGCAACTTCAAATATTTGTACTGCACAGGCTTTATTAGCCATTATGGCTGGTTTCTACGCAGTATATCATGGACCGAAAGGACTTAAATTAATTGCGGAAAGAACACACGGCTTAGCTGTTGCACTTTCGCAATCCATTGAAAAAATTGGTTATAAGCAACTGAACAAGGTTTATTTTGACACCATCCGTGTAGATCTTGGTGATTTAAAAGATTCGATCCACAAAGAGTGTATCGACAATGAAATCAACCTGAACTATGTGGGTACTGTGGCTACAATTTCACTGGATGAAACGACTTCTATTGCAGATATTAAATTACTGAACAAAATATTTTCTAAAGTAAAAGCAATCTCTGCTGACAGTGTGGAGCTGGCTGAAGAAAAAAACATTGAAACAGTAATACCAGCAGAGTTACAACGTACATCAGCTTATTTAACCCATCCTTTATTTAATTCGCATCATTCAGAGCATGAAATGCTGCGTTATATTAAATCCCTGGAGGCAAAAGATCTTTCGCTTTGTCATTCGATGATTGCTTTAGGTTCATGTACCATGAAATTAAATGCAACTACCGAAATGATCCCGGTTACCTGGGCAGAATTTGGCAGGGTACACCCATTTGCCCCGGCAGATCAGGTGGCAGGTTATTATACTGTATTTAACGAACTTGACCGCTGGTTAAGTGAGATTACCGGTTTTGCAGCGATGAGTTTACAGCCGAATGCCGGTGCTCAGGGCGAATATGCTGGTCTGATGGTAATCAGAGCTTACCACCAGGATCGTGGTGATCATCAGCGCAACGTCGCTTTAATCCCTTCTTCTGCACATGGTACCAATCCTGCATCTGCAGCAATGGCTGGTATGAAGATCGTTATCGTTAAATGTGATGCTAATGGAAATATCGACGTAGCTGACTTAAAAGCTAAAGCCGAAGAACATAAAGATAATCTTTCCTGTTTCATGGTTACTTACCCGTCTACACATGGTGTATTTGAGGAAAGTATTATCGAAATCTGTGAGGTTATTCATGCGAACGGCGGACAGGTTTATATGGACGGCGCCAATATGAATGCACAGGTTGGATTAACCAGCCCGGCAAATATCGGTGCTGACGTATGTCACCTGAATTTACATAAAACATTCTGTATCCCTCACGGTGGTGGTGGTCCTGGTATGGGCCCGATTGGTGTAGCTGCTCACCTGGTTAAATATTTACCAGGACACGCTGTAGTTAATATCAATAATGAAAAATCCATTCATGCCGTATCTTCTGCTCCCTGGGGCTCGGCTTCCATCCTGATCATCTCTCATGCATACATCGCTATGATGGGTGGAGAAGGACTGAAAAACGCAACTGAATATGCAATCTTAAATGCGAACTACATGAAAGCGCGTTTAGAGAAACATTACCCGGTTCTTTATTCAGGAAGCAAAGGACGTTGTGCACATGAAATGATCCTGGATTGCCGTGAATTCAAAAACTTTGGTATCGAAGTGGTTGATATTGCGAAAAGATTAATGGATTATGGTTTCCATGCACCAACAGTTTCTTTCCCTGTAGCCGGTACATTAATGGTTGAACCAACAGAAAGCGAGCCTAAACATGAGCTTGACCGTTTCTGTGATGCATTAATTGCAATCAGAAATGAGATCACCATGGTTGAAAAAGGTACACTGGATAAAGTTGATAACCCTTTAAAAAATGCACCACACACTGCTGCTGTAGTAACAGGAGATGAATGGTCACATAGCTATACCAGAAAAACGGCTGCATTCCCTTTAGCCTATGTCACTGAACATAAATTCTGGCCTTCGGTTGGAAGAGTTAATGATTCATTTGGTGACAGGTCACTGGTTTGTGCCTGCCCTCCCATTGAAAGTTATATGGAAGAAGAAGCTGCCCTATAAAAATCTTCAGATTTCTTAATCAAAAGAAGGGTCATTTGAAGAAATGACCCTTCTTTTGTTAAATAATAAATCAATAGAGAATCAGTTTACATTTCTATTTTATATCTTTATAACAATACGCACTCCCTTTTCATAAAATTCAAGCTGATGAATACTAAAATTAACCTGCTGGTAATTGATGATGATGATATCAATATTTTTATCATTAAAAAAATTGTAGAAAAAACAGGCTATGAAGCGAAAATGGTAGCTAAAACGAATGGCCAGTTAGCTATTGACTACCTGAAAGAACTGATAGATACGCATCAGCTCCTGCCACATCTGATACTGATAGATATCAATATGCCCATACTGAATGGCTGGGAGTTTCTGGAAGCCTATGAGAAACTGGGAATAGAAACAGAAATCGATATGTATATGCTTTCTTCCTCAGTTTATGAAAATGACATTGAAAAAGCGAAAACCTATAAGACTGTAAAAGGGTTTATTTCTAAACCCCTTTCTATAGAACGGCTGATTGAACTGTTTGAAGGCAAAAGTACTGGTACTACACCAGCTTAAACTGTCCTTCGGCACCTAATTCAACAAAACCTGTTGCTCTGCTTTTACCATGATAAAAAAGACAATTCCAGTGTTCGGCCACAGCACTCTGTCCGAATTCTTCTCTTAATTCCATGGATTTGCGACCGTCATAGTCATATTTAGCAATAAATTTTTTGATCAGCTCTTCGGGTTCAGGCAATACATCACCACCAAAGAAAACTTTATCTTCGCTATCCTCCAATAACCAGGCCTGATGACAGGGAGTATGTCCGCCAGTCAGGATATGTTTAACTCCAGGCAGAAAGTCACCTGTCTCATCTACATAAGCTAATTGTGCATTACGTTGTAAGAAATCAAAAATTTCTGTTCTGTATGAAGAAGAAGGATTGGTAAATGCACCCTCCCACTCCCCGCGCTGGATGACATAGGTTGCATCCGGAAAACTCAGCTCCATTCCACCATCTTTCTGATGGACCATACCACCGGAATGATCAAAATGCAAATGAGACATCAATACGTAATCGACGTCTTCAGGATTAAAGCCTGCTTTCCTGATATTTTCATGTATAATCAGTTCTCCCTTGCTATTGCTGTAACCAAGTCCGGTATCCAGCAAAAATAATTGAGAACCATGTTTAACAAGAAAAGGATTGACATGAATAAACAGAGATCCTGGTCTGTCTTTAGGGCTATCTGTCTGAGGATTAAAAGGAATGAATTTTTTGTCGGCTGCTACAGAGTAAGAACCTTCATATAAAGTGAAAACTTGCAATGGCGTAGGTATTAGTCAAAAGAATAATTAATGATATATTTACATCGGTTACAAAGATAGGGAACCTGTGTGAAATACCTTCATCAAACGGTCATTACAGGTGGACAGGCCTTTTTAATTCAAAAACTAAAAACGATAATAACTAAATGAAGAAAAGATGGGTGCAAGCCGTAAAGGGCAATAAGGAAACGACAGATTTGCTTGCACAACAATTAAATATAGATCAGAGTTTAGCTGAGATTTTAGTCCAAAGAGGTATCTCGTCCTTTCAGGAAGCAAAAGACTTCTTTCGTCCCCAGCTAACGCAGCTGCATGATCCTTTTTTAATGAAGGATATGGACAAAGCCATATCCAGAATTGACCACGCCCTGGCTACTCACGAAAAAATACTGATATATGGTGATTATGATGTTGACGGAACGACCTCTGTTGCTCTTACCTATAGTTTTTTCAAACAGTTTACCAGTGATATGGAATACTATATCCCTGACAGGCATAAGGAAGGATACGGGATCTCTGTAGCCGGGATTAATTATGCAAAGGAACAAGGAATAACACTGATCATAGCATTGGACTGCGGTATCAAATCCAATGATAAAATTGCCTATGCAAATACCCTGGGGATAGATTTTATTATCTGTGACCATCACTTACCAGGAGACGAACTTCCCGAAGCGGTAGCGGTCCTGGATCCGAAACGATCAGACTGTCCCTACCCCTTTAAAGAACTTGCTGGCTGCGGAATTGGCTTTAAACTGGCCCAGGCTTATTGTCTGACGCATGGCCTGCCGGCAGAAAATTATGAAAGGTATCTCGACCTGGTTATGGTTTCAATTGCTGCTGATATTGTACCGATAGTAGATGAGAATCGTACCCTTGCCTATTTCGGACTGATTAAATTAAATACAAATCCATGTATTGGCCTGAAAGCATTGATGGATAGCTGTGGTAAAAACAAGGACTTTACCATTACAGATGTGGTATTCACCCTGGCACCTAGAATTAACGCTGCAGGGCGGATGGACCATGGTAACCAGGCTGTTAAAATGCTGTTGTGTACTGCAAATGAGCTGGCCGCAGAGCAAAGTCTTTTTATTAATATACAGAATACGGACCGCAAAACATCGGACCAGAACATTACAGCCGAAGCGCTGGCTTTAATTGATGACTCAGAAATACTGATCAGTAAAAAAACAACAGTAGTTTATAATGAACACTGGAATAAAGGAGTTATCGGCATAGTAGCTTCGCGTTTAACAGAAAAATATTACAGGCCCACCATTGTCCTTACCCATTCTAATGGAATGCTTACCGGATCTGCGCGCTCTGTAGCAGGTTATGATCTTTACGAAGCTCTATTGGGCTGTGCCGATTTACTGGAACAATTTGGCGGACATAAATTTGCTGCCGGACTGACTATGAAACCCGAAAATATCGGAGAGTTTACTGACCGGTTTGAAAATATTGTAGCTTCTACTATAACAGAAAATTTACTTTGTCCGGAAATTCATATTGACAACGAAATTAATCTGACGCAGATAGACGGAAAATTCCAGCGTATCATCGCCCAGATGGCACCCTTCGGTCCCATGAACCCTGCTCCTGTATTTGTAAGTCATGGCCTGACTTTGGCCGGAAGATCTTATATTGTAGGTGCAAAACATTTAAAGTTGAGTATTAAACAACAAAATTCCGTTATTTTTGAAGCCATCGGATTCGGTCTTGCAGAATTTGAACAACTATTAATGCCTGATCAGCCTTTTTCTGCCTGTTGTACTATAGAAGAAAATGTGTGGAAAGAGCAAAAACGTTTACAACTGAATATTAAAGCAATTAGGATTAATAACCAAGATATAAATGATATTAAGAGCTGATAATCTTATAAAAAAATACAAACAGCGGACTGTCGTTAATGACGTTTCGTTTAGTGTAAGCCAGGGAGAGATTGTGGGATTACTGGGGCCTAACGGAGCGGGAAAAACGACTTCCTTTTATATGAT
>Ga0194135_10002665_pt1 | contig 10862 bp, 5 predicted proteins | sample LitLau_LLRF_2013_FD_134024 | JGI IMG/M metagenome (GOLD analysis project Ga0194135, IMG submission 134024) | Freshwater sediment microbial communities in response to fracking from North America - Little Laurel Run_MetaG_LLRF_2013 (version 2) | ecosystem: Environmental > Aquatic > Freshwater >... | reverse complement strand
TACAAATATCTACAATATTCCTAAAGCGCTTAGGTCGACTGGTAATAGTTTTAGAGCTATTACAGAAAAACCGAAAAAATTGCCATTTTGACCCATACTGGCGACCCCTGCGGTTCACAAATTTATTTTACAAGCCAAAATTTTAGACACTTGAAAGGTCAATCGCTTTTTCTAAAAACCTGCAAAATTTCTAATGGATTAGGCAGACCGTTTCGGAGCTATTGGCCCATAAGTCAATGTTTACAGACACACACACGCACACACACACACACGGACAACGATATCCTGCATGGCTCTATAAGCCCATAGTTACCTGGGCTAAAAATTAGATTAAAACTATAAGCTAAAACATCAACATTATACGAAAGCAGGTAGAAGTGAAGTCTCACTTCTCTTCCTTTTATTTTCAGGTGTGTTGTGTCTCATTTCAAAGGGGAAACCCATGCGAGACTCTTGTAAAAGGAGTCTCAATTCAGATTTGTATTTTGACCGTGGCAATACTGTTACCAGAGTTTTAGGCAGCTTTAAAGCACCTTACTTGAAACCACAGAAAAACAGAACCATCGTTCATAATTGCCCAATTGCCAATTAATTTTGTAAAATTGAACTTATGAGAAACTACATTGCATCGATTTTAATGAACTATGTGAGTGTGAGTGCTTCTATAAAATGAACTTCTGTGTTGTAAATAAATTGATATTGTTTCTCTCAACCTTGAAGAATCACAACAGCAGAGTTGTTACTTTTTTGGTAGACGGTACTCCATATGTAAAATTAATTGATATTCTTGTGTTCTCACATTGATACCTGGGTTTACATTTTTATGTATTATTTCCTGCAATGGTGAAAGGCATTATTAAACTTCTTTCGGTAATCGGTGGTTGATTATTTTCAAGTTACCCCAATTCGAAATATTCCAATTGTTATTCATTACGTATTAACGCCAAATTGCTTTTTGAAATGAGTGCATTTTGAAACTTTTAAATTAATTTTATACTTAATTATTAATTATACTTCCACTAGAACATTCCGCTTTGATTTCTTACGATTGAAACCCATGGTGCTTCTTCTTGAAGCAAAGAACAACAATACCCAGACGCAGATAAGATCGTGCCGATACCACAGTAAATCTACCTTATAGTAAACTTTTAAGTAAACATTTATAAATAACCTAAAGTGCAATAAGATTTATTACAATTTATGTACTTAAAATATAAATCAATTCTACTAAAAATATGCATTTAACGTGACAAAAAAATAATTATTACCATATACTTGAACATATTTCTCCACAAAAGACACCATTTACAATCAACTTCCAATAGCATAAGTTTAAAATACATGTTTTATTTTTCTTTTTAGGGGGAAGGGGATAGCTTCAAGATCGAGCTTTGCGAATGTACTCTTTGTGCTCAATTCAAAAATAAAATCATCTTTTGCTTCCCAGTACCCAAAGAATCCGCCTTCTCTGATTTGCTGCATGAGACTTACAATTTTCACAGCACCCCTTCCTTTATTCTAGTAAGAAATATCAAGATAACAAAACAGTTCCAAAGTTGTATGGCAATATCTTTCAGGATACACAAACTTGTACCAATGAACGAACAGATCTTTGCACGAAGCTTTTTCAACTGTCAAAGATTTGAGGCAGTTTTATCAAGAGCTAACCTAACCTAACGGCCGTTGATTCAATAATTGGCCCCTTATATTTAGAAATTTCTTTACTCCAAGCTGGAAAGCTTTCTGGGAGTGTTGCAATACGTTTTTAATTATAAAACCAACTGAATTGCGAACGGAATAAAAATACAATGTAACAGACATATGAAATTCAGCAACGAAAATTAGCAACCCAAACAGAAGTCCACACGAAAGGAAAACAAACTGAACAAAAATATTTCCGTGAATTGCTAATCGACGTGGCTGAATAGGATTAGCTATGGGAGGCTTGTAAGATATATTAAGCAGTTCATTGTGCACACCAGATTCCACAAGTGTCCACATTCTTTTAAGGACTTTAATGCTTCCGTATCGATCCAAACGCAAACCCAAGCGTCGACTAAAAATAAATTCCTCCCCTAAGGAAACATGTGCACTCTTATGCTTCCTGCGTAACTTCCTTTCTAAACCAACAAAATTGTCTTCAGTACGCCATCCTAGCAACGCCTTCTTCTCTCGACACTCTCCAAACCATTCGAACTTTAGTTGATCTTCATAATGTTCTATGACCTCCTTGTTTAAATAATCCAATGGTTTCCATATTTCGTATTGCTTCTCAGTATACTGATTCACACTTTGCGTTGCTTCGGAATAGAATTGACCTGTAAAGCATTCAATTACCGACGAAAAACAAATTCTGGTGGTGTATTTTTTGTACCCGGCACTAATAACATGTTCCATGTGTGTCAAGGGAACCAACTCAAATGACTTTGTTAGTGTTTTAATATTGTCTCCCTTATAGGCATTTGATAAGATTAAGATTGCAAGAAGGACACAGCCACAATAGCAATAAAGAGGGCCTCTCCCTTTGTAGTTGGTTGCCCGAAGGTGAGATTGTTCCAGAATCATTGCCCACACGATAAACAACGCATCGAAATCTTTTAAAACCTTGTTAAAGTTGAAATCGTTTTCAACGAGAGACAAAACTATCGGCCAACCGAAAATCGTCATGAATATCAAAACCCACATTGTTTTTGTGAATGGCATGAACAAAGCTAGAAAATCTGGGGGATCATAAGACGGGTCTCCACAGCTTAAGAACGTGTACTGATCTTTATGAGTGCTTAGAAAAATACTCAGTTCAGCTTCGTTTAGTTCCAACAGGGGAAATTCAAAATAGTGTGGATGGTACCTATCGGAGGTATTAAAGTATTCTATACTTCCAATCGATGAGGGGCAACTAGCTGTTAACTTAAGTTTGCAGCAGAAACATGTTTTGTCTCTTCTAGGTAAGAAAGTTGCGTTGGGGAAAATAAATTCAGCAAATCCTCTATCAAGTACAGAAGAGTTTGACCGCGGAATGAGATTACCTAGAGTAAACTTAATGTTAAAAAACTCCCATAGGATTGATTCTGGATTGAAGACCCTGCCAGAATTCACTCTGAGAGGAAGAAATGAAGAGAAATCTGAGAAAAGTGTGGCCTCAGTTTTCCAACTGTTTTTTGAAATGGGAATGACAATGACACTACCGGCACCCATTGGGCAGAATGGAAAAACAAAATGCATACTGTGGATTGATACGGAGGGTCTAGTGTTTGTGTTTGTTGCATGACTGACCTCCAAATTACTCGTTTTCAGGTGAAACATCCAAAAGGTCTGGCCTCGTATTTGATGCAATTGATCAGGATTGTTCCAAATCGAGTCAATGTGATTGTTCCAGAAGCTTCTCATCCACATCGATGCATTTTCGTTGTGTACTAGTAAGTGGTAGGTTGGCTGAGGTGTCGCAGCCACGAAACCTGAATGATCATTTCAAATATTTAACACCTTAAAACTGCACAAATTTATATTAAAAGAATCTTACTCCAATTATCCCGGAAGGAATCTACATCAAAGTAATCAGGAGAAACATCAAACAAATCTCTTTTATAGTAAGGATCAAACTCTTGGGATTGATAAACTATGTGTGGAGCGTCGACAGGCTCAGGGAAGAATAAATCAAAGTGAGCTGTGCAGTACCAACGTAAGTTGAATGATTGGTCTGAATAATTGGATGCTAGACTTTTCGTATAGTTGAAACAGTTTTGTTTGGATTTTCCAAAGAAAACGCGATCCATTCTAATTGGATTGGAAGGATCCCAGCAGGGTTTCAAATATGCGACATCAAATCTAGTAATACGAACTGGAGATTTGATTCCGATTATTTCGATTCCTTGGTAGTTTTGGATGTTCACGAGACAGTGACTGAAGAGTGAAACGTATTCGTTTAAGTTTTCGATGGTCAGACCAGGATACCCCGCTTGTAAAGGCCAGTGGGTGCTTTCAATATTTCGTATCATTTCCTTTAATATTGGTGGTTTGTCAGCAAACAAATTTAGAATAAAATTAAATTGCAAATAAATTTGAAAAAATATCCTATGAAATGAGATTGTCATCATGGATATTAGATAAAATGTACTCGAGTGAGCTAAACTTGTTTTATTCTAGGCACTGACGAAAAAGATATCCGTATAACTTTCTGCCGTCGATACGTTTATCTAAACACCTAAATGAAACTCCAATGTAATTAAGCATAAAAGCTCTTATAGCCATTGCGTGAGTTGAGTTTTCTGATAAATTAAATGTGGATGGAAATACTGCACCACCAAAAACTATTAAATTTACCACTGTAATAGCTGAATGTCCAATTCCCTAACATTGTCGACAAATAAGATTTTTTATAACGTGGTTATTCATATTCCTAGGTAAGTGTACTTACTAGTATGTGTTATATTATGTAAGGATAAGTTTCATGCATGTCAGAAACGGGAGAGTCGTTTTTAAACAAACGAAGAAATCTTATTGCAAAATAACTTATAGCCAAATAAGCAGTGCTATTGATAGCTGTTGAATTTTGTTAAAAGTCGAATATGACTGACTTCAAATATCCAGACGGATGCAACGTTTTTCGTTTAAGGGGCTAGCGCCATGGACAAGGCTACTGTTGAATTACGTTGAGATATAGTGTCTTCTTAATAAACAAACTTTAATACTTGTTTTTCGTGTGAAATAAACTTTTGTAACATTAGTTATTCCTTTTGCTGGCCATTTACGAGTTAATAAAGAATTCCGCGGGCGTATAAGCTTTGACAATCTTTTAAACTGAGATGTTGAATCTTTTTCTATGATACTATATTATAGATAGTGCCACTGATTTCTTAAGATTACCTCTCCAAAGATAAAACACATATGGCATACTTTAACTCTCATCAAAACTATTCCTTGTATTTTTTAACCGTCACATTAGAGAGTCTGAAAACATTTTATTAGATAGCTCTTTTTATGTTAATAATTTCTCCACTCGATATTTTCGATACTTCTTGAATTTAACTGTAATTTGGTTGCTTTCCCTTGCTGAACAAAGAACGAGCGCATTTTATTTTAAAATGTGGTTCAGTTTATCGAACAGAAAAAATTATACTGAATACCTACTTACAGGTTTGAATTGATAAAAATAAAGTATTTAAACAAATAAGTTTTGCATAAAACAAATGTGTAAATGGGTAGCTGGAGAAAAGGGTTCCAAGATTATTTACCATGCATCTGATATTTTACAGACACTGATGCTAAAGAGAAGTGAAACTTGCATTTTAATTACTCTCCAAAGATTAGAGGATAATTTTTTAGTTTTCAACAGAAAAAAGCAGTGCTAATAAAGACTAAATTGAATTGAAATTATGGGCAGGAATTTTCACCTAATTCGAAATATTCAAAAAATTTATTTAACTAAGTAATTAAAGCTTGAAAAGATGTGCAGGCCATTTTGAGGTGTTCTAAATTACAAGCTCAAAGCTGATTGCAAAGTAAACAGATTGGAAATAATGTTGAACTGTTTTAAAAGTAAAGATAATTTAAAAAACACAATTCGATTAAAGGTTCGAATTATGGTTTTAAGGCCATTTTAAGACTACACGTGTGAATTGATCGAGCGAGAAAGACATAATATATTATTTGGCTTGGTACTTAATTACATTTTCTGACGCATTTTGCTCATGGTTGGTGTAAATCATTAATGAACTTTATTGTCAACGTGTGTGAAAGATACAAGAACTAAAGTAAAGTAGAAACTAAAGTTTAGTTGGAGTCTGTGACTAATGGGGGTTATTCCTGAGGTTCTTATGCATTACTAATCATGCTAAATCCCTTATAACTCTTAAGCCCTTAGCCATACCCTGTAGCAGCGGATGGACAGAAGACGGTGGTTCCTTTAGGGATCCCCACTTGGCCTTTAGGTCACGATTCCAGTCTTGGGTTGAGGTCGTTGTTGTGGCGGCGCACCTTTGGTTCCAGAGGAAAGCTGCTGACAACACTCACGACTCAACAATAATAATGACACTACTGCACACGGGTATAATGTTCAACAAGTAGACGATGTATCTTTTATTCCTACAGAATGTACAATAGGCCTACGGAAAGTATTATGGAATAATAATAATAATAATAATTAATTGGAAATGGAAACTGAGATTGGGACGGAGATGGAGAACTGTTCTCTTTCTTCGTTGCAGAGGGAATCCAGAACATTCCTTCCTTGGTCCCAATACAACAACAAACCTGCCAACTCACTCTACGCGGCAACTCCTCGCAACCTTTGTGACAAGTCACAAGAGTGTTTAATATTTAAGTTGGCTTGTCCGGTTTGACATTTAATATTGTTTACATGCAAACTACAGCTTATGTGTTAAAGACGCAGGTGAAAGGTTTGAACTAGAGAAAGAAGAATATTTAACATGCGAGCCTTTTACTAGAAATCAATGAGCTTCATCGGATTTGAAAGTGAGTTATGGTTTATTTTCTATTTTCGGATGATTTCATGCTACTTTCGAAAAGAAACAAGTGATTCTGTAACTGTTCATGTGTTTCTAGAAACCGTGACGTTTTTAGAGAATGCAAGGCTTTGGAATGGTCTGTAGTAGTCAAAAAATATCTAACAACCCTCGGCATTAATTATTAAATCCTCCTTTATCTAGTTCATAGAAATTGTGTTTCGATTTCTTGATTTATGCGTGGTTAAAGTTTGTTCCCGAGCAAAAGTCCCCTCAGGAAGTTCCTCAAAACATACGTTGAAATTAGGCCTGGATCGCTAGAAGCTAATGAATCGGCTTAAGAACATAAACAAAAACGAGTGGAATGTACACGCAAAATATTTTCGTAGTCAGAAGCAGAATATTTTGAAGTGTAGTTGAAATCTCTGAAATAATCAAACAATTATCATTCAGAATAATGTGTTAATTATGAATAAATGCTATCAGAAATTACCCGGTTGTTTTTCCTGAATCTGTTGAGTTGGATTCCACGAATACAAAAAGTCCTCTCCATAGTGAACTCATGCCATGAAGAATTCAATCGTATAAAGATTAAAAGTTGGAGCTGTAACAAGCAGAATTATATTTACAATTGGGACTGCGTAAGATGTCGTTACGATTATTTCCCTGCATAGTAGGAATACAATTGCAGTTATGGAAAAGAACGCAAGGATACTGGTTTCTATTAAATGCTTAAGATATTTAATCAACGACCAGTTAAATGTCAGCTGCCGTCGTTCATCGTTCCAATTTTTAATGCTATTCTCACACCCCTGAGAGAATAACGCGAAAATTGTAAATGATAGGTAGAATATTATCTGATCCATTGTAAACTCCGAATGTAGACGAAAATCAATTGACTTTTGATATATTCTGCGGTGAAGATACTCGCTTGGAGAATAAATTTCCAAGACTGGAAGTTTGGTATAAAGCAAAGGATTAATTATATTAATTGAAATAATTTAAGTCACCTTAATTAATCCACCTAATCCTTGTTAATCATCCAATCATATTTATATTGTGGAATTTGTTTCTCAAATTATCTTTTTATTATTCTAATTTGAGTATAAGGATAGCACAATTGTTTTTTTAGCTTCCAAGTTATGTAAGGCTCAGGTTTTTTTTGATTGACTTATGTGTTGGTCTGATGAGTTTGTTTTCCAGTTTCAATCTATCATAAAACATTGCTCAATAATTCAAATCAGATTAAAGTTTGTTCCAAATGAATATTGTGAAATATTCTGTTGCAGTTCATGTGACTCTGAACTTTAAAGAATTCGTGGAATCTACAATCAATTTTAAGAGTGTTTGTCAAGCTAAACAATCACAATAACTAAACTTTACAAACATCCTATGAATCTATCCGTTATTTGTCGTTTTAATCTATTACGATCAACCGATTGTGATTTGACTTGTGAAAAACAAGAAGATTGATTAAGTCTTGTTTTAAATCCCGATTACATAAAAATTAAGAACCTAAAACTCTTTCAAGTCCTTACACAAGGCGAAAGGTATTGGACAAAAGTACATAAAGTAATGTTACGCAAATATTGGAACATAGATTTTCTGAATCTCTCATACATATATGTGCATATATATAAGTATTTGCTTAGAAAAAATTAACATAAGAAAGGCGTATACGCCATACGAACAGTGTAGTTAATCCATAATCAAAGAAAACCTTAAATGTATCAAACGAAAATATGAATAGCATACAAAAGAGAACACAAATAAGTAAAGGCTTTATTATTTAAATCCTGATTTAGACAACTTTCATGAACATAATTCTTGAGCTACAAGAAAGCTTTCTTTGAATAACTTTGCAAATTATTTGTCCCGTACAATGTCTACAAATAAAGAAGTACGTAAAAAATAGAGATCAGCAATTCTCTCATACCCCAAATTTCAGTGTGACTGCAGATTACAAGGGAAGGAAGGAAAGTAGCTAATGCTAATACTCATTATTTCTCAAGCAGTTTTTCCTGGAAAGATTCGGCCATTCCGTCAGTAATCTTAACTTTCACTTTCATAAGAAAAAAAATTCATTTCATTTATTCATTTCTGACTTGATTTCAAATGAACCGCATTTAAATCTCCCTGATGATCTTGATTACAAATTCAGTCGTCATAGATTCTAGGCTAATGGTAAGTTCTGTATTCTTCATCAAGAGACTGAATGATCCGTAGCATAAGTTTTCAATGGAGCCTTCTAATTTTCACTGATTGGCTCAATAAAAAAATTGTAAGGTTGTCACAATAAAGCAGGTTGTTAGATGATTTCCCTAAAATCACATCATTATGACATCATCCTCATTCGTTTCAATGCATGATTTATTAATGAATACCGAATTTCAGCCTTGTCGGATCTTGAGCATAATTGAGTGATCAATGATCAAAAGGCTGTATTTTAAATAGTAAATATAATAAAGGCATGCTTTGATAAATCAACATACGGTTTGAGTTTATATAAATTTATACCTAATCACACAAATGAACCACATTCATCTCTATTGCCCAATGTGTTAATTTGTTTCTAGAACTAACTACATTGTGGTATATTGTAAACCCAAGTACAAAAGCAATCACATATTGATTAAGAGTTATTCCAAGACCAAGACACGGGTATTAAAGTAGCAGCATGAGTGGAGGAAACGCTGTTGTACATGGAAACTACTCAGGACTGTCAGGACTCCACTCGTAGCTTTTGTATTTGTATCAGCAGAGATTGACAAATCTCTGGTGTAATGCGCAATCAGGTAGACCATAATGGGATCAAACAACTTGATTATTACTTATTTACTCGATCCGTCTTTCCCCTTTCACTTCAGTCCTTCACTTCATTTCTCTCGCGACAGTTCTCCTGATCTTGCATGATATTGTAATCTAAAAGCTATCAGAGTTATGTTCCAATAATAGACACCATGAACGAGCTTTTGTGGTTTACTATTGAGATTCATTTTTATACACTCGTGAATTGTTGCGCCTTACTAGTTCTTCTTACGTCAGCTAGGTAAGTACAATCGGTTGTGACCTGCTGCTATTTAATAAATTATATATGAACGTATTTTATTGCTTCAGGAGCCCCGGATACAGCTTAGCGGCTAACCTCTTCGTAGTTATAATAGCAATCCTTGAATTCCGAATAATATTGGTGCTTGATTATTTCCCTATCATTGATATTAAAGGCCCGAGGCTTTGTGGAGCTCAAGCGTTTACTAAAAGTAACAAAAAATGTAACAAGTAAAAGGAATCGTAAAAAGCTTTGCAACCTTACCTTATTTAGAACTCTATTTGCATTTGCAGAGTTCCTCATAGGAACAGTTCCTCTAACACTCTGTGGAATTTCATACGAGCGACTGAGATCTCTCCCGAGGGTTCATGAAGTGAGAAGTGTTTTTCCCACTTGGAAAGTTCTACTATTCACCTGGGGAGTTTCAGCCTTGCTCTCCTCTCCAAGATTCCTCGCCTACGAATACCACACTCGCTCGTATAATGGCAACGGAAGCATCAATATTACTTCGGACACTCCGAGTATGTCTCATTCATTGAGAAGTAATAGTAATAATGATTATAATGATTCTTACACTGCCGTCGGCCATAAGTCAGTGTGTCGGAAGGTAAGTAACCTAACTTACATTGACATTGATTTTGATTGACGTTAAGTTAGTCAAAAAGTATAACTGATTTTAGACACCGATTCTTAGTAGCATTTGGATCAATGCTTTATACGAGTGTGTGATCTGTGGATTGTTACACGTTTCCCCTGCACTCTACAATATTTATGGTACGTTAATCTTGACTTGTTTTATTTCAAGAAATTATAAATACACAGGTGCTTATTTTTATCATTATTTTTATGACACGTGAATGTTTTAGCCTTGCATAAATACAGATTCAAAGCCTCATACATTTGCTTAAGCAAGGTGAGTCCATAATAATTGTACTTCTGATCTGTCGCTGCATGTGCACAAAACTAACAAGTTGATATCCAGCTATGAAGACATACTACTAGAGACAAAAACCAAGAGTCTAAAGGAACGTCGAGTGGATGCGCTTCCAAACTTCGGAATCAAACTACTAAAAAACAAGAAATTCCGATCTATACTCCCTGAATTCGCCCACAACAACATAAGACTGCGGAAGTCCAACCTTTTAGTACCAATCAAATGCAACCGTGTACGATACCAGAAATCCACCATTCCTGCAGTAGTGAACCTGATCAATGAAGAATTCCGAACCAAAGGCAAACTTAGAGGCATGATTGTGATTTCCGCATTGCTTAATGATCTCACTATCCCTTTAAGCAACGTTCTTACTGTGCAATAATACAATCTAAATAAGGAAATAGAGAGCTGATTGTAT
>Ga0194135_10002664_pt1 | contig 10869 bp, 13 predicted proteins | sample LitLau_LLRF_2013_FD_134024 | JGI IMG/M metagenome (GOLD analysis project Ga0194135, IMG submission 134024) | Freshwater sediment microbial communities in response to fracking from North America - Little Laurel Run_MetaG_LLRF_2013 (version 2) | ecosystem: Environmental > Aquatic > Freshwater >... | reverse complement strand
AACGCAAATAAAACGGGGAGCTCAGGCGAGCGGAACAAATGAAGGCGGATGATGGACGATGAGAGCACCGCCGCCGCGACCATGAGTTGAAAAGAACAAACAACCAAACAAAACGAATGATTCCTCCACGTCAAAACCAATTCCAGCCGTGAGGAATGACGATCACGGAGGATTCCAAATAATAATGAAATCTTGCACGGGTGATATGAAGATGTGCTGACGCCCCTACAGTGTGCAAACTGAATCAGCATACAAAAAGGTAGAAATCCAAAACCAAGTTCCACCACCCACATTCTGGCCTTGTCAGTCAGTAACAATTGCTCATCAATTCTCAATCCTCTCATGTCAACACTTGAAGAACAAGACGTCATTGGACTTGGAGCAGAGACAGGCATTGTTTGGCTTATAGCCTCCGTGCGTGTGAACTGCTTGCGTGTGCGTTCAATTCCAATTCCAAATCCTACTCATGCCTCTGTGAGTCATATTGTCTTCATCTTTCCGTATCGGGAATCGGGGTCATTGGGAACTAAAGAATGGATGATGTAGATCCATTGTTGTCTCATCAACAATCATTGGCATCACACCAGAAAAACCAACCTTAGGGTCATCCAACCTTACAAAACGACAACCTTACGTGCTCTTACACATCTTGGGTTGGGTACTGGCAGTGACTGCTCAAGGCATTCGAGAGGAGATGGGGACACTAATTGATGGAACGCGATTAAGATAGTACGCAAACGACGGAGGAAAAGTGGTGGAGCGTCAGAATCTCCTTTGCTCCCCGTGCCTGTTGCCTCTCTCTAATGAGACTCAGTGAATTCATGAGCGTCATTAATTGACGTCATCCGAGATCCTTTCCCTTAATCATAAAGCCATGTGTGAAAGTCAATTTAACGGAATCACAGTGACAGGACGCTCCTCAGTTCTTCATTCCCAGTCACAGCCACACTCGCACTCGCACTGCTCACGCCAAGTACCAAACAGTCCACGCTCGCCAATTGCCGATCCCAACTCAACCAATCCTGACGCTGCTTTGACAAAAGTTATCAAGACCAGGGAAGCGAGTCCACTGGACGCGCTCAATTTCCAAAGTGAAACCTTTTACGAATTTTACCAGCGGTGCTTCTATCGGAAAAGTTTGCGGAGGTACAAGCGACGCTTGACCCGAAAATCTCCGCAACCAACCCTGGTTTCACTAATTTACAACTCGGAGCAAGGAGAGCCTGGGAAACCCGTCGTAGCGTGTGCCCTCATCCCAATCACGACTTTTAACGACGGACTCTTATTGGATACGTCCAACCTTCTCTTGTCATCAGACGCCGCTTCCCCACCACCACGGAATCCGGATTCTGATTTCAATCAAAAACGTGCTGGGAGGAAAAGTCCATCATCATCAACCACAACTCAGATCACGACGGTGGTAGGAGGGTCGCCTAGCCTTCTAATCCTAAAAGGAAGGCCCGCCGCTACAAATCATCAACCACCATTCCTCCACGTCCAGAATCTGATTTTCAACCAATCAGAACTCGTCACCGGCAGGTCACCGACTCTCCAAAGGAACTAATTACAACAGCAGGTAAAGTTGAGGAGTCTCATAGAAAACAGCCGCGGCGGTGTCTGACATTTCCCTAACTCCCTCCTCTCCTTTTCTGAACAGGATATCGAAACTCAGAATGATGGCATCCTACGCTCCACGAGGTCACGCGAGGTCAACCATGCCCACCTGTCCCTGCATCCCCTGCTCCAACAATGGAACGGAGGAGACGCCGCCTACTTTCCTCTCATCCAATTTTGAGGGCCTCTCAATTCATGACAAGGCCAAGCGTAGCCAAAATGAGAATGGGGAGCCTCCACGGATCACGTTCACGACCATTCCGAATCCCGTCACTTCCTGCATCAACAAGACGCCTGATGGTGTCCACCAGCAGGCTCTGCCGCAGAAGGAAATGCTCCAGAAACAGAATAGCCTCGACGTTCCCAAGGATGATTTAAGGAAGCTTGCTCCCTACCCTCCAGCCGTTCTTCAGACAAGACAAAGCAATTAATTCATTCCATAATGTTAATTAAGGTCAAGTTGAGTGTAGTCCTGCTCCGGTTCGCCTCTGGCAGAGTCACAAAAACGGATACCTGGGGACGGGGCAATTTGAAATCTAAAAATATTTATGAGATCCATTCCTCCGTGCCTGTTAAGATTAGATGATTGGAACTCCCAGAAACTCGAAAATAGAAGTTAGTTTTTGGCAACCCCTCGCACGGATGAGTGCAACGCTGACGCAAACTTGATAATTTCCGTCTCTATTATTACTCCGTTAAAGTCTAAACAATGGTAAGCGTTCCTCCCTGGACTCCTGCGTCATTACAAGTGGGAGTTCCTAAATTCTAATTACTAATTGGTATGGAGGTGACTACCGTCCTATTCCTTCGCAAGTCATTAACGTCCTGTTGGTATTGCATAATAAACGAATTTCATAATCTCAGAAGTGGAACTGCTAGTATCCTCATCTAAATTACGACACTTCATAAATGCTAATGAGGACGACTGAGGAAGAGATTAAGTGAATGGCGTCAATTACCTTTGAAAATTGAGCAACGACGTATTTGAGAAGATTCGGTGGGGCCGAGTAGAGGAGCGGAGCCACGCAGTCCAAATCCTCAACCTTGAATAGAAACATTTTGAGGGCAGTCTTTGTCTTTTCCTTTACTTCCTCACTGCTATTTGGATTCTTGTAAATCTAGTTAAACAAAGCAAAACAAAAGGTCAGCATTTTCAGCTAGAATTCCATGATTCATATTGAGATGGGATCTTTAATTCTTGACGCATGGTTAGTTAAGTACTTATTCCATTTCATTTAATTCAAACTGACAAGAAACTCAATCTTGATACGGCGAAAGCCAATGTCAAATAAACAATTCAATTCAAAAAAAAATATTGAGATGGGATGAATTGAGAGTTGACAAGTCTGACAAGAATCTTACGCCAAGGATTTTAGGGAGCATTCCACAGAGGGAGACGTGACGAGCATGTTCGGCAGAGTGACCTGAAAGTGACTTCAAATTATGGGCAGTCTGGACTGGGGTTGGTGGATGGCCTGTTGAAATGGATTTAAGGGCTCTTACGGGCAATGTGACCAAGGGCCCAGGCAGATGCGGCAGCGACGTGACCACTGGCACAATCTTCGTCAAGCGCCAAAGACAAGGCGTCTGTCCCCTGCGGTGACAAAAGAAAAGATTATCAAAGGCTTCATGCACAGAAGCAATTCCCGAAATTGTCAAATTATTCCTGGGCTGGATTTACCTTGGAAGCGATTACTGACATGGCCAGGCTCGCATCATGACCTGAAAAGCAATGAAAATGAACTCATGATGAACCAAGTGCGTTCAGCGTTAGCACCCCAAATGTTGTACAACTGAATCATATCAAAGATGAATTGTAATTGACATCAAATTATTTCAGATGGATTGAAGGTTTGTAAGATCCGAGAATAACAAATTAACCTACCTGCAATGTATCCGAGGCACATGATCCCAGGTAACTTTGCATCTCCCCGATTCCGGACAACGGAGGCGACCAAAACTCCGAGTCCACCTGCTTCCACGACTAGTGCAGCCGACTGGAATGGGAATGGAAGTTGAATTAAATTGACAGTATTCCCTGATTATCCGCTTCGCTGTCCACTCTCAGCAGCACTCACTTCCGGAGAATGACGCACAATCTCCCGGATTGTTCCTGCTCCGGCTCTTCGCACACTCTCATCCGTATGTCCACAGTGCTTGAGGGCCAATGGAACTACGCCTGCTTCCAGAATGATTTCAGTCATGTGGAGGGAGTGCTTCCCGATCATGCCCAAGCAGGTCAAGGCTTGACGCTAAAGAGTCAAAGAGATTCCTGTCGTTTCAGTTCAGATTTCAGAATAATGCAGAAGAAGGATCCAGCACACCTGTAACTTTGGACAGGGGGACTCGAGGGATCGGACCAAGTAAAGAATAGCTCCCGAGTCAACGACGATTTGGGCTGTTTCTTGGGAGTGTTTGCAGACGTCACTCAAGGCACTGGCAGCGACGGCTCTCACCGTCGGTTCCGGTTCCTGGAGGCATTGAATGAGGAGCGGAACGGCACCTGCCAAAAGTTTACCAACACTCTGTATTAAGACTCTCTCCTTGTTTTATGCCAGCTTAAATAGGAGACGAAGAGTGACTAAACATAAAACGAATTAAAAATTCGGAATGGAGTCTCACCGGCTCCGATGATGCTATGGGCAGATGGGAGGTCATGACCTAAGCCAAGTAAAATTTCAACATTCACTTGAAGGGTACCTTGTTTAAAAAGAAAGAAGAACTTACGAGCAATGTAACCACAAACCCACGCAGCTGCTTCCTGTTGACAAATGATTTCAAGAATTCTCAAATTGACTGCGGCAGGACAGGAGATAAAAGGGAAATTCTCTTATTCTTCCTTACCTTGACCCCTGGGTCGAAATCATCAAGGGACTCAATGATCTGATCCATCCCTCCCATCTCAACCACGCTCTTGGCCAATTCCGCCGAGTGTCGGACAACACTTCGGATTGCAAGGAGAGCCGCTCGTTTTAAGTATTTCTAGGAAATTGTAGCAGGCAAAGACAAAGATTAGGGGATGGGCTCAGGAATCCTATTCCTCCCACTTCAATTCTCACATTAAGGTTAACTGAGACTTACATTGGTCCGATCCATGTTAAAGTACAACAGGATACGAATGATATCCTGTTTGATCATAAGTTCGGCAATGTTTGGGCAATGATTGGCCAGGCGCCCAATGGCCAGGGCAGCATTCTGCTGGATTGCTTGGGAACTGTCCGTGAGGAGGTTCCGGAGCAAGACGATCACTCCTTGTTGAATTAACTGCTGAGCATACTCTGGCTTCCCGGCGAACTCGGCCATGGATGCAGCAAAGGCATTCCGTTGGATACGATACTGGTCAAAGACTGGCAATGAGACAATGAACCAAATTAATACAAAACACAGAGACTGGACAAAAGATGGGCTCTACAGAATGAAAGGAACTTTTACCAAGCTGAACGGTTCGTGACATCTTGATGATTTGTATCCCTCGTAACACCTCGTCAAGAATCACGTAATGCGGAGTTAGTTAATTGCAAATTGAAGTTTTGTCCACGAGTAAGTAGAATTCGGAGGGTCTTATCAGAATGACGCCCGAAACCCGAAGCGTAATCGACTCAGCACCCTTCGTATCTAACTAGAACTAAAACTTCTGACTTTACAAGTTTAGTTGAAAACTTTTGCTTGGAATCCTGCCACAACTGTTTCCACGACAATAGTTACGACTCTTGATTTGCCAGTTTCTCGCCCTCTCTTTATCCGGCCTTTTTGTTGACAGTTTTGACAGACAGTTTTGTTGACAGGGCGCAGGGTCAATGAACCAATTAACTGGGAAAACCTCTTGGAAACAATGGCACGACATTATTTGAAATTTAAAAATTGTTTGGCGCCGATTTCTTCTTTCTCATCTCTCAACAAAAGTGTCATTTTCACTCCATTTCAACATTTCTTTATCTCCCCTTCTTCCGTCCTCCATTTATGTTTTCGTCCCGAATTTTCACTTTCAAAATTTGTCAGGTTTCCCTTAAAATTTAATCAATTAAATCTTATCCAAGTGTATTCACACCTTAATTAGTCAAGATGATGGCCGCATCGGGAAAGGATAAACGGAAGCGGAGAAAACGCTGTCCAATCCCGCGGAGTACTTTTACAACCTACATGGATGAAGGTCTCATGCACTTCCGTAATGGATCTTACCGGAAGGCTCTCTATTGTTACGACCACGTAAGGCTGCTAAATAACATCTGACAGAACTTCACCTATATGCTCATTCCTTTTGCTTCGTAGGCTCTCGAGCTTCAACCCAGTCATCGCGCAGCCCTCGTTCTCCGAAGTAATTGTTACCTCAAGCTTGGGGATGCCGAGACTGCACGGAAAGATGCGGAGGAGGCCTTTAGCAACAAGGATAAGAAGTTTACGTACATGCGAGGTCTGGTCCAGTTTGCGGAAGCACTTTTTGCTTTGGGATTATTTGAGAAGGCCCTGATCCAGTTCCACTACGGGGATCGGTTGAGACGAGACATGGAAGCCTTTCGGATTGGGATCCAAAAGTGTCAGGAATCCATTCGAACGGCAATCATTGACCACTCCGGGACACAAATTGAGGATTTGGATGATATCCTGCCATTGATTAAAGCCTTGGAAGCTTTAGAGAATCGTGAGTACTAGCTTCACACTATGCTTCAAGGTTTGGCAATTCCAACTTTCGTGTATTTGATTGAATGTGGTTCTACTTCATAGCCAAGAACGAGCACTGCTGCATCCGACCCGGCTCACAAGACAACTTGAATCCCACCCAGTTGAAACCACCGTCAAAGGCTCGCGCCCGTTGGGTAGCCCGAGAAGTACTTGGCAGTATGTTCACGGACATGCACTACCTAAAGAAATTCTTGCGTCGCCCGGACATTAAAGCGGACCAAGGGGCGTCTGGGCTCCTAAGGCAGAACGGCAATGAAGCTCTCAATTACCTTAAAATTCGGGAATGGTTCTGGAAACAACAGAATCCAATGTACTCTCGGAAGCATGGACTCAACTTTAACAATGACGTAAGGGAGACATCTAAAAAAAAACGGATCTCCTCGCAGAATTTACTAATGTGCAATTTCATTTGGCGGTCAATCCCATTTGTATTTTCATCATTTCAGGTCGTCCGACATTATGAGCAAGTAGAGCATGACCGGCAGGAGGCGTGTCGGCGTATCAAAATGGATGCTGCGGAGGGAGCCGTGCTGAAAAACCTTTCACTCATTGAACACGGTGAGAATTGAGGGAAATCCCTAAATCAATCCCGTAAAATTACATTCTTGCTTAAGCTGAAATGGTTGTAACTGATGGTTAGCTCTGGAGATCGGGCGTGCTCGGGATTGTCAATTGGAATGTGATCGGACGATGCGTCAAATGAAGGAAATGTCCCTGACGCTTCTCCCTCGGAAGGCTGAGCTCCTCTGTCAAATCCTACACTACAAAGGCCTGGCTTTCCTCAAAATGAAAAACTACGACCAAGCAATTGAGACGTTCTCCGTGGAGCTCGAACTGGCTGCCAACAATAAAATGCTGGACATCAAAGGTCGGGCCATTGACTACCTCGGGAGGACTTATGCTTCGAAGCAAGCATGGGCTGAAGCAGCGGAAGTCTGGGAAACCCGCCTCCCCATTTCCAAGACCCCGTTGGAGCGGAGTTATATTTTCCATGAGATTGGACGTTGCTATTTGGAACTGTCCAAGCTGGACATTGCCAGATACTATGCGACCAATGCCTTTGATGAAGCTGTCAAGATTGAGGACTGGATCTGGGCCATGAATGCCAAAATCCTACTCGGTCAAATTGAGCGTAAGTCCTCTTCCGCTCTCCGTTGTATTGTGCATCTACTTTCCCGTCACAACTGAACTTTGAACTTTAGTTTCAGTTTGGTTGTTTTTGGTCCAAATTTTAGTCAAAGCTAAGAATTACGAGAGTGCTGAGTACTACTTTCACGAAGGAGAGGAAATGGCCACCAAATGTGGGAACAAGGGAAATGCGTCTCTCCTCCTGGAAGCGCAACATTGTCTCAAAGTCTACATGGACAAATTGGCACAAGAGGAAGCCGCCCACCTCAGTTCCCTCGAGCATGAACATGAGGATGAACACCATCATCATGACCATCATCATGACTAAAAGGTCAAGGTTCAAAATTATTTTAAATTCAACTCAACACATTGTGGCTAAGTTTTCAAATTCACTCGGATTTATTATTATCCAACTTATTTAAATTAAATGTTTTCAAAATTTACCGGTTCTTTGTTGAGCTTCGCGGGTCCTGCGCATGCGACACTCGAGGTCATTCACATCTCATTTCACTTTTTTTTACACCTTACGTTACTTCAGTTCAACGTCTTCAGTCCTCCAAAAGACTTTGTCAGCTGAACTGTTGTGTGATTTGTGAGCAATTTGTTCCTCGTCCAGTCCGAAAATTGATTGATTGTTAGACATTAGATTGGATTTCATCGGTTTTGATTGAAAATGCACTTCATCCGCGGGAGTCTTGTTCTTTTGAGTCGTCGTGGATTTTTGGTAAGTTCGAGTCTAACCCAGCATCCAGCAATGAAGTTTCCCATTCTTACCAAATGCTTGCAACAATCAACTCCAACTTGTGTTGTACTTTATAGGATCGTGGGGGACTAAATGCTGGGAATATGAATGGGAGACTCCTTCATCTCAGTTCTGGATTGGAAGGGAAATTCCTCCCGACCAAGGTCAAGTTAGATAAGGGTCGAGAGGTCAAGTGGTGGTGAGTGCATGTTTTCTTGCTTGTCAATTATAATCTCGTTGTATCACGTTCCAAAACGTAGCTATTTAGTTCACACTTTCCAATTCGTGTGTCTGTGCCTAGTTCCTGTGGAAAGACGAAGCAGCAGCCATTTTGTGATGGTTCGGACAGTTGCAATGGGAAACCAATGGCTTTCAAAGCAGCCGAGTCAAAGGTAAACCAAGTTAACAATTTCGATTACTTTTGGAGCTCACCTGTTGCAAACTAATTAATTAATGGTTGTAGGAATACGCCTTTTGCAACTGCAAGCAATCCCAACGATCCCCACTCTGTGACGGAACTCATGCAAAGTAAAATAAAGTATCAACCAATCAAGTTCCACCACCCATAACCTACGACCCAGACCCGCCCAGTTAAGCCTCTCAAATTATGAAAATGGTCCCATTTCAATCAATTCCTAATTCCAATTAAATTCGCCTTTATTCATTACGAGAGACCTAATGTCTCAGAAAGGAATTTGTGCAATTTCCTAGTAATTACAATTATAACTTAATTGCATGCTTAGTATGTTTGCTAAGTTTTCTTTTGCGACAACTAAAAAATAAATTGATCCGAACTGAACGTGAGAGACGATCGCGTGCTTCCTTTCCTTTTCCCTTTACACCTACACTTGTTGTTCTTGACTCGGGATTCTTCATTCATTGGGTGGGCACCGCCGCCACGGTGTGTGTAGTGTGGACGTGGATCCATTTCAAGGCATGCCTAACAATGGTGAATCTGAGTCTCCTCAGGAAAGTTCGAATCAGGGTAAACTCCAATTTGAGGGCGTCCTTCGGCATTTGACAGAGGAGTTTTGTAGTCAGAGTCAACAGCCACTGCATAATCTGTGAAATCAATTAAGATATCAATTAGCAGGTTCAAAGTTGCACTTGCATGTCTTCTGTTTGTAGTTTTGATGGTCATGGTCCCGTACTTCCGAGTCAGGAATCCGCTGAGTGTCCAAAAAGAACCATCGGGAAGGGGCCCAGAGGTAAATGTGACAAATCGTGGCCGCCATTTCCGCTGAAAGTCGCTCCGACGGTTTGATTTTAAGTAAATTGTGAACCAAGTCATTAATCAACGGTGGCACGGTTCCAATGACTGGCAATTCCTTCTCGTCATACTTTCTCGAGTCCAAGGTATGTTTCTGCCCCTCAGCAAACTGACGGACAAAGGGGTTCCGCTCTCCAAATATTTCGTACGCAATGGCCCCAACGCTCCAAACGTCGGACTTCTCATACGAAATTTTCTTCCAACTTCCGGGTTGGGCTCCGGAAACTTCTGGGCTGCAAAAGGAGAGCAAAATAAACAAAAGGCTCAATTTCTCGCAAATAACTCGGTCAGAGCGCAAAATGGAAAGAAAACTTTGGACTTACGCCATGAGAGCCGCGTTCCCTCCACGGTCAGTTTCAACACTTGGAAAGGGAAGGTGGAGCCCATGGGATCGGTCTGCAAGGCAACAACCAAAGTCCGTGATGACGAGATGTGGGTACTCTGGCTGGTCTCGTGCCGTGGACAACAGGATATTGTCACTCTTGAGATCCCTGTCCAAGGAAAAATTGTCATTTGTTAGTCACGCTCACTTTCTGTACAGAACTTGTAAATTCGGTTTACCTGTGTGCGATTTCATTTGCGTTCAAATGAGCCACGCCTTCCAACAATTGCGTCAACAATAGAATCCGGTTTCGCAATTTCAGCTCCGAGTGACGATGGAGATAATCCTGAAGATTTGTGTCATAGCTGTGTGAGGGTGTAATTAGAATCGGCATGAGGAAATTAGTTAATTGCTTAATTGAACGTGGATAGACAGGAGTAGACGTTTACCGTTTCATAACCAAGAAGAGACTCATGTTCCTTCCAAGTCCAGTTTCGTTCAGTCTTCTAGGCAGAGCATCTGGATACTTCTCAAGGGACTCTGAGAGTAGGGGGACTTGGTCCGTGAAAACGTGTGAAATTTCAATAATGTTGGGATGCGATGGGCAGCGATTGAGGCGCTCCAGCTCGCTGAATTTACAAAGAAATTTGCGGAATCAGTTCAATGTTAGATTTCATAAAGTTTTAATTAAGATTGAACGTTTACCTCATTGAAATGGTTCCCAGGTGCTCAATGTTCCTGGCAGGTACAATTTCTTTACACATTGCGCGTAGAATCATGCCGGAATTGGATTCGCAGTAAAAGTTGAACATCATTTTCACCCCAAGGGGATACGACCCATCTTCCTCTCCTCCAATGGCCTCAGCCGTATTCTTCCATCGAGCAGAATAAACTGCTGCAGAGGAGCCTTGGGCAATCAGTGGCCCAAATTCCAAGTCTTGAACAGAAACTGGTTCGGAAGGGGTCTCGGCCTCAGAATACGCTAACACACGGCTAGCAATCTGACGCTGTTTCTTCTCGAACGATTCCTGATTAATCAGAATCATGAGTCGAGTCAACAATGGGACGGGAATTAAAACGAGAAATTTGCATTATTTTATTATTTTATTATTT
>Ga0194135_10002663_pt1 | contig 10872 bp, 12 predicted proteins | sample LitLau_LLRF_2013_FD_134024 | JGI IMG/M metagenome (GOLD analysis project Ga0194135, IMG submission 134024) | Freshwater sediment microbial communities in response to fracking from North America - Little Laurel Run_MetaG_LLRF_2013 (version 2) | ecosystem: Environmental > Aquatic > Freshwater >... | reverse complement strand
GGATTTGACTCAACTCGCAGCTCTTTAAACAAAGATGTTTAGAGAACATGTCAAAATCGGTCAAAATGACAAATATGAATTGTATGGACTGCAGGTTTAATAAAATGATTTATAAAGGTATGAGGTAATATTGATGTAATATTTAACGGGTATCCGGCTTTACATAAAGTTCCTGCTTGCCTTCATCCTTGTTTAAGGTTTCTTGTACATTTGTAACCTGTCTGTAGCGATGTACCACATGAACAGAATTGTACTATGAGTTTACTGAATTACGGAAAATATCAATTGCTGCAAAACCGCAAATTGTTATGCAAATGGAGATTATCGTTGTTGTTCCATTTTGAGTTATTGTTTCAAAGCAGGATATTGTGCTCAAGTAGACGTAATGAAGTCTAATTAATGGCTCAGCAGTTTATTTGGATATAGAAGATAAACCATTTTAATTTTTTAATATATCGATCCACTGCTCAATGCCTTCAAATAATGATAGCATAATATGCACATGTATATGCTTCATTATATGCTGGTGATTCTGTAGACATAATATGCATGAAGTATGCCGCATTATACATATAACTACATCTTAACATTAGAGTTTGAACAATCGGTAAGAGGACGAAATCTAAGATGACATTGATTGTTCTAAAAACCAAAGGAGTCTCAAAGCAAGGAATCATATAGCAATGGAATCAGGGACACCGGGTGCCGGGTAGACAACAGCCCAGGTTCTTGGGTGTCACAGTCACAGGTGATCTTCGTCTAACAAAAGTTCATTGCAGTACTTGCAGTTATTGCAGTCATTCTGTCCCGGATATCGTTTTATCGTGTATCACTTATCGTGCAGCTAATTACTATTCTCATCAAAATACTGTGAGCTAGACATTGCTGGCTTTCGAGACTTTTACAATACTAAAAATGATATTTTGAGAAGTGAGAATTCTTTTCTTTTTTAAATGTCGTATTTAATTGTGTTCCAGACACTTATCAAAAAGAGGAGTGATGTCTTGGCTCGAGAGACCTATCAAAGGAGTACTCTTGGATATCTCTGGAGTTCTGAGAAATGGGGATGAAGCAATTCCAGGGTCTGTTGAAGCTTTCGAAAGGTATCAAATGATTATTAATGTCGTGTTTTAAGTTTTAAGAAATTGCAATTTCGCTCACTTCATTTGCATGGACTGTGTAAAACCTGATATAAATATATACTGTGACCTACAGGTTGCAAAAATCGGGGATTCCAGTGAGACTTGTGACCAACGAAAGTCAGGTTTCTCGTGATGGAAGTTACTCTAAATTGATAAAACTTGGATTCAAAGGAATAGAAATGGATCACGTCTCCGCTCCCGGACCAATTATGGCTGCGTTAATTAGAGAAAAAGGATTGAAACCTCATTTCCTTGTTCATCCTGGAGTTAGTTCTGCAAAAATCATTTGTAATTTGATGAAAATAAAATAGAATTTCATTTAAATGGATGAATTTGTGAATTTTTAGTTGATGAAGGAATTCGAAGGATTGGATAAATTCGATGGAAAACCTAATTGTGTAGTTATTGCTGATGCTGCTCACCACTTTAACTATGATAACATGAATGCTGCCTTTAGAGTTCTCTTGGACATGAGACATCGTGGAGAAGAACCAAAATTGTATACTTTAGGAAGAGGGTGAATCTTCATACGATTAATTGATTGATGTGGAGATTATATAACTGAAAAATTCAATTAATTTCCTGTCTAGACGTTTCTATAAAGAAAATGATAACCTTCTTTGGTTAGACGTCGGGCCCTACGCAGCCGGTTTGGAGTATGCTCTAGATATTCAAGCTGAATTGGTTGGAAAGCCATCGAAGAGTTTTTTTCATGGAGCTTTGGAAAAGATTTCTGTGCTGCCGGAAGATGTACGTCTATACTATATACATAAAATTGAAGCACACAGTTGTGAATTTCGAAAATATTTCAATTGGATTGGGTTTGATTAACCATGAAAATAGGCTGTAATGATTGGAGATGACATAGTCGGAGACGTGCAAGGTGCTATTGATGCTGGACTACGAGGAGTATTAGTACGAACTGGAAAGTTTCGACCAAGTGATGAAAACCACCCAGTGGTTAAGCCGAGTGGAATTGTTGATAATTTAGCACAAGCTGTAGAATTGATTTTACAAAATCACAAATAATAATAAATTAAACAATTTTTATTGGGACTGGCTTTTGCAAGACCATCTGTTATTACAAGTTATTGGAAGACAAACCAACAGTCTTCTCATATGCGTTGGTATAAAGCAGATGGAGAAATAGTAATGTATCCATGCAAGTGAAAGATCAGGCTGACTAGAGGATGCTTTGTACGTTTGATCGATTAGCAGCAGTTAAATCTATATTCATATGACGCTTATTTTTTACTCTTACTGTTTTCCATCCCTGCTCGGTATTTCCTGTTTGGGTTCCTAATAATTCTCTTTTAAAATGGTAATTATTGAAAAGCATATCGGTTTGGAAGGTTGAAAACAGCATAGCATAAGTTTATTTTAATTTAGGCTAATAAGAAAATCGGATTGAAAGAAGCCTTAAAGCTGTGGGAAGAAAAAACTGGGCAGAAAGCAGCCGAAGCTACAAAAATGGATCTTATGGGATGGCAACCTCCGGTTGAGAAGATGGACGCGTCTACATCTCTCCTAGCCAAATGCGAGTAAATCTTCCAGTTTAATAAATCTAAGCGAGTTATATTACTTGTAGGTGAAATTACTCAAAGCTTATATTTCGTAACTTAATCACAACTAGGAAACTCTCACTTTCTACAAATATGATCGATCGGCTTAACAACATGAATCCGTTGAAATGTCTCAAAATTCTTTCAATCGGAAGGAACTATTTGAAAAGCTTAGCTGGCGTGGTACAAAATATTGTTAATTGAAGTACTTCCACAATGCAGATGAAGAGATTCTGCCACGATTAACATGGTATGATTATGGTTGGAAACCCTTCAGGAAGCCTGTGCCGATACATTAGAGGAAATTTGGGCATCATACAACATGATTGAAAAACCGTCCAAAGGTGTTACTAATTGTAAAAAACTGAGAGTTCTGTACTTAGCAAACAACTTGATTCGCGAATGGCCTGAAATATCTAAGCTACACGAATGTCCAGATCTAGAAGAGATGGTCCTTCAAGGTATCCTTATTTTATTAGTAATCATTCATTGTCATTTATCTAATCGAATTATTTGAAGGAGATTTTTTTGCACAGGAAACCCACTCGAAGAAAAGTACATAAGTGCAGGAAACACACCTTCCGATTGGCAAAGGGAAGTTGCAAAGAAAATCCTGTCGCTAAAAAAACTGGACGGTCTGACGTTCCTTCGAACAGATGAACAGCAAGAAGAGAATGGATAAATGCAAACGGTGCTATTGATGATGGACTTCGAGGGGCATTAGTACGAACTGGAAAGTTTCGATCAAGAAAACCACTCAGTCGTCACGTCAAGCGGAATCGCTGATAATTTATAAATTTTTATTGTGGCTGTCGTCATTACCCTTGCACTTTCGTGAGAGTTTGAAATCTTGTTGATACACTAATGACATGTAAAATCATAGATCCGGCTGTCTTGGTTCTATAATTACATAACGATCATGCCCCAGGATTCTAATTACCATTGATAGTACTTTCAAGTGTTATATATTTCCTTGCTCATTTCATTTGTTGTCCACTTCGCGAATTCACGTTGTAATATAAACAGTCAAAGCGTTTAACAATTGTAGACAAGCATCACTAGCTTTAATTTACAGATCTAGTATAGGAAAATTAAGTGCGACGATATGAGACATAAGTAAATCCATAAACCACTACAGTTAACTTGACACGTACTTAATTTTGCAGACAGACAAAATACCACAAGAAAGACGATATCTTGATGTCATCAATTTTGTAAAGAAACAGATTTGCAGATACCAATTTCAGTGGACTTTATACCATAAGGATATTTACTATGATGAATGATTCATCATTTAAAAGTTTCAGATGACTAAACTCATTTTGATTTTGGACTTGGAAATTCCAGAGGAAATTCCTTGTGAAGTTTTGTGAATGAAGAGTGCGAAGTGACACACATATAATCTCATTAACTAATTTTGGTCTGTAGTAAAAAAAGTAATTGTAAAATACTAGCCACAGACAACATGGTTATGTGCCGTGTGGTATTTAAGGCACGCACTTGTCGCAAAATACTTTCATAAGTGGGAAGACTCTTTGTCTGGAAATCTTGAAATGGTTTCATTTATTCAAGCTAGTATAGCAGTTTCTACCTGTTTGCTCCGAATCGAAATCAATAAAGTTATCCGAAGTTTCCAGGCGGGTAAAATATCTGCAGTCTGCAGTGGAACTTGTTTAGAAATCCAAAGCACGTGTATCCGTTAAAAACTCTTATCTTACAGACACTTAGAACTAAATGAGTTTTAAATAATTTACCCTTTACCTAGTTTACCCTTTGTATTTTTCCAAATAATTTTCTCATTTAAAACAGTTGCATATTCTGCATTCTGATCAGCTTCATGTGATAGTGAAAAGGACAAATGATCCTGATTGTCGTCAGTATGTTAAGGTTGTGGTACTTGTGATAACGCACAACTCGATGTTAAATAAGATAATATAGAATCATTAGTGCAATGATCTTGTTCTTATTTAATTGTGTACTGTAACCTGAAATTGATACTTCTCTTTCCTCACTATCCAGTTCATTCGATTCAATTTCAAGTGGAATTTGCATCACATTTATGACTTGTGCACCTCATAATTGGCTCTATTCGTACTTAAACTCAACTCGTGGTTAATTGTTTGCACACGCACATTCATACTAGCGTGAACGTGAAATGACAATTTTATCCATTGACTGCTGGTTTCGAGAAAGGGTTAAGTAAAGAGCATTTCCTCAGCCTCAGTTTTAGATTTATTTCTTGCCAAGTTCTTCAAGCGCTATAAAATGGAATTTCACGGGAAGAAAAGAAATCCAAATCCATGGGAGAAAGCTAATCCAATCTCACACATTTTCTTCAGTTGGGTAATTCCTTTCTTTCGAAAAGGATATAGTAAAGATTTAAACATTGATGATCTCTACGATTGCCCCAAAGTTCATAAGTCTAAGGAATGTACGGCTGTGCTATCGATGTAAGTTGAAGATTGATTTTTAATTGGAACTTGGTTAGTTAACTAAATTATTAATTCAGATTGTACTTATGTAGAGCCTGGGAAAAAGAAAAGCAAAGAGCTGCCAAGAATGGAACTCAGCCTCACTTTTGGAGAGCTCTTATTTCTGTCCACAAGTATTCTGCGTTGATTTATTTAAGTATAATTTCTGTAGATGAACTTTTTATCAGGTAATTCAGATAATACACCGTTAGGACAAAATGTTAATAATTTTAAAGCGCAAATTTATGTGTGCAGGATTGTGCAACCTCTTTATCTGAGAGAACTAGTCAAGTCATTCCATTCTTCGTCAGACGCTTCTCTGTCTGATCAAATACTCTACGCTGCCATTGTATGTCTCTGTTCACTATTCCACGACCTCTTTGTTCACCAATGTGTCTTCTTAATGTTTCGGACAGGACTGAGCTGCCGAACCTCATGCTCATCTCTCATCTATCGCAAAGTGATTATTGGATCGATAGATTAGAATTAACCGATTGGAGGCATTTCTCATTGAAACTTTTGTTGCAGGCTATGAGTCTACAAACATCTTCGAACAGTGTTGGACATTTGATGAATCTCTTGTCAAATGATGTGAGCAGATTTGACATGAACTTGATATTTGGTCCGTATATTATAGTCGGACCTTTTCAACTGGTGATTTTGCTGTATCTTCTCTGGAGAGAAATGGGAATTTCAGCTTTAGCTGGAGTTGGGCTGGTTTTATTCATGATGCCTACTCAATGTATGGTTCACATACTTCACATAGTACACATTTTCTACATTTTATTCGGTTGAAAAATCTGTGTAAATGTTATTTAACATTCTAGTGTTAAATGGAAGGTTGGCTGCAAAATTCAGGGAAAGTGTTGCAAAGAAAACCGATGAACGGAGTAAAATAATGAATGAAATTGTGATGGCGATCTCAGTTATTAAAATGTATGCGTGGGAAAAACCTTTCTCGAGTGTTATAAACTCTATACGAAGGTATTATAAATAGTTAGTTTATTTTTGATTGAAACTAGACAGAAAGTTATTACGAGCACTTGAATCTCAACAGGTTGGAAGTGAAAGAGTTGAGGAAGCGAGCTTTCCTCAGAGGTTTCTTCTTATCCTTGTACACTTTCTCCACAAGACTGACATCCTTTTTCGTCATTATGACTTATGTACTCGTTGGGAATGAATTAACTGCTGACAAGGCTTTCTTCTGTGTAGCCATTTCCCTCACAATAGTTGAGACAATGATCTTTTACTTCTCATCAGCAGTCTCGGGTTTCGGAGAGTTGAGTGTTTCTACTGATCGAATTGAAGTAATCAAGTAATTCATTATTTAATTAGCAATTCAACACATTTTGTTCATTTAAACTTTTCTGTATGACCAGAAATTCCTTTTAGAAGAAAATATGATGCCTATTAGCAACACCGACACACCAAAAGGACAAGCCAGTCAGCCAGGAAAGATTGTTCTCAACAATGTCACTGCTTCTTGGCCTGGCACGGACTCGCCAGCTTTACAAAATTTGACTTTGCAAATGAGTGGAGATAAAATTGTGATAATCGCAGGGTCAGTTGGAGCTGGGAAAGTGAGTCCTCACTCGTAATCGCAATCGTAATACTCGTAATTGATGTCTCATATTTTCATGCACTTTAACCAATTTTAGACATCTCTACTCCACCTTCTCATATCCGAACTGGGAATTTCAAGCGGAACCAAACGTTGTACCGGGATAATGTCTTATGCATCACAAGAATCTTGGATATTCACTGGAAACATTCGTCAGAATATTTTATTTGGAAATGCTTTCGACAAGCAAAGATATCAAGAAGTTGTTCGAGCTTCAGCTTTGGAAGATGACTTTGCTCAGCTACCTCACGGAGATATGACTACCGTTGGAGAACGTGGAATCACTCTCAGTGGTGGTCAGAAAGCGAGAGTCAATCTTGCAAGAGCTTTATATAGGCAAGCTGACATTTACATTATGGATGATCCTTTGAGTGCGGTGGATTCTCGAGTTAGTCGACATCTTTTTGATAAATGCATCAAAGAACATTTGAAGGGGAAATTGAGAATTCTAGTCACTCATCAGCTCCAGTATTTGCCACAAGCTGATCACATAGTTGTGTTGAAAGATGTAAGCTGGGAACAAAAATGATTTAATTTAGAAAGGATTTACATTGATTTACAGTGAATTCTGTCGCAGGGATTTATTCACGCACAAGGAACTTACGAGGAATTGATCGCTAATGGAATAGACTTTATCAGTTTAATGTCTAGTGATGATTCTACGGCAAATGCTCAACGAAGAATGAGTTCAGCCAAGAAACCTGATGATGTATGCCAATATGGCTAGAAGTTATGAATTCGGAAAACATGTTACAATTTATATACGTTTGTAGGAATCGACAGCAGTTAAGACGGATTACGAGAAACCTGCAGACAACGAAGAATTCATGGCTGAGGGTTCTGTGAGCATGAATACTTACTGGGGCTACCTGAGAAGTGCCAAGTCTTCATTACGGCTGACTTCTGTTGTGCTGATTTTCTTAGTTAATCAGTTTCTTCTTACATCCAGTGAAGTCTGGCTGTCATTCTGGTATGAAGCGCATTTTATCTTCATGAGATTTTCGTTAACTTAATAGCATTTTTCCACAATCAGGACGGATTCGGAAGAAATAAAACAATCTGAAGAAGCAAGGATGAATAAAACAGAAATGTCATCGTTTGAAACATCTGTGGATGTCATTCCACGGAAAGAATATCTTGGACAAGAAGTTTACTTGGGTGTCTATGCTGGCATAGTTGGAGCTGTACTTATCTTTACAATGTCAAGAGCAGTTGCGTTCTTCTCTTATTGTCTACGTATTAGTAACAATTTGCACAATGACATGTTCGGAGCCGTTGCCAGAACTTCTCTTAAGTTTTTCAGCGACAATCCGGCAGGTACTACGTGGAATTCAACTCCTCCTTGCTTCATAAGTTCATACAGACGGTCATATTGATAAACTAGTTTCATGGTAATGTTTAATGTAGGAAGAATAATGAATAGATTCACGAAAGATATGGGAGCTATCGATGAATTACTACCTCCCGCGTTGTTCGATTCTATCGACTACTTTTTACAAATGTTTGGAGTGATTTTTGTAATCATAACTTCCAACTTTTACCTCGCAATCCCCACAGTAGTTGTTATATGCATGTTTTGGGTACTTCGGATGATATTTGTTCAGACTTCACGAGATGTAAAGCGATTGGAATCCATATGTGAGTAATTAATGCACGTTGATGATACACATGTCCAGTGTGTGATATGTTGTCGTCAAAATAAATTGTGATTTTTATATCCAGGGAAGAGTCCAGTTTTCACTCATGTTGGAGCGTCGATGCAAGGATTGAGCACTATAAGAGCTCTTGGAGCTCAAGACACTCTGATATCTCAATTTGATGACAAACAGGTTTGATTGAGTCACTTTTTATGTCCAGCACTTCAAATATATAGGTACATACTTTTGTGTACACATTATTAGGACATACACTCGGCAACTTGGTTTTCGTTCCTCTCAATCTCAAGATGCTTTGCAGTGTGGAGCGAAACCATTGGAATTCTGTTTCTAGCTGTGGTTACATTCTCGTTTCTTTTCTTTAGCGATGGTATGAATGGGACCATGGCTAATTATTTGGTTGCTTATACAGCATTTCGATTTATAATTTTGTAACTTTTAGGAACGTCTGGGGGCTTGGTTGGACTTGTGGTAACCTCAACGCTTGCCCTAAGTGTAAACGTACAGTGGGCAATCCGTCAGAGCGCTGAAGCCGAAAACCAAATGACTGCGGTTGAAAGAGCGCTTGAGTATACAAAACTGAAGCCAGAAGCTCCTTTGGAATCCTCAGATGGTAAGATTATCTTCCCTACAACAATAATGAGAAGTTTCATATCAAATTCATTCCTTGTAGACAATAGACCACCAAAGGACTGGCCATCTGGAGGAGAAATTCTATTTCAAAATGTCACCCTCCGGTACGAAGAGAAGAAAGACGTCCTAAAGAATTTAAACTTTGCTATCCGTTCCAAAGAAAAAATCGGAATCGTTGGAAGAACAGGAGCTGGAAAAAGTTCGATAATCGCAGCGCTCTTTCGACTCACAGAACCTGAAGGGAACATTTTCATAGATGGAATTAAAATCAATGACATTGGGCTTCACGATCTACGAAAAAATATCTCGATTATTCCACAAGAACCCATTTTGTTCTCTGGAACAATTCGCTACAATCTTGATCCTTTCAGTAGTTTCGGGGATGATGAATTGTGGCAAGTTATTCAAGAGGTAAAACTTGGCTGTCATAATCAACTGGTCGCATTCAATTGCATGTATTTGTAAACTTATTTCATTTCATTTCGTCGTTTTATTAGGTTCATTTGAAGGATGCCGTTCCATCCTTAGATTTCAAAGTAAATGACAGTGGGAGTAATTTCAGTGTCGGACAAAGACAGTTGGTATGCCTTGCACGAGCAATTCTTCGGAAAAATAAGATAATTGTTTTAGATGAAGCCACAGCCAACGTTGATCCTCAGTAAGATAATTGTTTCGTTCAGAAATAATAAATCAGGGGCAATATGAGAATTTTAAATACTGTCCATACTTCTGGATTTTTAGTACTGACGAGTTCATTCAGTCAACAATCCGTACAAAATTTGCCGAGTGTTCTATAATAACGATTGCTCATCGGCTACATTCTGTGATGGATTGTGATAGGATTCTCGTATTGGAAAATGGATCAGTGATGGTAAGTTTCATTATCTTAACGAATGAAAGTACGAGTCATCAAATGCTGTTTTGATTTCAGGAGTACGACAATCCTCACTTGCTTCTCCAAAACGCTTCAGGTATGCTATCAACTTTAGTAAACCATACTGGAGAGGCAGGATCTGCGAAATTAAGGAAACTTGCAGAGCAGCATTATAATAATAATCGTAATAAAAATTCAGAAGGATGGAAATAACTTACCTACTTCTATTTTTTTTAAATGATTACAATAAAAACAACAAAACACTTGATTTACGTGTTAGTTTTTTAACATCCAATACATGTGATTTCGAGTCGCTTGCAACGGTACAAAACAACATAGGCGATCTTAATTGTGTACTAAAGCGTTGAGGTTTATTCCTCGAATTCTTCCAAATGGAAGTCCGGTTGTTATCTTTTTGTACAAAGTGACACAGTGTAGAGTTATGATAAGCATGATTTGATAAAATTGGTAAACAAGTTATAATTCACTAAATATAAATACATGTTAAACTGTCTAAACTAGTTCAAATGTTCTGGAGGTGTGTCACCTTATTTGCAATGACTTGATAAAGATAAACCAATTGCTATACAGCGATGCATTTTGCAATGCTAAAATAGGTTAAAAACTACGCATTTATTTCTACTTTCTCGGAAATGGAAATGATTCTAATCTTATTGTCATCATTTAATTAAGAATGACAACTGATGATATAACTGAATCAATTCAAAATAAACTGCGACTGAACTTGTCTAGCTTGTGGTCACGGGCCAAGGATTTTTGGCTGGTGGCTTGCGGATATATAAAAGGACAGCAAAATCCGTCTTGAATTCAGACACAAATCGAGCACCTGCTAACACTTCCTGCTAAAAACCTGTACAACTAGCATCCTTTATTCAAGAATTTTTCGAATACTC
>Ga0194135_10002662_pt1 | contig 10873 bp, 14 predicted proteins | sample LitLau_LLRF_2013_FD_134024 | JGI IMG/M metagenome (GOLD analysis project Ga0194135, IMG submission 134024) | Freshwater sediment microbial communities in response to fracking from North America - Little Laurel Run_MetaG_LLRF_2013 (version 2) | ecosystem: Environmental > Aquatic > Freshwater >... | reverse complement strand
GAGGCGGACATATCAATTGAAAGTCTCTTGTTTCCTTTAGTGACAACACCTGGGGGCGGGGGTGAGACGCACGTTAACTTTGGATCTTTTTGTTAAGAGACGACAGCAGCGGCGGCGGTCCTGTTCCTGGCCCTTGGCCAGCTTCCGTCACACTCTCGAAACTACTAACCCCAACCCGGCTCCGGCTCAACAATTCATGACCAACAGCTGACTTTTCCACTCGGGTCCACTAAATAAAAGTGGATGAATAAACAATTTGTAGAGAGGACGCCGAGGAAGAAGATTTTTCCCTGAGCTGGGCCTTCCCTCCAAGATAAAGAGAGTTAAAAATAGGGAAGACGTAATCTCGACATTGGTCTTCCTCTGACCGTCAGCGATGAAATCCAGAACGGAACGGAGTCATCATCATCATCAGACAGAAGAGCATCATCATTAATCCACACTACACGTACACACAACACCCACAATACACGATTACTCTGCGAAGAGAGCATTATGCAGAGAGGGATTCGGAGGGCGTGAGTCTGTTTACAATTATTTTTCAGCTGAAAGATGAATCCTCACGGTCACCTCTTTTCCTTTTGTCTAGGGATGATCACCAGCACCTTCTCTTCTTCTAATTTCAGGTACATCAGTTCCACTTTGTAAGTCCCATCTACACAAATCATCATCATCCCATCACCCACCACCATCATCCTACCAGAGAGAGAGAGGAGAGAGAATGCGAGGAACAGAATGGAGTCCTAGTCCACTGCTGGTTCCTAAAGGATAATTTGGCAGAACCTTTTCAGGATGATGAAGTTGATGATGCGATGAGAATGAAGTCGCCGAGGGAATGAAATCTACCGTTTCCAAGCATCTCCACTACTAACCATTCCAATCCGAGATGAAGATGAGGATGCTGAGTGTTGGGTTTGGGAATGCTCCTCGTAAAACGTTTCAAGCTCAACGTGCATTCTTGTTTTCGCAATTAAACCTAACATTTACACTACCGGAAAGATTAGGTTTCAGCCTCTGCAAATTATATAGGAAACATGATACATTTCTCCTTTCCATTTCCATATTCCATGTTGTCGTTCAACCCTTCCGGAATTGTTGATACTCCTTCCTGGCTCCTCCTGGAATAAAGTGTAGAATGACGGCACGTACCCGCCTATTATTTTCAGGATCCTTATTGTTCTGGATTCTACTAATTACCTTAATTACCGAAACTGGATTGAAGACTGATGGGAACGGGCTAATGGTATTTTTATGGCATCTGAAACTGATGGGATGTGAGGGATGCGCGTTTGCTATAAATAATCCTCAAATGCAATTAGAGCCAAGCAAATTCAAAATGAAGTTCCTCCGGGTGGTCATCTTCATATTCGGGGTCAGTGCCCAAGGTTTTGCTGAGGATGTGGCAGGAACCGGGCCAGTCGTTGAACCGCCGGCGGAAGTGGTGGCAAAGGATCCAGCAGCAGCACCTCTGGCTCCAACTGCCTTGAACGCTTCGTCCGCCGCAGCACCTTCAGACGCTTCTTTAGCAGCTCTTGTAGACGCGCCGTCAGTCGCTGCAGCTCCCCTCACTACGTCTTCAGTCGCAGCAGCAGCACCCGCCGAAGTGTCCCCAGTATCAACAGCAGAGGGCGCTGAATTGAAATCAGGAGCTGACGCTGGTGGATTAGACTTGGGAACCATTCGGCGTCAACCAGGTCAGGGTCAAGGCGATTACCCATCACAAGGGGGTTCAGGGGTAGCCGGTTACCCACCACAGGGTGGTTCAGGGGAAGCCGGTTACCCACCACAGGGTGGTTCAGGGGTAGCCGGTTACCCACCACAGGGTGGTTCAGGGCAAGGCGGTCACCCAGGAGAAGGAGGTTACCCACCGCATGGAGGTTACCCAGGACATGGCGGTGGTTACCCTGGGCAAGGGCATGAGCATGGGGGTGGCGGAGGGTGGGGAAGATGCCAGCCTGATAAGTTCAATTGTGAGAGATTCACGGCTATTGATTGCCAGGAACGTGACTGGTTGTGGACTAAATGTCCAAATCTATGTAGAACCTGTCGCTGTGCTGACACGGATCCAAACTGCCCGAGGTATCAATCACGGTGCTCTGAGACCAAAGTTCGCTACGACTGTCGTGCATCTTGTGGTACCTGCATTTCCAATCAGTGGGGTGGTGGGAAAACTTCCGGAATCCACGAAGGAATTTCACCCGTCCCACATCATCATCCTCACCTACCCCAACCACCGCTCGAGTAATTAGAACTAAAATTTTAAAATGGAATAAAATTAATTACAGTTCAGCATCTGCTTTTCTCGAATGAACGACTATTACGTTTCCCGTACGTCTAGTTTCTGCTTCATTACTTCTTCATTCAAAAAAATTCCTTTAATTGATTTTCAATTCTCTTAAAAAGTTGCTGTCCATTTTTATTCCACATCTCTTTTTTGTACAAGGCCATTCTACCCAATTTAAATAAATAAAGAAGTTTACTCCTAAACCTAAAAGTTGCGTCGTCGCTTGTCCACTTTTTGTTCACAGTTTCCTCAAATCCAAATCCTTCAACTAGAATTCCAGAGCAAAGAGTAAAATAACTTAAATGAAATCACACTTTACACAGACAATTCTACGGTCTCTCTATCAGCAGCAGATTCAAAATCTCTACAAAGTACAGGCCATGCATTATACTCGAAAATAAACTACTTGCTACATTACCAAAAAAAAAGTTTTAGAAAAATTGATCCTAGCTCAAAGTCTCACCCCTTTTCCTCTTTCCCAGGTTAACAAGCAGAAGACTTGGAGAGAAGCAGCGTGATTTGATGAATGCTCAATTATTAGCATGGCACAAAATTGTCGTGAAAAATCTCGAAAATGTCATTAGAAAATACTGAGAAAATGAGAAACTAATCAAAGACAGCATTGGACAATCATTGATAATTAATTATACGAAAAAGGACATTAAATTACTTTTAGCTTTAAATTCTTAAGATTGATTTGTTCAGTCTCTAAATAACAGGCAGCTGCTCTCCTAATATTTTAACTCAACTAGCGCAACCGATTGGACACAACACAACGAACGTCTGCACAACAACATTAATTGAGATGCATGGGAAATTATCAACGGGGGAGGGGCTCTCTCAACTCGCAATAGTTGCATCCAAAGTATTGGCAATAATAAATAAATTAACTAAACTATCCGATTCCTAATTTAAATTATTGTATAGTTGGGGGGTTAAACGACAAAAAGGGAAGCTGACCATGACGTACGGAAGAGTTGCTTTGCGATTAATTAATAAATCTTCCCACGCCCAAACGTCAGCCGCCATCACTTTTTGAATGATCTCTGTTTCTCGGTTTTCTTTTGAAGTTTCTCTTGTTCCTTTCGTTGTTTATCTAATTGCTTCTTCTCTTTCTCCACTTGGCCCTTGAGTTCCTTTACTTTCTTTTTAATTTTCAATTTGTCTTCTCCGTTGACACCAAAGGCTGAAAAATAGTAGAAAAACATGTTTTCAAGGAAGGTAAACGGTAAACAGGATCTTGGGTAATTTCCCTTACCTTTCAAATCTTTCGACTCAATTTGGAGGAGTTGGATCCCTGTGATGCCGTGATCCATGAATGGGGGAATCAGATGCTCCATGTTCATAAACAGTAAATACTGACATACCTGGTGGAGAGAACCATTAGAAAGTGAATTTAAAAATTCAAAATTACACGGCAGGTCAAGCTAAGAATTGGAACTTTAGTTCCGTCCGACTCACTTGTTCATTGGACCACTCCACTGGGCTCAAGTTCATCCACTTCTCTGGCATTGGTGAGGGTTTCGTGTCAATCCGAGGACTGGACATGTTACTCGAGATGGAGGTATTCCCACTGGATTCCGTGTCACTCTTCCTTCCTTGCCAGTGCTCTGGGATGACGCGCCGCGGCGGCGGTGGGAGTAACTGTTGCGGCTGTGGCTGGGAATGTTCTTGAGGACTTTGTGAGGATGGTGTCCCATGCCCGCCGTGCCGCTCCCTATCTGCAAGCACTTGTCGTAACTGTTCGGTGAGCGGAGACGGGGCGTGATGAACGTGGGAGGATGGCGGAGGTCTAACACCAGGAGGAAGCGGGACACTGGTCGTGTGAAAATGGGGTGAACTGAGAGTAGCTGGCGGATGGTTGTAATGACTATGGGCTGGGATCGTGTACTGTTGTTGAGCGGCTGATGGTGGATGCTGGGAAGGCAGAGGTTTATCCGGACTATACGACCTGTTGATAATATGAACAGGGATCCCGGGAGTCACTTCAGACTGGGCATACTTTGCCGGTGGTGGGATCTGTCCCACTTCGGTCATTATCAATCGCTTCTGATGAGTAAGGATGTCAGTGGTAGCACAGTTCGTTGTGGTTGTTGTTTTGCTGAAACTGGAGTTATTATTGGCAGTTGCTGAAAAGTAGCTGAACGGGGTCTCCGAGTGACATGTGGTGGAACTAGAAACTTCCTTCTCCTTGGCCACGGTGCTCGTAATTGAAGCGACTGAGCTCTTGCTCAGTTGTGAAGTGGAGATTGGAGAAGTCGCGGAGATAAAGGAAGAGTTGAATGAGGACGGGGAAGAGGCAGATGAGAGAAAGACATGGGACTCGGAAATGGCAGATGTATTTGATTTTGCAGGTGAAACTGGCGGAGAGAAGGAGAAAGTACTCAGGTGAGACTTGGAGTCATCCCGGAGCATCTCAGGGGAAATGGTGCCCTCGAAATCCTAAACCAGAGTAGGAGCTCAAGAGTTCAACTGGGTCACAAAAAATTAAATTTCAAGATCAAGTATAAAGTATAATCAAGATTCTTACGAGACTGGTGTTGGACGCTTGACTATTTGGTCTCTTGATTCCAGCGGAAGGAGCCGCCCGTCCTGCAAGGCCTCCTCTGGCTATTAATCCCGCTCTTGCCTTCACAAGGGAAATGTCAAGTAAATTATGCTGAGGAACTGCTGAATCAAATTCTTCCTTGATGCTTGCCGTGCTATGCTTCTTCTCCGATGGGCCATGCCGCTCCTCCCGGTCACTCGAGTCGGAAATGGCATCTTCATCTGACAACTGAAGGTCAATTGGGGGAAGGGGCGGTGGTAGTGACAAAGTGAGTGGAATAGGGAGCGTCGTTGGGAGATGTGTGATGAGTCCATGGGCGACATTGAGGCCAGCGTGTCGCTGCGTCTCAATCAACTCGTGTTCTAATTGTATCACCTGAAACAAATAAATCACAATCAATCGTCATTCATAAAGTATAATTCCTTGAGGTTTCCGACGCAAAGTCAGTAACTCGTTTCCTTACGCGTTCTTTGAGCGATTTGAGAAGATCGTGGTACTCGGTGTCCCGCTGATGGATCCGTTGCATTTGAAATTCTTGGCGATGAGTCAGATCTCGTTCTCGATGCTGGAGCGTCTTGACGATTTGCTTCACGCGCTGATACTTTTTCTCCAACTCTGAATATTGTCCCTGAGACTCTTGGAGCATGGATTGATAGGTAGAAACTTCCATTTGAGCATTTTTCATTACTTCCTCAAATTCTGCCACCTTCTCATTCATGTCCTTAATTTTTGACTCGTAGGATTCCTTCTCGACTACATTGGACTCGAGCTCTGTCAGCCGTTTCTTGAGCAACTCCACTTCCTTCTCTGCTGCGAGGGCCTTTGAGTGTGCCACTTGTAACTTTTCATTCAGGTTTCCTTCTATTCCTGCTCGGTTGCTCGTTTCAGCCAAATGACGAAGGGACTCTTCAAAGGGAGGTGGCGGCGGTGGGGGTCCACGGGGGGAGTAGTTGAATTGACTATCTACAGACTGGGATTGGAATTTTCTTCTTTCATCTCTTTCCTTATCCGCCTAGAAATTATTAAATTCAATTTAGAATCAGACAATGTTTCCCTTTCGAAGATAATTCGTCATTTACCTGAAGCGACTGTCGGATAAGCTGTGCCACCTCACTATTCTCTGGATCCTTTTCTCTTCCTATCATGAATTTGACTAGACCGGCCGTATTTCTTAGAACGGAGGCTGTAAAGAGGGTAACAGGGTGATAGTGAATACTATTTTAAACTGAATATTATACTTATAATGACATTCGAGAGGGTTTACTTGAAGACTTGTAATAGACAATAAATATTGACAACAAACCTGCATAAGCCTGCGTTACGCCAACTAAACTCTTCCCGTCAACTTCGATGATTTGGTCGTTCACCTTCAATTAAAACGAAAATTAATCACCATAGATAAAATGGGAAATGAACTTTGAAAAATACATACCATAATTCTACCGTCCTTTGCAGCAGCCCCCGAGTCTGTAATAGTCTTGACAAAGATTCCTAATTTCTCCAGCCCTGCATCAGCTCCTACTCCCATTCCAATAATACTGAGTCCCAGCCCTTCGGCTCCCTTTACAAGGTCCACAGGGAAAACTTCCATTTTCTCCACTCGTTTCTCAAGCTCATATTCTGCTGCAGCTGCTGCGGGATCCACATCCTCATTCCTCCTGTCATAGTCATTGACGGAATGCGTGGTATAAATTTTCATTGGATCCATACTGAACCGGACTCGAGTTGGTTGTTTCTTGATAATGTTTTGATCAAAGTAGTCTTCGTCCTCATCCGAACCTGGGATTCCTGGAGCTTCTACCCAATAGTGACCGTCTTCAAAGTAGTGGAACCCATCTTCATAATATACCTGGAACCAAACAATTTACGTTAGATTTGTCAGTTTCTTCGGATTCATCCATCCGTTTCCTCTGGTGTAGAAAGTGTAGCAGCGGGGCGTACCTCTTTTCCGGATTCTGCAAGGAATGTTGCTGGACTAATTTGTGCTGATTCATTTAATTCGGTTTCACCCAAGGAGGAGCTCGTGGTCGTGTTGGCAATTGTTGTCAGCAACATTTCAGAGTCACCTTCATCCAGAAGTCTTGACTCTCCGAGGCCACTTTCCTCGAGCGGTACTTCCGGCAGTTCCTTCTTTTGAATATCCTCTTCCTCTAGCCCATCCACAAGGTTATCCGTGCTGGATTCAAACGAAGGGTTTTCCAATTCAGAACATGTTACACTCGCTTCTTCTTCCTTCAATCGCTGGCTCACAATTTGGACGCCAGTTGAGAGTCTAGTTTGAAAAAATGAAAGGAAAAATTCCACAACTAATTAGTTAAAAACGAGATCCGACTGTCAGTTTTTTTTTGTTTTAAAGTGAGACTTACTCCGATGTTCGATGTCCATTGGTCAAGGACGTTGCCCTTTGGGTTGACCCTACTTCAACTGCTCCTGGTTCTCCATTCTCTCGCCTACCGTTGACAAGCACGTCCGCCTGAAACACAAATTCACAGCTGACTCAGAATGACTGGATAATGAGCAACCTCAGCTAAATTCAATGACAAACAGTTTCGAAATCTCCCTAGTTTTGACTTTGAAAAGTACTTTGACTCCAACTGCGCCTTTGCTGATCCTCCACAACACTTTCTTCCCAACTTCTTAAAATAAACACGTTGGAAGTGTACGGACGGAGGGGAACACAAAAAATGATTATGGCTCCTCTCCAAGAAAATTGAAAATTAACAAGTTTCAGATGATACATGAACTTGGAGCTGTAAAAGATCTAATTTCTTATCACTTTTATCACACCAACTCCTCTGTCGCGTCTTGACACAAACAACCATGATCTATAAAATAGCTAAATTGAAATGTGATTACGTCAAATCAAAAATATGTTGAACGAAACTGTTTTCCTCAATTTTCGTAACATGTTTACAAGTCAAGTTTTCCTACCTCTTGGTGAAGCTCTTCTGGTTCCAGAGATGATGCGTCAATCTCGTTGGGTGAACCCCGTCCAGCAGATGATATTTCCAGCGATTCTGTCCGCACTGCCACTTCTTTCGAAACCTCAATCTCCTCAGACCCCTTAAACTCCTCTGCTGCCACATCCGCATCCAGAGGCCCAATCGGGGTCGAGGCAGAAACTAAACTGAGCGTATCATCAACAAAGGATTCATCATCCAAAATACTGGCACTACTTCCTCCCCGAACTAATCCCGGCTCTCCATTTACTCCAGGAGGAAAACTGCCCGTGTGATTATTCTGGAATGAGGATTGGTGAAACTGGACTATGGGGACTTCCACAATGGTATTCTGGGAAGTGGTTGTGGTCGTGGATCCATTGTAGTCGGAAGTGGAGGAGAGAGATTCGTCGGGTTCCTCACCGACGGCGGTGGGGGTGGGATTGTAGGGCGTGAGAATGAAATTGGTTGGTGGCTCTAATTGTGCGGTGTTGCTCCAACTGTCTCCACTTTGAGAATCACTTCCTTTTGAGGGACTACTAAGGGGACTACTTTTGGGACTAAGGCTTGCATCCACTTCGAGCTGCTTGGGTTGGACCGCAAATCCCTTGGATTGCTTCTCCGGAGAGCCCGGTTTCTTTGGGGGTGGTGAAGAGAAGTGGGATATCCAATTCTTTTGTTTCTCAATCAGCTCTCGTCCGTTAACTTTAGTCCCAAGGGTAGCTGGTTTGGTGAAAAGTGGTGGTTTCTCACTTGGTTTCATGTCACCGTATTGCTTGGCAGTATCCTTTACTGAGACGCCTGAACCAAATAGAACACGACGAGCTCCTATCACACCGGAAGTCTACAGAAAAGACACCAAACCCAAACGGCATTAGAATCGGAATCGGAACCTTCCAGAAATTGTGGTTTGGCTAAATAAAATATACTTCGTGGCGTGGTTAATTAATTGCGTACCTGCTGCTGCGTATGTGCATCTATTGGAGTATCACTATAATTCCCTTCCTGCTGCACGACAGGGGTATTGGGTGTTGAGACTGAGATTTCTTGAGCGATCATATTGGAATGTCCGTTACTTCCAGTATTGTTTCGATTGAGAATAAATGGAGTTGGTTTTCGTTCAGTTGCTGCCGTAGTGGTGGTAGTTGTAGTTGCACTTGGAAAGGAGTTGAGGGAGTCACTGGATTTGAACTTGGATGCTGGGAGTCTTGACGTGATGGGTCCAGGCGTGGAAGTTGACAGGAGCTTCTCATCGCTTGTTCCCAATTTCTCAAATAGGGCTCGGGCGTTATTGAATCGGTTGACGTGACCTTCGGATTTTATTGGAATCGGATCCGCTGGCGGCTCAATGTCTCTCCTGTTGTTAATTAGGGATGAGGTGGAGGTGCTCATTTTCGGCTTTCCGTCAAGCCCAGGGTGGTGGTGGTGTTCCGTTTGGATTAAATTATTTTGGAAAATGTTGGCAATTTGAGAGACTTTGGTGTTTCCACTGTTTATTCTTGACCCCATGACCCGATCCATTTCGTAGACCATTGCAGGTTCCCTGGGAAAATGAAAGAAAGGATATTATGAATTAGACAATTAGAGTTTGGATCGTCAACGCGAGAGTTCCATTAGACAGGGATTGTGCTGGCATAATAGGCAACAAAGAGGAAGTCGGAAATGTCATCATAGAGCATTAAGCACAATCTCGCAAGTGTAGAAGTGGGTAGTGGGATGGGTATGGGAGCATGGATGACTACGTACTTCGTTTCGGTGGCTGACTCTGTTTGGGCGTGGTGGATGTTTTTGCTCATTTAATTAGAGACAAAAGGACAAGACACGTTGAGCAGGGAGCCCATAAACCCAAACCCATGCCAAGTCTACACACTACTGAATCTACAAAATGGCATATGTGAGCTAGGAATATTAAATTAGGCAATTGGAGAATTGGACGGTTTATATCTCTCCTACTTTCTGCCAGTTGCATTTCTTTCTCTTGAATATTTTAACAATTAGAGAAAGAGACGGAGTTGTCTTTACGTAAGTTTCCTTTCCCAGCGTTCTTCAGTTTCTAATTCCCAATTTTAATTTAGGTTTCTTCTTATTACAAGAAAAAAAAATCCCCACATAAGTTTAGTTTAAAAAATAGGAAATTAGTGGAAATGACCTAGAATGGTACTTTGGTAAGTCTGGGATGCTAAAATGACAACCTCCGCTTCCTGTTGCAAGACTACGCCTGAATTCCTTGCCATAGTCCTTTCCTTCATGTAATGATCACCAGGCTAAATCATCCCATTCAAACTCGCGTAATAATCATAATTAGAGCGGAGCAACAGAATTAACCCAAAATAGGAGACACGCGGACAAGCAAAAATGGAACCCTTTGAGTGAGTTAAATGAGAAATGAAACAATCATTTTCTAAAGTATCATTCATTCATCGTGCCTTAATTCCTAACTAAAAGAATTAATATTCAGTTTTTGCCAGAGGCTAAAATCAACCACTTGAAATTAAGCAAACAGACTTTCACCGAATGCCGGAGGGATTTATGGTTAGGGGAAATGGAAATGATCAAGTCTGGTTAGTGGTTAGGTATAAATTACGCTGCTTGAATTTGAATGAAATTGGAGATTCATGAAATTCATGGTCTCCTCAACCTTTTACTCAAAAAGGAAGTTGAATTTAAATTATAAACTCACCCATTTTGGCTCAAATCCTGTCAGAATGGATTTTGTTCTCCACTTTATACGTTTACGCTCACGGAGAACTCAATACCCTCAAAACAGAATCCAAACTCGCCAGGATTATTAAATTACAAATGGATCTGATTAAACTCTCCGCTCGTATAAGTTGTGTAAACTGAATTTGCATTTGAATGCCAGACGGTGTCTGGTGGTGGTAGAACCATACTGGAGTGAATCAGCAACAATTGTGTAATTGTGAATCATTAACAGAAATTATTAGCCTGTGTTATTAACTGAACTGACTAAATGGTACAATCAATCATGAAAAAAGTCAACGGAACGGAACCGCGACACTCCAATAATACTTTTTGGACTTTGGGCTAGGCTTGGGCTTCCTCTCTGCTAGCTACCCCCCATCAATTAAATTCCTAATCTTC
>Ga0194135_10002661_pt1 | contig 10874 bp, 10 predicted proteins | sample LitLau_LLRF_2013_FD_134024 | JGI IMG/M metagenome (GOLD analysis project Ga0194135, IMG submission 134024) | Freshwater sediment microbial communities in response to fracking from North America - Little Laurel Run_MetaG_LLRF_2013 (version 2) | ecosystem: Environmental > Aquatic > Freshwater >... | reverse complement strand
TCTCCACAGTTAACCCCATCCGGAGTTCTGAAAAACAAAACCATCAGAAATTAAGCACACGACGTCACATCATCACATCGTCGTAAGATTTTAGGTGGGAATTAAAGATTTTCATTGGGAATGCTGCATTTGGGAATGCTGCCACCTGGAAATGTACATTAAAATCTCTCAGACTCGAGCAAAGTTTCATAAAAAAAAACAGGCCGCAGGCAAAGAGAAAAGTCGATGGGAACGAACGAACGGTGTGGGTGGGTGTGTGGTACGTAGAAATTTTGAAATAGCTTTCTTTTTGACTTTCTCCGTCTTCTTGCTTATCAAAAATAAGTCTAAATCTAAATACTTCATATCGATCAAGATGTTAATTGTTGAAATAACCAATAAAAATGTCTAATGTCTCCATTTCTAATTATATTCCTTGCAAATTCCAATATGTTAAAATAACCAGTATAATGATTCAAGTCTAATAATTAAACTGTAAAGTTCTCTAACAAGAGTATAGTTTCAGGTGCGGGTCAATTTCAGGAACGTGGGGTAGCGGAATATAACTTGAAACACTTCCCATCTAAGTTACTGTGTAATTCACAGTAATTAGAACGGTTTAGTAAAATAAAATAAATGCGAAGAATACTACCTATTCAACTTACGTAACACTTCCAGGAGTGTGGGAGAAGAAGTCAATGAGACAAGCCAGCAAGTAAGTCTCAGGTAAATTGAAGAGCGTATTCAGTACATAGACACGTGATTCGTCCAAAGCTAGAAACTTGCTGGGATACAGGTCATAAATTTCCGATCTGGAAGAATACAAATTCAAAATTAAAACAAATTTCGTAAACTCAGTACAAATACATACAAATACAAATGCCCGCGTTAAAGCTACCCAAGGAAATTCCAAACAACATTCAATCATACAAGTGAGGAAGCCTTATGTTTCCACATATTAGGCTACTTAAAGAGAATGAAATTGAGAAGGACTAAACTCACTGCTTGAGGAAACGGAATCCATGGCAGCAAATGAGAATATTTCCATATGCATCCACTTTCAGGAGGTTCCCATAAAGCGTATCAAACCAAAGTCCTCTATAATAAATATAAAAAATTATTATCCAATTCCTTCGGAAGAATGCATTTAAAAAAATGAGATTTGATTTAATTTAACCTGATTGGGAAGGAAGGGTCATAGTGGAATTGGTTGAGCTCATTCGGGTATCCCATATCCAAGAGACGATTCTTGACCAAATCAAATCCGAGAGTTTCATATTGTGGAGACTTGTAGACTAACATAGACATGAAAGAAAATTATCAAAGACTTTCTCTCTCATACTGAATGCTGAAGTTAATGCTCAGCAGGAGTCTCTGATTGTGCAGCCGTAAGCTCACCGGCCAAAGTGTAATCCATATCAAATCCAAAGAATTTGATTTTTTCCAGATGAAGACTCCGGTTGACAAAGATTCTTCATAAAAAAAAAAAGAACAAATTTTTAGGTAATCAGTTCTTCCCATATAAAGGGAGAACATAACATGCCTATTGTTTGGCGAATGGGAATCAATTCTAGTATCAGAATTCCAACTCCCAATTGGGATCCCACCTTCCTCCTCAAGATTAGTTAAATTGAAAGAACTCATTCCAAAATTGGTATTTGGGCAAGGAAAATGGTGCAAATCGAAACAATTCAACCTTATGAAAGGCTACTAATATTAGAATTAGACACTGTTGCAGTTAGTAACAAAAAGGATTAACAGAATTCTGTGAAAGTTGTTTCTCCTTGTGACGAACCACTTTATACCAATTGTAAAAAATGAAGCCAGGAAACAATGATGCCATTTGGTAGAACAAGAGCTTATAAATTTATGACCCCCTCCCTCCCTCCAATCATAATCCATTCCAACCTCTCCGGTAGCATTTCAGCAACCCCTGACACTGGCACATGTAAGTGCGCTCTTGACTTTTTATCACTGACGACGCTGATTATGGGCCCAGTCAAACGGTTCTCGTCACTACTAATCAGAGGGATTACAAAATGAAAGGAGGACGCGTGGGGAAAGGTGGACTCATGGGAGCAATTAGTAGACGTGAAGACACTAACCAACTAAAAACTAAATGCAGATCCGACTCATTGGTTACCTAAGCTTCTTGAACCAAATAAAAATGAGATACATGATACAAGGACCTTTCCAATTAAAATGTTGGTCAGGTCATGCGACCGAAAGCTTAATTAACATTATTCTACAAAAAGTGATTAAGGTAGGTTTGATAAAGGAGTATATTTATGTAAAAATCCACGTTGTGCTAACGAGTAAACAACAACAAAAGAAAGTTAGTTGAGTTCACCACAAGGGGAAATGATTACGATAAATAAAGAACCTCTGCAAAACATATTCCTCGACTTAATTGACAGATTAAAATTATGATGAATCACCAACCATCCATCATAAAACATTCAAGGTTTGTCAGTTCGCTCATGTTCGTAGTATCGTAGTAGTAGTAGTAGTGAAAGTGAAGTAATCCTAACCACCGTCCTAACGTAGTAAACACATAACAAGCCCTGCCCTGACAGCTGACGCTGCTGCTGCGCTTACACTCTTCTCTTGTAAAGAGTACCATCAGCATCATACCTTACATCTGAAGGGAACATTTTCCTGTCATCTAATTAACAATTAATGAAAGGAGGATTGAGGATAACTTTAGTATTATTAGTAGAATGACGGACCTGTGCCCAAGATCCCTCTCATCTCCAAAAGTATGAGCATCTCCAATCATGTCAGGCTCGAATTCTTCTCCATTGAGTGAAAAGTTCCTGGCGGGTACTGGAAAGTGTCCATTGGACCATCGATCCCCGCTGAAGGAGGACGTCCGTCTACCAGCGTCCTCGGGGAGACTAGGAGCCTTGGAGATTTTATCGTCGGAGTTCAGCGGATGGGTTCCATTGAAGGAATCTCCGTGCCCTTGTAGTTCCACATTAGGCATGGTGACTAAAGGTCTCTAAATTAATTAGAGGAGGGAAGGATGTAACCGGCTTGCTGGAAGACGGAAACGCTTGGAAAACTGTGGTGAGGGGAGGATGATTAGAATGTCGTGGACTCGGACTTGGCTACTTCTCCAGTGAGGAATGAATTGATACTGAAGAGGAAATTGGAAAAGTTCCTCCAAGATATACTCGACTGAGAGACTCCCTTTCCCTTCGTTATGTCTAAAGACATCGGAATCCGCAGCATTTCTTCTCAGCAGCCTTCTATCCTTCCTAAGCTACCGCCGCACCTTCGCTTCATCCGCCCGTCCTCATGGATAAAACAATATTTGTCCAGTATTAATTAAATGGGGATTAAATCAACACTCAAGGGCAGAGATTTTCAAAAGGTTCCCACTCGTAACTTTCCAATTCCGATAATTATCCCTTTTAATCCCTTGATTTGAGAAAGTTCCGCACCTAACGAGCTAGTGATCAATGCTTCACGGGCGTGACCTCTGTGTTCAGCTTCAGGGGAAAGAAGGCGTCGTTAATTGGTATGCTATGCTAAGGAGTCATGAAGGCGACCTTCCGAATCCGATCAAACTCAGCTCATAGGTTGTATAATGGATGAGAAACGACGCCTGCAGGAGAATAACCTGCCATTAATGCATTCCTAATATTTTAACAATGAGCCAAGGCAAAAAAGTTTTCCCAATCAGTGGATGGAAATGAAGAGAAACACCCCCGCCCCATAGGCAACATTGGGACGCGACCATGATTGCATTTCAATCTTTTGAGCTATTGCCAATAAAGTTATACTAGCTGGAATCGGAATCCCATTTCCCAAACGAAAAGTCAAAGACCCTTGCCAAAATTCTTGCCGAGTTAAGTCATCATCAACCCCCAACGGCCTACTCACTCGCTCCCAGGGTCCTTCGAGATAACAACTAACTTAATCAAAGCCAAGCCTCCTCTTTGGAAAGAGCAACCAATACAAACGAAAGGGAGAGGAATAATGGTGGAGATTCTTAAAACGAACATGGGGATGATCGACTCTGAGGAAGGGTGTCCAGAAGGGTAAGGGATTTGGAATCGGGGGAATTATCTCTGGCTGTGTAGTTATTGCGAAAGGGAAGATTAGCTTCCTCTAAGAACACAGTCACGCCTCAAAACTTAACCAATGAAATGGAGCCGCCTACATCTTACGACACGACAGAACTGCTGGACTCTTGAGGATTTGGATTCTATGCTGGTGGTGCTGGATTAAATTCTACGTTCTTTTTTTTAAGTTTGCCAGCGTATAAGCGTCCCTCCGCCTGCCTCCTCTCAGGAGTAGAAAAATAAAATGTGATGGATATTGGATAGAGAAATCGGAATTATGGGGATTTTAAATGAAATGATGAAATCAGGAACATATGAAGTCCAGAAACATATGTTGGATGTCGTAATTAATATTTTGTGCATTTTACATTTCCCATTTTAGACTAAAAAAAAATTAAATTCCAAACTCAGAATTCAAAGAATATGAGAAGAGAGCGTTCACTGGAAAAGAAACTAACTCTCATCGTCTCATCTAAAACTGTCACTTTCACCACTGACGTCGAATGAATGGAAATGGACAGGCTGTGTAGTAGGAGCGTTTGAGAGTTTTAAAGAAAAATTAATAGGGTTGCAGTTTGCAATGCATTGCAGCAGAGATGATACACTGGGGCTAACATGTAAGAGCAAGCGATTACATCCACAAAACAAGTCCAACATCAGTCACTTTACTTCGCTTATCAAAATGCCTGTCAACTTAAATATAACTTCATTCATGTCTCACCAGTATAATTAGAAGTTTGCGAATAGGATATTTTGGAGAAAAAAAAACGCAACCTTTCTTTGACCCTAAGATGCTCTCGCTGTTATTTTGAATTTCACAGAAATTCACTTTTGACTCCACACACTGCACTTTATGTCGTTCATATGTATAGTTAAGTTTTCGGTTCTTTCCAAAAGCATGAGGCCAAATGGAAATGAAATGAAAAAGGAAATCCCGCTCAAATTACCTCTGCTTGGCTTCCCGATAAAATTTCTTCCGCAGCAGAATTTCTGCCAGTGACTCCACAGGACCGACGCCACCCGAACTCGTCGATTCATTGTTGGATACTGCCCGATTCAGATGGCATGCGGAATTGAGATCAGTAGATTGAACTGGCCCTGGTTGCGGGCTCTGAAGAGCCGTGTTCCATGAGTCCATGCTGTTGACGCCTTCCAGGTCACTAGAATCTGATTGAACCACCAGGGGAATCGATAGATCCGAATCGGAATCTGGTAACTGGTACATGATTCCTTCAATAGATTTAAAAATTAAATCCTTTAGAGCACTCGAACTTGAACTTCCTTGCCTAGTATGACTCGTCTGAACTTCTCAAGAGATTCAATTCACGGGATTTTATCTGGTAAACTTTTAACTCAGATTTATAAAAGGCCAGAAACAGGTGCAAGGGGCAGAGCAGAGCGATACTAAAAATAGAGACGCCACGACAATCCAGAGCAGCGGAAGGAATAGCAGAAGAGAACAAGAATCGATGCCGAAACAGACTAGGGCACGGCATTCTGAACTTCGCAAGAGATTCAATTCAAGGAGGGATACGGCATCCGGTATCTCTTATTTCCACATCATGAATCTGATGAATCAGGATTGTTATTAATAGATTTTTTTTGAAGAGTGTCATATCGTCGCGGTCGCACTCAACTTCCTTTTTTAAGTATGCTCTGCTTTAGGATCATGTCCGTATACATAGAATTGGTCGCCGCAACGTCAACGTCATCTGCATGGTTTTAGTGTCCGCTCTTGAACTTTCGTCGGATGAATCTGAGATGCTTAACGAATCATCCGTAGGATTCTAAAAATAAACGCAACCTGACAACCTGAGTTGACTTACTTTACTTTAGGCAGGGTGAGACGAGAGACGTGACACGACACGAGATGACGTGTGAGTGAATAGCGGAAATCTTCCTCCGATCCGAGGAGAGTTCCGAAAGAAATCAAAATTACCGGAAGTTGGATCTTAGCTTGACCATGTCTCTTCAAGGTTGTTGATGTGGTTGGCCGTTGTTGACGGATGGAGGCGGACCCCTTGACCTTTGAGTGTGTGTTGATGGTGGTTAGTTGGTGGTGATGTGATATGATGGTTGTTTATTGACATGCGAATTCTATTCGAATCCAAGCCACGTGCGTGTATCCAATGTTTACATTTTTTCAACCCAGAAAGAGCAGAAAGCGCGAGCGGGCACAAATTTAAATGGAAGTTATTTGCAATAATTAATGTAACTCACGCACGCTATAACGCTCGCCTTCGAGTCGCTGCAAGTTAACCAAAGAAAGACTGCTTTTTGCTAAGCGTATTTCCTATTCAGTCAGTCGGCAAGGTCGAGGACACGGCCTATCTGCCAGATCTCTGGCAGGCCCAGCAAGCGCCGACCGAGCCTTTTTCAAGACACGAACGAAGGGCAAAGTGGTATAGTTATATGGTATGTTTGATTGATTTCCTTTTTGTCTTCAAGTAGGTACCATTGGGCTGAGCATCGTTAGCAATGCAATTATTTGTTCATATTTCTTTTCCTGCCAGGTTCTTGTTCTGACTCATATTTCCCATGGACGACTTCCTACCGGCTGCAAAGTTGAACAGGAAACAAAGGAGGATTTCAGATGCTGTGTCGAAAGGAAGAATCAGTAAGCAACCCAGCATAACCGAAAGTGGTTTGAATTCTGGGCTAACTGTATCTGACGTTTCGGAACCAGATTTGAGACGGTAAAGCAAGCCATTGTCTGTAGATATGTATCGGAATTTAAAGAAAAACAACCTTTACAAGCTACAAACATGATTTCAATGCAAGCTACTTTGTTATTATTTTAGACGTTTGGGAGCTGCTGTTTCCCATTTTCGGAAGGATGCCTATTTCTCATCAGTTTCTAAAGTACTGGACAAAGCCTTAACGGAGTCTGGGATCACAGTCGATTTGATTGTTTGTTATGGGCTCGGATCATTTGGAAATAGTTTGCTCTCTCGTTACCAGCTCGCATTCTTGATTCTTTTAAAAGAGAAGTTGGATTGTTCCGTGGAAATCTTTGACCCAGTGTTTAGTACAAACGAGATAAATGTTATGGGTACATGTTTGGGATTTAAAGTTTTGGTAAAGGACGAGGAAGCTCAACGACTCGTGGATGGAGGAACAGAATCTGGAATACTTTTCTTCATGCCACACGCGCCACATGGACTGGTTAACAATCTCCTCTGTACCAACTGGGTGCCTACCTCAATTTCAAAATGTATTTGTATTTGTAATAGTTTTATGCATTTAAGGACGACTTTCCCAAAGGAAGCTTTTCGTCACAATTTAGGATACATTGACCGGAGTGAGAAGATTGTTGTCGAGTATGAAATTATTAATACTTTCCATCACAAGAGTGTTTTTAATGATACGTCCATCCATTCCTTTCCACGCCAACGTCTCGAAGAGCTCCACCTACCCCGGGAATACTGGGAGAGGTCCCTCAAGGCATCCTAACCAATAACTAGAATGATCCCAGCCCCCCTCCCCTTACTTCGGTAACATTAGAACTACTGGACATACAAGTCACTCAACTTGAGGTCAGCTGAATTTGACGAAGGAAATAAAAGTCCTGGTGGGTATAAGTTTCAAACAAAAATGACTGTAATTTTTTTTTAAATGCAAGCTGGTTTATTTGAGTTTCTAATCCTTGTCTCTGTACTCTTGTTCTATAAGCTTCCCAATCGTGTTTAGCTGAATATTCGTAGTCCCTTCATAAATGCTTCCAATTTTGGCATCTCTATAGTACCGTTCCATGGGAAAGTCCTTGGTAAATCCTACCCCACCCATCCACTCAATACACTTTGAGGTCGTCTCAGTTGCAGCTTCTAAAATTATCAAATTGTGCATTACATGACACGAATATTTCAGGTGATCTTTGGGGTAAAACATTTTACAAGTGTTGTTTCCATACCCGACGCATAGTACTTGGCCATTGCTGCCTGTTTAACAAATGGCATTCCAGCTTCCTTCAAGCGTGTAGCATTGTAGACTAGAAGACGTGCACACTCAATTTGAGTAGCAACACGAGCAATTTGATGGTTGATTCCCTAAAGACAACAAATCATATTATCAGAAACGAAAGAGTATTCATTGGCAATTTTCGGTTCCTGTGCTGTGTAGGAATTTGTAAAGTTTGTTTACCTGAAAGTCGAAAACCCGTGTTCCAAATTGCTTTCTTTGAAGAGTATAGGGGATAGTTGCATCGAAGCATCCTTGCGCAATTCCAAGCATTTGAGCCCCAATTCCAATTCGTCCGCCATTGAGCATCCCTATAGCATACCTTTGTTGGAGGAAAAAGAAATAAAAGTAGCGTTAAATGTTTCTGTTATTATTTTTCACTTTCTGGTTACACCAAACTACATGTATCTTTACAAATTAAAAACCCCAATTCAGGGAACTGATGCACCCACCGGTATTATTAACTTTTAACTAATGAATGGAACGTCTCGCTTTTGAGCAATGAGGAAACGGACGAGTTTGAAGAACTCTTCCTTGTCTTGGCGAAGAATACCACAATACTAGTTAAAATCTATCCGTTGGAAAAGGGTTTGTGGATACTCAGCTTCAGCTCCTTATGCAAAGGTATTTGAAAATTAGTAACAGAATTCTCCGACTTAAAATATATTGAGTAGTGGAATTAAATGAGTTTTAGTTTCTCTGCTGTTTAACTGCGGACAAACAGGGTCTTACCCTGGCCTCTCCTCAGTGTTATGTTATCAAATGTAATACTTACTTGTAACCGTGCCCCACAACACCCAGCACATTCTCAGCAGGAATCTATGGAATCAAAATCAGTGCTCAGTTTGTTGACGAAGGGGGTTTCTTTCTATTTATAGGAATTACCTTGACATTGTCAAAATGGACAGCACATGTTCCTGAGGACCGAATCCCCAACTTGTCTTCTTTCTTCCCGATTGAGACACCAGGTGTATCCCTGTCCACGATGAAACAAGTGATTCCCTTGTACCCCTGGAGTGTTAAAATAAGTTTAATTAGTATTGTATCCTTATAACCCTAGAGGAAGAAACCGGTGGGCGTATTATACGGAGGCTGGAGTGAAGAAACAAAAACAAGAAAGCGGTAGATTTACCAAGGAGAGGTTATGATTAGCCATGACTAGGAACACCCCGGCTACATCTGCGCTTGATATCCACATTTTGGTTCCATTGATTATAAACGAGTCTCCGTCTTTGGTGGCCGTAGTCTTCATAGCAAAGGCATCAGATCCCGAACTTACTTCAGAGAGACAGAAGCTAGCAATCTTAAATAATTAAATGAATAAACTAGAGCCTTGCAAATGACTGAATTGAATGGACTTGATCAAAATTCGTACGTACGTACAGTGTCTGTAGCAAATCGTGGCAAATATTTGTCCTTTTGTTTCTCAGTTCCTAGGTTCATCAGCATCGTGTTGATTAGAGTGTTTTGGATATCACAGAAAACACTGACCCCAGCATCCACTTTCGCGAGCTCCTCAATTACTACTATGGCAGATCCAAAGTTGGCACCTGTTCCTCCATATTTACTCGGGATTTCAACCCCCATCAACTGAAATATCAACGGTGTATCAACGACGTATCCCTCATTGGTTCATTAGTTCCTGCAGTAGTTAGTCACTTACTCCATGGCTGAATAATGCCTCTACGACACTGGGATCAAGTGCGCCTTCCCTGTCCATTTTTTGGACTAAAGGCGATATCCTGTCCTTTGCTAATTTGGAAACTGAAGAGAATTTGAGAATTTAATAATTTAGAACTTTTGTAGAGTTATATGGTTTTCTATAGTGATATTAAATTAGAATAATACCTCACCTGCTTCTTGCATGACTTTCTCGTCATCTGTCAATACCGTGACCGGTGAAACTGTGAGTATCGGCGAGTTTGTTAGAGCCGATGCCGATGCCGAGCTGAAACGAGCTGAGGAGTATAATTGCTAAAAACAAATTCGAAAATACAGTTGTACAGATTAGCCAACCACGGCATACAAAAATCAGTACGCAGCTCTCAGTACAACGTACATTGCATAACACATACATGCATTGGCATTCATTTACAATTCTAGTGCAGAAGACAGTATTCTGATATTAATTACTTACGGCGGCCACTACAAAAGGAGATCTGAATCCAGCACTTGCCTTTAAAAGGCCTGACATTACTGCACTCCCACGCATCGTGTATCTCAGTTCTGCAAAACATGTTCAAATAAATACAAAATACCAGGTATTCACGTTAAAGTTTTCGCTTGCTTAAACTTATGTAATTAATTAGAGCTTACGTTTGCGATACGGCGGTGGTCGCTAAACCAAATCAAGTAAGTTAGTCGAAATTATCCACTCCACAACAGCCGAGTTGGATTCCCAAGAGGCTAATTGCGACAGACGACCAAAATTATTTTACTAAATCCCATCCCAAATCCATGCCAAATCCTTGCTCCTTTAATTGAGGAAGGAAATTGCACAACTTAATAATTTCTTATTAATCAAATCCGAGAATCCGACAAGAAAGACTGCCTTTTGGCTTCACATTATCGTCAAACTTTAAAAAAGACGTGGGCATCCATTACATTATTTTATTTAATTCTCTCTGCAAAGAAATGCAAAATGAATGAAAAAAATCCCTGCTTAGTGATTACAAGGAGGAGCAGATTCGAGTCATTGAGCTGGAAAGTACAATTATATATTTCTAATATTAGTCAATTAAACTAAATTACTAGAAAATAGCAATTATTAATCTTAATTTTGTCCGTGCCTGACGTGGAGGACACAAGACATTCACTCCCGCCTCTTCCCTTCAAATAAAAATGATTCTACTGAGGCAACCCCTAAAC
>Ga0194135_10002660_pt1 | contig 10875 bp, 16 predicted proteins | sample LitLau_LLRF_2013_FD_134024 | JGI IMG/M metagenome (GOLD analysis project Ga0194135, IMG submission 134024) | Freshwater sediment microbial communities in response to fracking from North America - Little Laurel Run_MetaG_LLRF_2013 (version 2) | ecosystem: Environmental > Aquatic > Freshwater >... | reverse complement strand
GTTGCAACGAATGTATATAAAAATTAATTAATTTACGGCAACCAATCATTATTATATGAATGTGATTGCCCAAAGATGCTAAGAGTATGATTTTATAAGCAAGTCTAAAGGGAGCTGACGCCATTCGTTCAATAGTACGATCCGCATATTGGAATTTGATTTATTGCTAATGCGTTGCTATGAACGGTGATAGGGGATGAAAATGTATTCTTCATTGTGTCACCGCACGTATCTTATTCACTGGCAGGGGAATGGGGGAAAAATATATTGTGCAATTCCAAGAATGGGGATGAGCTTCCATAATCTTGTCAACCAGGCATTAATTACAGGGAATAAATCTTCTGGAGTGTAATTAAGCCTTCTTGGATGAAATGTAGGCGGTAGCTTTTGGCTGAGAATATTTTCTTGATGGGGATCCAATGAGAACCCGTTCTGCTCCCACGTTCTAGAATCCACTTATTCGGCAGTTAATGATTAGTTGGAAGGAAGGAAACCACAAATCGAGGGTTCTGTCCTGGATCCAGAGGCACTTAATAATAGTAATAATCCCTTTAAACTCTTTTCCAATCTCCCTGTCGTAAGTAAGTAGAGAATCTTTTTATGGACCTGCCAATCAAATGAAACGGAGGATCCGCCATGTTCAAAAACACTCAGAAAACACTTCTGAAGAGTTTCTCCAAACGCATGCCGTGATAGTAGTCAAGAATTTTGAAACATTGATGCGGGATACAAAGATCTCTGCATCTGGGGATGAAGGGAGGAAAATATTCCTTTCACTATTCGCCTCTTCTACTACAAAGTAGAATTCCGTGGATCCGTCGAGTGAGATTGATGTGATGTTCATTTGGTTGTTCTTCTGAGGCAGGGGCTGAGGCTTCAAAAGGCCCGGAAAGAAATTTTAAGTCTCCCCTTCCAGACGTCCAAAGTTTAATTTTACCATTTTTCTATTAACTTCTGCTTCTCTCATCAAGAGCGAGAGCCGAGGAGGAGAAAATGGATGCATAGAAAAGAAGAAAGGAGCAGGTCACGAAGTGGATGAAGAAGAGATATGAGTTTGACCTTCTCAAGATTCAGGCTCAGATTTTTCTGGATCCGTCCATTAAGGACATAAACTCCCTTGTTCCTTTAACATGGTTTTTCATGTTGGTTCTGTTCCGAGATGCTGAGGATGTTTTTTGGATCTCCAGCCCAAGGAATAGAGAGATTCGAATCAAAGAACAAAAGGATAAAAGAGGATGAAGAAGAGTGAGTGGATGTGGGAAGAATCTTAAGATTGAAACTTGTAAGAAGATAACAGTTGTTACTGTCAAAACCTTTTTCTGGCTTTTGGTCTTCTGACAGGAGAAATGTTTAAAACGGTCCACACGTCTCAAGGGTTTTCAAATCCTAACCACTTCTTCGAATAATTTAAGTTCATAACGTCCATACCACCAAAAAAGAAATTCTAAGGATCGTTCTCATCCCAATTCTTAAATCAAAAATTCAAAGAGGATTTTAAAAGTCACTCCCTTCTCTCTCTCTCTCTCTTTTAAACCCAATTGTTTGTAGGAAATAGCAAATAATATCTTTCCGGTGGAAAATTTCTCCAACTGTTAGTGAATTCCCTAGATTCGCCTTGTTTAAAAAAAAGAACACTTTTGTTTCAACTACTTTCTTGTTTCTACTACTTGCTACAAGAGAAACAATTTCCTGTAAAGTGTCCAGTTTGATTGAGTTTTACCTCAGAATCAAGAACCCTTTACTTAAAATCTACGAATTCTGTAGCATTCAACTTTATTTCGTACGCGTTTCTCTCCGTGGTTTTGGGGTAGGGAATTCCCAGTGGACTTTCTCCGAGGAAGAATGACAGAGAGAAGCTTTTTGGCTTTTTGAGTTGATTGAAATAACATGAAAGTGCACTTTCTCTTCCTTTGCCTCAAATAAATGTAAAGTGCCTCAGCCTTCGTCGGCGTCTCTCCATTAAAACAAAGCTGCTTTCCAATAATTTATGTCCGGTCGTGTACGACAGTTTATATAGTCAAAGTGGACCCAGTCAGTCCAGATGATCATTTGTCGGAAGGACCTCCCTCGCTTTCCTTTGGTTGGAAACTGGATTTAAAGGAGTCAACTCCTGAGATCGAGTAATAAAAATAAACGATTTGAAATGAAAAGACTCCCCATCTTTCTCCTATTTCTAAAACGGGGTTCGCATTTGTTGAAGATCCTTATCAAAATGGGTGCGTAAATCAAAAAACTTGAAATCCAACAATAATAAAATCCTTCTGTTCCTCACTGGCGCACGAAAACTAATTGCTTCTCCAAAATCCTTATCTTATATTCCCTCAACTTTCCTTCTCATAATTCTAATTGCCAGTGAACATGAAATCCAAAATGGAAATAGGACCGGACCAACTTTTTAACTTGTTTTTTTTTTTTTTAAACTGAATTCAGGTTTCCAATTTTATGAACTCCTGTGTTCCAACCCGTTTCAGTATCATGTGCATCTCATCAAAATTTTATAGTTCACATCAGTAATAGACATTTGCGTGTTGCATTGTTACCATTCCCATCTCATAATTTTGAAATAATCCCCGAAGGAAATGGACGTTTTGATTGGCAGAGCCCGTTGCGTGCGGATCTATTAAAATCAACAACGGAATAATACAACAGAAAGCTTCCATTTTGAAAACTCATTACTTGATCAAAGATAACTTTTCTGAACCAATTAAAGCCTTTTCCTTTTCGTGTTTACACGCTCCTCTCCCCCCGATTGTTCCTATTCCTCATCAATCAAGGGACACGCGATTCACTTCCACTATGCAAATGGCGTCTCACCCTCGGATTTCATGCTAACGCACATCACGGGACCACAACCGGAATTTCAGACAGCCTAAAATGGGTGTGGCCACAATACCAGACTTTATTTCCTAACCTAACCAGTTTTAATGATAAAACTCAAACCATATTATTGTTGCTATTGTGAATGAAACTTATTCTGTGACTCCGAGAATCCCTTGATCAAATTCATATTCGGACAGGAGTGCATTCTGAGCGTAGAATACGTCGCTCCCTTTCCGTGAAATCTGTTTGTAATTCTTCGTTGCGAAAAAGGCGTCTAACGCTGGAATCCCCCCGTCCATAATCCAATGCTCAACTGAAAACACCTAAAATCCACCAAATATTTATATTATAGTATTAGTTTATTAATTTTAGTAATAAGTCTTCCCTTCACTTGTGCGTCAATGAAAATCCTTACCTTGATGTTGACACTGTCAAAGGGGATATTTTCAAGCACCTTCAGCTCTGCCCCTTCCACATCCAGGCTAACGTAGTCGACAGTGGTCACGTTGAGTGCTGCAAGTACGGAAAATACTGGAAAGCAGTCCACGAACCCAGCTGAAATGAACAAATCCTGCCGTTCTTCATTGAATTTTTTCATGTTGTCGTTGGAGGGGTTCTGTCCAAGTGCGGAATATTGGATCATGGCAGCCGAAGTCTCTCCTGGATGATGAGTAAATTTGACCTGCACAGAAATTAACTTGCTAAGAATTTTAACGCAATTTCATGCAAAAGTTTCCGATTGTAGTACCCGAACCTTTTGTGGGTACGGCGTAAGGGCCAAGCAGACATCTGCAACCCATGCTTTTCGGTAAGCAAGTCGGAGTTCTGTAAGAATGAAAGAATTCCCTTCGACGAGTATTCCAGTCCATCCGAAATCTCGTTCGAGAATCAGAGTATTCGATTCCTGGATTCCATTGAAGGCTCCAGCCTCTAGGAAAAATCCATTCCGCTATGAGAAATGGTATGCAAGTTAATGAAACGAAATTGGGAGGGGGAGGCAAATAATCAATTGATCAAATTACGCAAACCAACCATTCCTTTGAAAATCGCTTGGATCACCGGTCCCTGCGGCGATGGTTCGGATAAATTGACGATGACGGGATTATATGGGCGGGATGATGGAGGTTCCAAATGGTATTTAGCAATATACGTCAATAATCCTGGGTCATCTTGCGCAATGTTTGGATCTTCCAGCGACCAATCTAAATGAGATGGACAAAATGATACCACTCTTCTAGGACACACTTTTTGTTTGTAAAAATGACAAATAACCTGTTGAGCAATCGCTTGTTTTGGTCTTGATTGCATTTAGGAGCAGACTTCCCACAGACATTAGAATGATCACGGAAATCGATGACGGTAAAAAGTAACGAAAGAATAAATAGCTGATACCTCGTCTTAGTGTCATTGCCTCACAAGCAATCGCTTTGTTTCTCAAATAATCGTTTCCGTCCTAAAGATCCTATCGAGAATTGAAATTGGGATAGTGAGGGACAAAAGACGATGACGACGGAACGGAAAGTAATGACAAAGAACGCAAAAATTAACATCATGAGAATATTTGAATTTACCAGCTCGGAATTTTGTTTGTTGTGCAGCGCCAATCTAAATTAATTAATTAAATAAAGAACAAGACAACTTCTGCAAATGTCGTCAAAGCGGATGAGTTTCCGTAAGTAAAGGGTTCGAAGAACTTTGCGGAATTTTATACGTATTCCCAAGCCGTTTTTTTTGACGCACTTATGTGATCTATTCAAGCGTAAAATTGGAGGAAGAACATCTTCAAGTGAAGCACATTTGACAAACCACTCATTCGTACAATTTCCATCTCATCTTCAATTGTCATTGGCAATCACGTTTGAGGTGTTTGACAAACTGCAAATTGCTATTTCAAATTGTCATTTCTAGAAAGAATTCCATGATTGTCGTCACCCACGATCTTCAACAAGTCCAGCGGTTTTTAACGGCGAAAGTTGAGACATGTCTTTACTTTAAGAAAATTTAGATTAATGATCACAAATTAGATTTATTCTTTCCGCAAACTTTCGCACGGCACAAGTTCCAGAGCCCTCGATGCAAGCGGCATTGACGTCTCTTGACTTGACCTCCACAGGGCCAGGAATTCCCCATGATTCCCCCTGCTGTGTTATACATACTTCGGTCCTCCTTGGTGGTGGAAGAGGGGGATGTCGCCTCCAGACTTCGTGCTGAATTTCATCATACAAAACTAGCATGATTGCTCCACCCGTCCCACGCAGTGCATTTGTAAATCCACCATGGTAGAATCCCCTGATACCCTTTCCAGTATAGATTTTCTTCATGCAGTCCAGAGATCCCTAAAGATAAGTTGAAACCCATGTTGTAGATTTTTTAATGTCAAGTTCAAATCAGAGAGCACTCCTCAATATCTGAGATATACCGTATAAGTTACTTCTTGACGCGATTTCCCCGACTGCATCATCATGGACCTTCGGACCGTGTCAAATGGGTAGGCAATGAGTCCGGAGATTGTGGCAGCACACTCTGCAGTGAAAAACGCGAAAGGGAGTGAATGGCGAATGTGATCTGGTGCAGCATCCTTGGCGGAGTCAAAAAGACCAAAGTAGACCGCACTAAAGAAAGGAAATTTCAAAACTTGAGAAAAAGAAAAAACGTCCAGAAACGAAAAGAAACGTCCTTAAATTTTGATGCTCCTGAGTTATTTACCGGTAAATAAAAACACCAATGAGAGAGAACCAGAATCCGCGATAGAGTCCGACAAACCCATCCTTTCGATAAGTCTCCCGAATGATGCTTCGCATGTTCTTAATCTCCCGTGTCTTCTTTGTCTTTCCAAAATCCATGGCCATTCTGGTGCGAGCATAGTCCAGTGGGTAAAGAATTGCCATAGCACTCGAGCCGGCGATTCCACCCGAAAGTAAATTCCCACTAAACCTCCTCCAGAATTGCTTCTTCTTGTCAAGACCTCGTACAAGATAGTCTTTGTACCTAAAATGTTCACCAAATTTAACCGTGGATCAATTCAACCCCGCTCATGTCCAAGTTAGTGCAATTCTAATTCAGATTGATGAACTAGAGTAGTAGGCGTACTTGTCTCGGAATGCGAAGTTGAGAGCTTGATAGGGAAAGCCACGAACGACGGATGCAAAGTTCCCCCGCCAGAATGAGAGGAAGCCTTGTTCTCTCGGTATTCTCACCAATGCATCCCGGAGACCTAATAATCAATTTAAAAGGAATCAACAGAATGATAATCATTATGTAAAATGGGATTCAATTGCAATACCGTTACCCTTGTAAGGAATCCTCCCTGGTTTAGGACTGACTGAGTTTTGTATTTGAAGAATCAGTTTGATCCTCTCGATTGGAGCCATGAGAGTAACCGCAACTGACGCTGAAAGCCCACCAGTGAGCATATTGCGAATGAAAATAGTACTCCCATCAACGGTTTTGTCGTGTGGATTGAGTACCCTAGCCAGGTTGTCAACAAAGGTCCCGATGAATTTTGATGAGTTCGACGGCTGATCAACACTCATCCTGTACTAATTTGCCCTTTCGGCAAAACAATTGGCCTACCGTTAAAGAAACTACAAAGTGCGCAAATGATCTCCACATATCAAAAACTAAAAACACGGCTAGAGTTGGCTAGAATCCACAACTTCCCAGAGAACTCAAACCTTTGAAGCTAATAACAGTGTTGTTAATTCTCCGAAATTGGTTCTCTTGGCAGCAATACTGAACAATAGATATATATTCGTGTCTGAAGAATTAATGGAATGGAGAATTTAGAATATAGTTTTCCAGCATAAGTTTTATAATAAATTCTTATTTATGGAAGCTAAAGTAAGATATTATGGGAAGATGCAAAGAACAACAATCATGATTTATATAAATAAAAAACCTGATATTATTAAATGTCTGTTTATCCAACCCTAAGAAGATTACGGTGTTAAAATACCTAAAGAACTTTATATCTTCCTTTACTTCCAACGAAGTGATTCGAAGAGGATTGGATTCTAAGCATCTCCTCCTTCAGTATCCGTACAATTTCATTCTTGGCTTTACTCACGGCTAATTCTGACATGGACTCAATGGCCAAGTAGAGTTTCCTCTCTCCTTCTGGAGGTGGTTTCTTGTCACTCGGCGGGATATAAGTACCCCTGACTGTAATACCCGCTTCTGAGTAATCACCAATTTGTGCCAGAGTTTCCTTTGATGTGATCCTCCATCGAGCCTGCTGTGGGAAGTCATTGATTTCCAATTCCTCTTCGTACTTGGTCTGTACAGTAGGATTTGTAGACTCAATGGAAAATGGACCTCCTCCGTCCTGTCCAAACCAAGAAATTCTCAAAAGGTTCTTTAAATTCTCACTCAAGAATGAATTACACAAAGATGGAACTTACCGCATTGGCGGCACCCTCTTCTGGAGGTTGGTAATTGAGACGAAGATTCAACTTATTCGCCAATTGCTCAGCAACATTCTTCGCCTGTTCACAAAAAATGCAAAAAGCACAAACTTAAATTCCTCTCATTACTTTTTCAATGCGAATGTGATTGAGTTAAAAAGGACTTACAGAAACTCTTGGTTGGCCAGAAAAGATGCTTCCCTTCATCACGGCTTCCGCCGTCAGCTGTACCTTCGTATCTGTCCCCAAATTCTTTTCTAGTTGAATCTTGGATGCTAATTTCTTCGCAAGTTCCAATTTATCCACCGACGGAGCTCCACCACCTCCTGGGGCAGGTACAGGAACCAAGGCTGTGACTTCTTTGACGGTTCGTTTGGGAGCCATCATTGTTTCAATCTGTTGCTCAAGGTCGCCTTCCAAGTCTTCGTCATCGGAATCTTCCAGCCCTGTCATAAAAATACAATTTTACGAATAAATCCCTTTCCTCACACTTATATTATTGTTTTTCCTAGGATTAACTTACCCAAGACATGTTTCTGGAATTTCTTCTTTTCGGATGCCATCTGAGACTCGGCTTCATCAAACTTGTATCCTTTCGTTCCCGAAAATCCCCCACCACTCTTGATTTTCTTCCCTTCCGCTTCCTGTTCAGCCTTGTATGATATCCACAATTCGGATAGTTCTGAAGGTACTTCCGCCCCCGACAACTCCAAGGCCCGAATTATTTCTCCAGCATATTTGGCATTTTCTGATATGACGAACGTGTAAGCATGACCCTTATTCCCAGCTCTAAGAAACATAACGAGAATGTATTTTTCAGTCAAGGAAACTTCATATATATAACTTCAGTTTACCTTCCTGTTCTCCCACATCGATGTACGTAATCCTCATAATGATTTGGACAGTCGTAATTGATGACAAGGATGAGATGCTTGACGTCGAGTCCACGAGCAGCAACGCTGGTAGCAATGAGGAGCTTACACCTCCCCGACTTGAAATCACCAATCGTAGAGTCCCGATCATATTGATCGATGCCACCGTGGAGAGAGAGACAAGGATACCCTGATTTTAAAAGGTCCTTCAGCAGGGAGTCCGCATTCTCTTGCTTCTCTACAAAAACAAGGACACTCCCTTGTTCTTGGTAGTTCCCCAAAAGTTCGAGTAGTTTTAGATACTTTTGATCTTCTTCCAACACCACCACGATCTGCTCCACTTCTTTACACACCACGGAACGACCGCCTACTTGAACTTCTAATGGTTTTTGAAGAATTCGACGAGCCAGGGCTTCCATTTGTCTGGGGAAAGTAGCAGAGAACATGACAGTTTGACGATCAGGACGAACATTATCGATTATCCTCATCACTTGAGGCTCAAAGCCCATGTCAAACATTCGGTCGGCTTCATCTAGCACGATGTACGTACATCGACGTAGATTTGTCACCCTACCAGAGTTTGCTACAGAAACACAATTATCAAAAAAAAATTATAAATCAAACTTTGTTTTATGTATTTCGATGGAGCAGGTAATGACAATAACTCAACTTACCATTTATCATGTCGATCATCCGGCCAGGTGTACACACAATGATTTCTGCGCCTCGCTAAAATCAATAAACTCAGAATTACAGGTTACGGTCTGAATTAAATTCTTTATGCAATACCTTCAGCTCTGCAATTTGTTCCGAGATCCCTGTGCCGCCATATACACACACCACACGGAGTCCAAGAGATTTACAAAACCTCTTTGCGTCCTTGCCAATTTGAATGCAAAGCTCACGAGTTGGTGCCATCAGGATTGCTAGAATAAAATAATACCAACTGTCATGCAACCATTACAAAACGCACTAAAATCTGACAGAACCTACCAATTGGTCCATCCGTTTCCTCCAGAGGCGGCTGGTCCATGATGTGGCGGAACATTGGAAGGAGGAAGCCCAGCGTCTTTCCAGATCCCGTCTTTGCGATTCCAATTAGGTCCCTACCTGACATAATCGCTGGAATAGCTTGTGCCTGAATTGGTGTTGGCTTCTCAAAACCTACTTTTTTCAAGACGTCCATTTCCTTCCGAGAGAGTCCTGCATGGGCCCACTTCATAATTGGTTTCGGACAACCTTTCCCCTTGATACGAATTCCTTCCAGCTCACAGCGATACGCATCCACCTCCGCTGGAGAGAGACGTGCTAATTCCGGAACTTCCACGTAAAACGCCTCTGTTGAAGAAGTCAACGTCATTAAGCTTAATTTTAGTGTACTTATTAAAATATAAATGCCGAATGCAATAAAATAACTTACTTCTAAATGGTGCATATTCAATGTTGGCATGATCAATCTTTACTTCCTTCTTTCCTTGCTGCTTCACATTCATATTGGAAACCGTATCAAAGTCATCCTTTTCCTCTTCAGACGAATACTTTGTGCAAAATAAAGATTCGTCAGATAAGGTGTCAAATTCATGTGTAAAAATTTTTTTAAATGTCATTCTGCTTACCTCCAAGCCATCAACGTTCTGTTCTATCAATTCTCCCTTATTCTTTTGTTCCATTTTCTTAACTACTCCAGATGTGACTATCACGACATTATCCTTCACCTCGTCCTTTGGTTTAGGCTGACTTGTAGGTTTTGATGTGTCTAAAAAGAATTTGAAATTGGTGAGTTGCGTAAATGAGATTACACTCTCCGATTCTCGTAAGTAAGTTTACTAAATAGACGGACCTGATACTTCATTCCGAACTTCAGCTTGGACTCCTCGCATGTATGCATCTGAAATGGGAAAGGCCATGAAATAAATGAAACCTAAATACATGGATATTATGTTGTTTATACAAAACATGACAAACCTAAAGGATCTTCATCTTCTTCTGTATCACCTTGGTTGACGGCTGCAGCGGCGACGGCTGCTGCGGCTTTCTTAGCCGCGGATCCGGATTTGTCAATGAAGAGTTTACCAGTAGTCGGATCTTTCTTCAACTCAATCTGTGATGGGCCCCCCTCATCATCACTGTTCCAGAATGAGCATACATTGACTATTAAAAAGTCTTTGATATAAAATGGAGAATGAACATACTCATCGTCATCGCCATCCAAAGTCCAGGCCTTTCTGCCTGCTACTAAATTCGACAGCATCTCCTTCTTGGTAGATACTTCCTTCTTCAAGTCCCTTTCGCGTCGCTCGGCCCTCCATCTGCAAGATTTATGACCGAAAAGTTAAAACAACGCTCATTAAGTGGGAGGACGTTAATAGATAGTAATTACAAATTAACTCGCCTTTCAATTCTGTCCCGTCGTTTATTCATTTCTGCTTCAAGCTTCAGTTGTGCAGCTTCCTTGTCCAGTCTAGTATCAAAGATCCCTTCGGAAGTATCGCCGCCGTACTTATCCTTCCCTTTGTCCTCATCACGCTTAACCTTTTTCCGACTGGAAGATTCCTCCTCTTCCTCCCGTTCAAATGACCTGGACCTAGAGCGTTCCTTCCGCCGACGCTCGGGGATCCTTTCACGAGGAGAACGTGAGCGTGACCTGGATCTGTCACCACGGCGTCTTCTTTCCTTTCCCATTTTTACGAAATAAGATAAAGTGAATCGAATCGAAATAGAAACCAGAAGGGAATCGATAAACCAAAACCACCGGCACCAACCAAACACTTACACTAACC
>Ga0194135_10002659_pt1 | contig 10875 bp, 7 predicted proteins | sample LitLau_LLRF_2013_FD_134024 | JGI IMG/M metagenome (GOLD analysis project Ga0194135, IMG submission 134024) | Freshwater sediment microbial communities in response to fracking from North America - Little Laurel Run_MetaG_LLRF_2013 (version 2) | ecosystem: Environmental > Aquatic > Freshwater >... | reverse complement strand
GAACATTTTGTAGACTTACATTTTCCTTAAACTTGGGCCAAAACGCAGAATAAAAATAGTTGTTGGCTTTTTTACTGGTTAAATTGAAAAAATATCTGTTGTTCTTATCTGTGAGGTTCATTATTATTGAAGTTCAAGTATGAGATAAAGTGTGGATTGAAATTGGTCAATAATCGACAAGCGATTTTTTAGATGTCGATGTAGATAAGATAACCATCATTGGTTGTGTGTTACGCAACACGTGCAATCATTTAGTTTGTTGCAAATAAAGAAAGTTCGATGAATACAGAAGTAATTAATGCATGGAGAGATACATACACAAAGTGTGAATATAGTTTGTATAACTTGTTATAGTTTGGTTTTCTACCTGTTAGCAGATGTTAATTGTTTATTTATTGCTATTTAGAGTGTTAGAAGCAAAATATATGCACAAATATGGAAATTGTTAAACATTTAGCATATTATATATATGTTTCAATTAAGAGAGCGAGCAGATTTATTTTGGCATGGAATATTCTTGGCAAAAGCTCGCATCATTCTGGGAAATTAATCGGACAGCAATACTAAAACTAACTGGGAAATAAATCCAAGCGATTGAAATCCATTCAGGTATACAGAGATGTATTAGATGATTGAACAATATTTGGCTTTACGAGGTTTACAGAAAAGGGATGATGAACTGTTGAGGGTGGGTTTCAAAAATCTTTTATTCCCCAAAAATAATTCACAAATTTCGTGAATAAGCAAATAATACGAGAATGAATTCGTGTGTGAAGCAAGTCATCGATCTTATGAAACATATAATAAAGTGTATATCTATCTATTTCATTCATTTTGTTATCTAAGATGAGAATGCAATTTTAGTTTCAAATGAAAAAATGAATTAAGCTAAAGCTTACAACTTCACACTCCTTCCTTGTTATTATTATTATTTCAATTAGTGTTAGATGAAAGACTAGAAGTTGAATGCAATTTATTTATTTGCTTGTAGTACGTCTCCCATACTCTCCAATAATAAGATTAAGTAAAAGCTTTTTTGTAGAAGTAACTCAGGATTTTAGAGAAGGAATAGATGCCGTCTATACAAGCAAGGAAATATTTTCCTTACTTATAGATCTTACAAACGTTGGAATTATTTCCGAGTGGCCGAACTTCCGTGACGGAAATGAGTGAATGCATTTGAACGGACTCATCATCCGTCCACTGACTCCTTCAAAAGATATACGAATGAGCCGAATGACCAATTCCTAAAGCACACTGACACACAACCACAATTGCCTGAAGTACTTGCACTTTTGCTTGGGTGCATTTTTAGTCTCACTTTTTCCAAAACGCTTTTTGTTCATGAGCTGAGAGTATGTGAGGAATTTCATAACTATAACGCTTAAAGACTCAACAGAAGTTAAATAGTTCAAAATATGACGGGATGATTACAAGGCCTGAATAACACACAAATGACCCGTAGTAGTCTCAAGTCTTAAGCAGTCTTTACGTATGATATTTATGACCTGCTGTCAAATGCTCACTGCACTTTAAATAGTTTAACTATATTACTTAACTCGCTTTTTAGTCCTTTGAAATCTCGTAATGTGTATTAAATGCTTTTCAGACTGAAAAGCAACTTCCCATGAAGACACATTTACTATATCTGTCGTGGTTTTTTGAGGAAATGCACAACACGTTACTAGTTACTTCTCACCGGATCAGATGAATTGCAAGAGATCTTTATTACTACGAACGGAAAAATGAACAATGCATTTATTACACCATTTTTTATTAATTAGTAATAAACTTTTATGAGACAAAGACACAACAAGGTTTCTAAAGAGTTAAAGGTAAAAGGTCTGTGTAATTTGATTAGGTAGATGAACAATTTCAAAAGTTTAATTTTAATGTGTGTTTTGTCTGTGTCATAATCATATAATATATTTGATTCATATCCATCATCATTTGGAAATCGAAAGTCAAAAGTAGAATTTGAAAGATAAATTAGCTCTCAAGTTCAGAAAAACAATGCCAGAAACCTAACACTCACACTCTTCTCTTATTCTGAGATTAATGAAATGATAATTAACGTATAAAAAAAGCTTATGAAAGGTGATTGTGTGTTATGTGTGTTTAGTGATATTCAAATAATAATTTTAAATTGCAGGGAATCAAAGTTCAAGTTCCGGAACTGAGTTTTAGGCATACAAAAATTCATACATAGACACGTACAGATACAGAATGTGCATATCACTGTAATATAATTGAGAGATCAATCTTTGATCGTGTTGTCTGAGATAAAGGAAGGATGAAGGGGAGCTGCCAATAATGTAATAAAAAAGGAATAATAAAATAAAAAATCAAGATCGATTTCCCAAAATAACCTGAGATACTTTTAGTGTGTTTTAGTTTAATGTAGAAGTAAAGTCAAGTTCGACGAAGAATGAAAGAACGTGTACATATCGTAAGAATGGACTTAAGGATGCGTGGGCAGTCGCATGTTCTTTGATAAGTTGTTGGGATCAATTTGTACTTTTGTACGTAATTCTTAATTTGATTGTTACATAAACTTTTCCTTTTGTTGGCAAGATAAAGATCGACTAAGGGGAGGAATGCACTTGTGCTTGTGTGTGTGGATTTGTTCTGTGAGACTCTTCCGCTCTTATAAAAGCAAAAGTCGCTACGGTTCGTGATCCAGTTCCTTCAATTAAGTCCTCACAGGTAGACGTAAAGTGCGAGTGATATCGTGATTGTGTGTTTAAGAGTGGTGTCCTGCGTAGCCCCAATGACCAGAATCGGAATTTTAGTACAATAATGCTGTGTATATTGTGAGAAAGTGGAAATCTCTGAATAAAATTTCAGTGATACAAAAGGAATTGAATTGAAATTACGAAAGAAAACTTTCATATAAGGAATTGAAAAGGTCTGGTCTTTACTATGGCCGGTTTACGGCTGGTTTTATTGCTCGTAAGTATTTCGAAATCACCATTAAAGTAATACAGGGGCAGGTTGAGAAACGGAAATAAAAGAGAGTGCGTGTAATTTCCAGGGAGTTTCCTTAGCCCACAATGGACTAATTGTGGAAGGAGGATTTCTGAAAGCAGCTCTGGGGCTGAGGATAGGAATAAGTCCTGAAGAAAAGGGCTGGGGTCAACCTTATGTACATCATGGGGGGCCAGCGGTGAAAGGTCAATTCTTGACTGGAGTCCAAGGGAAACCTGGAGGAGGTCATGGAGGACATGGAGGAGGGGGATGGGGTGGAAATAACGGAGGTTTCCTCAAGCATTTGAAGATATTAGGAGTTAATTTGTACTTGGGGGGACCTAAACATCATCATGCTGGAGGTCATCATGGTGGAGGTCACTTTGGAGGTCATGGTGGAGGTGGTACCCATTATTCCAAGGGAGGTAGTGGTGGATGGGGTGGATGGGTCAAAGGTTATTCTAGCCATCCTCAATATTCTCCTAAGCCTGGAGGCAATAACGGGGCGATTGATTACTCTACTAATGAAGTAACTGTCATAGGTAAAGAGGGATTAATTAATGGGGATTAATTAATTGGTTGTTTAATTAATCATTACTTGATTGATTAATTAGGAGGGGACAAAGGTCAAACATCCCATTATGGATATGCAACAAGTCTCGTAGGAAAAGTATTTGGAGGTCCCAGTCCTAACCATCCTTTCGGACCGAATCCTCAAGGAAAACCTACCCAACAACATATCGTTTATGTACCTGCAGCTAGTCAGGTAGATTGATTGATTGATTAATTAATTATCAGGGGTTCTAATTGCAATTTTAATGAATGAATTGCATGTGTAGTATCCTACTCACTACGCAAACGAAGTTGTGAATGAAATAAAATTCCTCAATGGAAAGGGGAACTCTCCAGTAATGACAATGGGAAATGAGGGACCACGACCACCAACAATTAATGGAGGACAAATCTCCTTCTCACCTGCCCAACAAGGAAGTCATTACAATGGAGTGAGGGGATCTGGGGGACCTCCTCCCCAGGGATTCTCCCTAGCCAGTCTCATGAAAGGACCCCAATGGGCACCTAAACAACAACCACGTGGCATGGCGAGATTCCTACCATTCTTTGGATTAAGGGGAAGTGGTGGACCACCCCCACCCCCAGGACATCCTATGCACTCTCCGTATAGACGACCTGGACCCCCTCAAAGGACACCCCCCCAACAACACAGCCCTAATCCTAATGAGCCAGGAAACATTCCTTCTTACTCAACTCTCTATAATGTGAAGACTGCTAATAGTCAACAAATCGTTGCACAAGGCACGGGATTTCACCCGCAACAGCAGAACCACAATCAACAACACAACAATGGATTCAACGGGGATTACAGGCCACATGCTTTCGGGGGATTTGTAGAGAGTTCGAATCCAGCCGGGCCTGGAGGCCCTGGAGGAATCCCATTTGTTCCAAGACATGTCCAGCATTCTAATAGTCATCCGAGCAGTCCGACTTATTTGGTGAATAATCATCCTAGGAGCCATTTCAATGCGCAGAACGCTCCACAGAGGAATCCACAGGGTTTTAATCAAGGACCCCCTCCTCCTCAAAGAGGACAACAGGGACCTCCTCCAGGCTTTGGAGCTGGAGGACCTCCTGGAGGAGGAGCTCCAGAAAATGGACCAGAGACAATTGTCCACAGCTTTCCACCACAACATTCCCATTCTTCTGGAGGACCTGGAGGACCTGGAGGAAATAATGGACCGATAGGTTATCATCAGAATTCTTTAGAGAGTTTCAATCCTCCAGCGTTTTCTCCTATTCCAAGTAGTGGAGAACAAGGACAAGGGCCTCCTGGGCACGGACCTCCAGGAAGCAGTAGTGGATCATCTCTCATTCAATTTGGAAATCCAGAACATTCTTCCTCTTCACCTTCTTTCGGATATCAGAACATCTTTCATGGACAACAGATTGAGAACTCACCTCCACCTGGAAGTGGATTCATCTCACTAGCTTCTGGTCCAGCAGGTGGAAGTTCTCCAAATTACCCGTACATTTCTCCCTTGGGACCTTTTGCTAGTGAGAAACAACGGCAATTGTATGCAACACAATTTGCATCTGGATCTGGATCTTCTCAAAATACAGTAGAGTTCTCTCCAAATGGACCACCTGGACAAGGTGGACATCAAGCCCAAGTTTACAACGAACAAACAATGGGAGGCTACGAACCACTTCCAGGATTCGCTTATTCTCACACAATAAGTTCTCCAGTGGTTTCAATGGGAATGACAACTAAAGATGATCCTCCAGTTATGATGGAAGATAATTCAATTCCTCCAGAGTTTAAGAAAGTTGAAAGAGGCTCCTCATCATCTCCATCATCTTCTGGAGAAAGTTCTTCTCCAGTCCAAGTTAAAAGGAGATTCGCAACTTCGCAAGAACAACAACAAGAGATTTACATGCAAAAACGGTTACAAGGAAGTGGATCATCTGCATCTGCATCTGCGTCAACGACACAGATTCAAAGTCCTGTAACAGGGAGGAAAGTTCGGGGAGGGTTTTTAAATTCAAATATTGCTAGTTTAGCTGCTGCGAATAATGAACAGGGGACTTGGAGTCCAATTGGACAGAGTTCAAAGGTCTCAGGTAAAAAGTCAGAGAGACCATCGGGAAATAAGAAGATTCAAAGTAGATCATCATCTGCAGAGAGTGGGGATATGGCGACTTCTCCAACAGAAATGAATGCAGTGACATCGCTAACGAAAGTTGTCGTTGGTGGTGGTTCATCTGCGGAAGTTCAAAAGTCAAGTCACAATAGTAAGATACAATTTACTAGAAAAAGAACAACAAGTACAACGACCACAACGAGTACAGAAGTACCTTCAACAACGACAAATTCAACTTCTGCGTCAACGTCAACTACTTCAAATTAATAATTGAGAGAGCTTATGAATTAATATTATGAATTTAAAAGGTGTTAAAAACGAGTAGTAAATTGTTTTGTTAATGATTTGAATCTCATTTGACTTCCTGTTTTTTCTATCGTTCCTACACTCAAGGTAAAAATGAATTGTATGCATGTAAAGATCATTGAGTGTGGAAACAGTTCACGGTTGAATAAGTCTCTAGTCTTTTTCCTCCTGTATAATTAGTAAAGTTTAATTGTTATGTAATGTTCATTGAAGTAGAGTTATATATATATTTTAATTGAGTTTCTCTCTTGGATCAAAGTGCATTATAAAGAATAAATGCATTATATGCGTGTGATTAAGTAAAAGTGACTTGTGTTGTTGTGTTTGAGTTTTCTTTTGATTACAATTTGGTGATTGTGGTATCATCGGGAGAGTTTGATAAGGAGGAAGAGAGAGAGTAAGTCAAGTGTGAACTTATCATGTCTTGTTAATATTGTTATCTTTGAGAAATGGAGATAGGAATCGAATGGTTGGCTTACTGAAGCAGTAACAACAAGCTTTATAGTTGTTGAAAAAGAAAGTTAAGTTCAGATTGAGATTATGCGATTTGTGAGACTCGATTAGATTTTGATACAGTAGTTGGATTTTGTGTATTGAAAGTTTTGATGAAATGGGGGAACAAAAGGAAAGATGCTTTTTACTTTTCATGAAAAACTATGCCAGGTTGGGTCAAGCCAAGCAAAACAATTAACCAATGATGACAAAGGTCAGATGGCTTTTATTAAGCGCTATAAGTCTGATTGCTAGTAACAATATTACTTTTAGTCTTTATTATAAACGGTACATTTCGACCAATCTCCCCTTTTTCGACTTTTTATGTCGTGTTTTAGTACTACAGGGGCATTTTTAATCTCTGGAAAGTGTACAAATAATAATAATACTTTCGATGATGGAGATGAGGGGAGGGGGGGGTAGTTAGGCGACGACTTATTATGTCGTAAAATGTCGAATTAAAAGTTGCTATGAGAGAAACTGTCGACAATTTCTACGAAGATCTTTATTGTCTTGCTAACTGTCGTGCACTTTGCTGCAAAAATTGATTTCCAGGCTCTGAAAAGCTGAAACTACGATTATTATTACGCGATTACATTGACATTTACTTCCTGTCATAATGGACGGACTGGAATTTATGAACCCTCTTTCAAACTTGCTTACCCAGCCTCTTCTTATCAATGGAACTAATCAGGCGAGTCATTATTATTATTATTCCTCCATAAGAATGAAGCATTAAAAGATAAGAAGACTTTTATCATGTCTTTTACATATTATGTAGACACTCGACTTCCAATACAAATTATGTGACTACTTGTGCGTGAATGACTTGAAGTCTCTCCGTACAGTGAATCCATTCTGCCACCGCCTCGTCTCAACAAGTTCCGCCTTTGGTTCCCGAGTAGAGATCAGTATAAGCGAGAAATGGCACAGAGAATACAAAGGACTTGGATTGAACTACGGAACTCGATGGGAATACTTTGTCCTGGATCAATTCGCTTATCACAGGCGCCATGACTTGTTCAAGCATTACTGGACAACTTCAACGAAGGAGCTGAAGGAACTGAGCATAAAGAACTGCTCTCTGGAATGTGATGGCCTCAGTTTTATTCTAAATGAATGTCACAATCTCCAGTCTCTCGAAATTGACAATGTGAAGCTTAAGCATTGGGGGAATAAGAATTGTGCAAGAGTTCATGAGTCGCTTCCAGTAATGACGAATCCTACTGTGGAATTCAATGGTAGGACAATTCTGCCCCAGACTAAAGCAATGTGTGATTCATTGAGGACATTGAAGATATTAAATCTGAAGTCTGCGAGTAATTGTACTCTAGCGTATTTGAAGGATCGATGTGGAAGTCTCCAGAATTTGGTATTGAAGGGGATCTTCCAATGTCATTCAAATAGACATCTGGAAGATGAGAATTCTCCAGAAGCTATCCAGAAGAGAGATTTTTCAAGGAAGTTTGGAGAACTTGTACGTGCGAATGCTCCAACTCTCCAGACATTGATTGTGGAAGATAACAAGTACCAAGAGGAAGTGCTGGAAATGTTAATTAATAATATTCCAACGGAGAGATCGGTCATTAAAGCCCTTGAGGTCACAATTCGAACTGCACAAGAGAAAGAACTTGTCCAGAGGCTTCTTACGTTGCCTAATGTCAGGGTTGAAGACTTGGGAATCAAGATATTAGAGTAAGTTAAGACATTATCTGAAATTTTCTGAAATATTGAAGGACTTTGGAAATGAATTGGTATTTTTTATACAGGAGATTCACAGAAGGAGATGTAACAGAAGTCTTATCGCTGCAGTATGATGTCACAAAAAACTTGAAGCTTTCCTTCAACGGATACAAACTTAATGGCCTTGAAGGAAACAATGAAAGAGTGGAAGGAGCAGAACTTCCTCCTCTCCAGGAAGTAGATCTCCAGGGAAGTATCCACAGATTCCAATCACTGGAGTCTCTGACCTTAGTGGACATCAAAGCAATTCCTGAACGGAGTTTCAGGGTGGCAAAAGGCCTACGAGGTTCTAGGAGAGAACTAGCAGTACCACCAAGGGACGTTGTGGAATGGGCCGATTTAAAAATCAAGTCTGGAATACACGAACGTTGTCTTTACTCCATGCCTTTCGCCTTAAAGGAGTTGACCCTGAAGGAAGTTATCTTCAATAATCCCGAGGTTACGAATATGGCCTCATTGAGAAATGTCACGGGATACAGGAATCTCCAGAAGTTAGAGATAATTGGACCTCTAAGATATCCACTGAAGAACTTCAGGGTAATTCCAAAAGAAATGGCGAAATTGAAGACATTGATACTCGTTGATTGTGGGCTGAGTGATGAGGAAATCACTGGATTGAACAAAGTGACGGCAAGTCATTTGAAGAAATGTGGGGCGAGCATGTTCCACAATTTGGCGGATGGAAGTGGAGACCCCTGTGATCTCATGATGGGAAGTGTGGATAAGAAAGTTAGGAAATTGGTTATGGAAGCTAGGGTGTATCCTAAGGAAATTGGAGGTGGAGATGGAGCTGGAGCTCATGGAGCTGGAGAAGGTGAAGAAGCTCCTATTGGAGCTCCAGTCGTTAATGTTCAGATACGACGGAGAAATAGAGCCCAAGAGGAATACAAACTTCCAGAATATCTTCGGAATAAAAAAGCAGGGAATGGTGATGATGGGCTAACGGGAGATGATGAATTGGAAGGAAGGATGGAACATTTTGAAGATCTAGTTGGGGTTGGAGATGCTCAAGGAATTGGTAATGGGGACAAGTTTAATAGTGAAATCGGTCTTATATATATAAATATTATAAATATGCCTTTGGGGTCTGTAGATCGTGTCGAAGTGAGAGATGTAATAAATCTCGTTCCTGGTCAAGGACAAGATGAGAATAATAATAATGATATGGAGCAAGGTGAAATTGAATTGATGGGTAAATGTTTCTATATATTATGTATATATTAGTAATGGGATTTTGAGCAGTTTATTGAGCTGCGTATAAATATGCACTTGAATATAGAACAAGATCTAGATCCCATTGGCTTCCCAATTGTCGAGGATGGTGTCGCGTTTGAGTTTTTTGAGCTGGATGCTGAGCTTGAAGCTCAGATGGAAGCTGAGATTGAGAGAGAAAGTATATTATACTGAATATAATAATATTACAATGAGAGTTAATTATTATTTAAATAATTGGAATTTGTTTGAAAGTGATGGGCGAGGCTATAGAGGATCATGGTCCTCTTGAAGGTGAATTATTAATTCATGAAAATAATTTACCTGGATTGAGAGGAGGAGGAGATGATGATGAAATGCCTGCTGTTGCTCAAATAGAGGATTCACGTTCGCATTTATTTATGCTTAAAGGTAAAGAATATATTCAATCGCGTTTATTTGCATGGGAAGTGGTGACAATTTTATTTAAATTGGTAGAATTGGAGCATTTGGACTTATCCAAAAACTATGAAGTGTCAAATGTGACGATTTATGATTCCCTCAAGAACCCAACGTTGAAGATTTTAAATCTGGAAGAGTGTACGAGGGTACGGGATGAAACTACTATTGTGTATAAATAATATTCACAAAATGTAAGGACAGTAAAAATTCATAATATGGATTGTGTGCACAGATTACAGACTCTGCTTTGGAGTGGATTGCGAAATACCATCCCAATCTGGAAATTTTGCATGTAAAGGGATGTCGTAGGCTTTCCCAATTCGGCTTCAATAGTTTGATTCAAAAGATCCCTAAATTGAAGAGAATCTACACAACCAAGGTTTCCAATATTATTTATTAGTTATTGTTATTAACTGTATGAAAAGAGATGGTAATTGTAATTAATTTTTTGGTTATGTGATCGGTTCAGAAAATTGCACTGGATGAATTCGAATGCTTCAATGTTAACTTGTCCCCGTGCTATAAAGATATAACTCGATACCCGGATGTCACTACAACTCGTGCAGCAACCAGACTTATTAATATTCCACAGGATGATGATGAGGAGGCAGTTGCTGAGTAAGAATGAGAGATCGATTTGTATCTTTAATTACATTTAAATTAATCACACACAAAAACAAGTTAAATGCGTAGACTAATAATGAAAGTGTATTGAAATGTGCGTTGAAGAAACAAAATAATAAAATATTAAGTTATTTATAGAAGCGTCTCAGAATTTAATTTCAATTAAGGTTAATATTATTGTGTCATTGTGTGTATCATTTGTATCACGTTAAAGTATCAATTTATTAAAATATCACGTGAATCGTTGACTTTCATTCTTCAGACGAAAATGTTTCTCGAAGTTATGCTTGTAATCTTGATATAAACTCTAAAGTCTTAAAGCGGTGTATGCAAAGAGTGATGTCGAAAGTGGTCTACTGATCTCTGAGTTATTTGTATGTGGTCGTTTCAGAAAGTTGCATTGGATGAATTTGAAAAATGAGGCCCCTGAAAT
>Ga0194135_10002657_pt1 | contig 10880 bp, 12 predicted proteins | sample LitLau_LLRF_2013_FD_134024 | JGI IMG/M metagenome (GOLD analysis project Ga0194135, IMG submission 134024) | Freshwater sediment microbial communities in response to fracking from North America - Little Laurel Run_MetaG_LLRF_2013 (version 2) | ecosystem: Environmental > Aquatic > Freshwater >... | reverse complement strand
GTGCGCATACCGTTGCCCCAGTCCAATTACTGCCCTGCGCCATAAATTTTCTTCATTGCCCATAAATATCGTATCCGGATTTACATTACCGGCAACTATCCAGCTATCCTCATTTATCTCCTCATCTAACTGTCTTGGTGTCCAGCCACTGTATCCTGTAAAAAATCTAATTTCATCACTTTGAAGTTGATAACTGGTAATCAATTCTCTTACCGTTTCAAAATCACCTCCCCAAAATATCCCCTCTGATATTTCAATACCATCAGCAATTTTTTCAGGACACCTGTGAACAAAATGCAGGGTATTTGCAGCAACCGGCCCCCCAACAAATACCGGAATTTCAGAATAAGATAAATCGGGCAAAATATCCCCCAACAAAAACTCACTGGCGTGATTCAAAATAAATCCCATCGCCCCTGCTTCTGAGTATTCCGTTAGTAAAATAACAGACCTTTTAAAATTCGGATCCATCATAAAGGGTTCCGAAATCAACAAGCGCCCTGCGGCCGCTGAAATAGAACTTAGCATAGGCGTATTTTTTTTGTCAATATAACAAGTTTTGTAAAAATATGTTCCGTTTTACGAAAATTGAAATAAATAATTTGAGAAAGAACCAAGAGGCCAAATTCAATAACTAATGCAAAATTTAATTATTTTATTTTCAACTTTATAAAGTGTCATCTTTCCTTAATTTCTGAAGCTTTATTTGTGGTTTCTCTCTTTCACTATAATTTTACTTTATATACGGGATAATTAATTTGTAAGTTTGCAAAGATGAATCAGGAAGAATTACAAAACATACGCGAAGAATATAACGCTGCGGCATTATCAGAGGCTTCTACCAAAGCTAATCCGATGAAGCAGTTTGAATTATGGTTTGATGAGGCACAGGAAGCAAATGTTCCTGAACGCAGTGCTATGAATCTGGCAACTGCAACACATGATGGCAGGCCATCTTCAAGAATCGTTTTATTGAAAGGATTTTCGGACAACGGATTTATATTTTTTACTAATTACCTGAGTCGTAAAGGGAAAGAGATCAATAAAAACCCCAATGGCGCAATAACTTTCTTTTGGCCAGCCATGGAAAGGCAAATTCGAATTGAAGGCAATATTGAGAAAATAAGCAAGGAAGAATCAGAGAAATACTTTCACTCACGCCCCAAAAACAGCCAGATAGGTGCAGTAGTATCTCCGCAAAGCCAGGAAATAGAAAGCCGCGAAACTATTGAACAAAAATGGAATGAGCTCGCCGTTGAATATGAAGATAAAGAAGTTCCTAAACCGTCCTTTTGGGGAGGTTATATTTTAAAGCCCCGTTTAATTGAATTTTGGCAAGGACGCCCAAGCCGCCTGCATGACAGAATTCTGTATAAAAAGATAGATAATAAAACCTGGAAAAAAGTTCGTTTGGCACCATGAGTTTTGCTGAGATTAAATTATTATTGGTTGAAAAATTTGGTACTCATGTAATTACAGGCGAAGAAACAAGTGGTTTACAGCCAGCTTTACTAATTGAACCCGATATGATTGCACAGGTTTGTTTAGAACTGCGTAATAACCAAAATACTTATTTCGATTTTCTTAGTTCTATAACAGGGGTTGATTATGGTACAGACATTAATCGATTTGGTGTGGTTTATCATCTATCCTCAATACCATATCAAACGCAGCTAACATTAAAAATTAGTAAGGAAAATAATCGCGAGTTAAATAAATTGCCTTCGTTCCCAAGCCTAACAGCTGTTTATGGCACCGCCAACTGGCACGAGCGTGAAGCTTATGATCTTACCGGCATATTTTTTGAAGGCCATCCCGACCTTCGCCGTATTTTATTGCCCGATGATTGGGAAGGATACCCACTACGCAAAGACTACAAAAACGCCGAGTATTATAAAGGTATCAGGATAGATTAACCATTTGTTAACTACCTTCCATAAACCAAAACGCAAATCATAACGAGGTTTTCACTTTGTTTCGAACTTTTGTATTAAAAGGTAAAAACCTTTAGAGCAATAATTTCGTACAAGTAACCAAACATTAAATAATGGATAACCCAACGATCCATTATATTTTTTTCAACCTATGGATATCACTAAAAGAGATAACTTTTCCAACGAAGAGTCGAAAAGAATTCATGAAAAGATGTGTAGACTTTTAAAAGCCGCCAAAGTAAAGAAAAAGCTATGGCTGGGCTACGTATAAATATGCCTATCAGTCTATTCACGGTAGCAAGACAATTAAAAGTTTTGGCGGCAAAGCTTTTTAAATTCGCCTAATTAATCAATATATATAATGTGTAGCTTGCAGTTTAATAATGACTGCAGGCTTTTTTATTTTATTAAAATTGGATATGAATTCGATAAATTTGAAATTCAAAAACAAGTTTAAAATTGAACGTAACAGATACTAAATACAACGCTGCGCTTAATAATTATCATCAAAAAATTGCTTCTGCAGCTACCGAGGACATGGTGCTCAATATGGGTCCACAACATCCTTCAACACACGGTGTATTACGGCTTGAGTTAATCACCGATGGTGAAATTGTAAAAGAAGTAATTCCACACATTGGCTACCTGCATCGTTGCTTTGAAAAACATGCTGAATCATTAACCTATCAGCAAACCATTCCTTTTACAGACAGATTAGATTATCTGGCATCTATGAATAATAGCCATGCTTTTGTAATGGGGGTTGAACGTATGCTCGGCATTGATAAAGATATTCCTAAACGTGTGGAATACATACGCGTACTGGTATGTGAACTAAACCGTATAGGTTCTCATTTAATTGCGATTGGAACTTATGGAATTGATATAGGTGCTTTCACTCCTTTCCTGTGGTGCTTCCGCGATAGGGAGCATATTATGGGAATGCTGGAATGGGCATCTGGCTCAAGGATGCTATACAATTACATTTGGGTTGGCGGTTTATTTTATGATTTGCCCATAGGTTTTGAAGAACGCTGCCGTGAGTTTGTTGATTATTTTAAGCCTAAAATGGTTGAATTGAATCAACTTTTAACAGACAATCAGGTGTTTATAAACCGCACAGCAAATATTGGCGTATTGCCATTGGATGTTGCGATTAATTATGGCTGTTCGGGCCCAATGTTGAGAGGATCGGGTCTTAAATGGGATTTAAGGCGAATTGATAATTACTCCATTTATCCTGAACTTGAATTTGACATTCCAGTAGGAAAAGGCGAAATGGGCGCTGTAGGCGATTGCTGGGATCGCTATAAGGTACGAGTTGACGAGATCGAACAATCCCTTAAAATGATTGAACAGTGTCTTGACAGGCTTCAGAATGAGCTAAAACGCACTCCTGATTTTGATCCGAGGGCCAAACTGCCGCGTAAAACTATTCCCAAGGCTCAGGATTATTATATACGTTGTGAAGGGGCCAAAGGCGAATTGGGTTTTTATTTTATGACAGACGGGAAATCAGAAATACCCACCCGTGTAAAAGCAAGGGCACCAAGTTTCAACAACCTATCTGTACTGCCCGAGATAGCAAAGGGCGTAATGATAGCAGATTTAATAGCTATAGTAGGTTCTATCGATTTTGTACTGGGCGAGGTAGATAGATAACACAAAGAAAGGCGATCCAAATGGTTCGCCTTCTTCAATTGTATGTATTTGCTTTTTGGATATTACTGGTTATAAACCTTCACCATAAATACGTAGTTCTGCATTTTCTTAATCTGCTGAACACGATTTAATCCTGCCAAAACATTTTTTGAATTGATATTCAGATCACCTTTAAGTGAATCCGGTATATCTTGAATAGTCTTTAAAAGGTAACTTGATTTTACGGCAAATGCAGCGCCTTCAACATGTGTTTCTTTCGCATTAATTATACCAATCACATTACCTTTACTATCTAATAGTGGGCCTCCACTATTTCCGAAATCAACAGGAGTTGATACCTGATATTGCGTGGTATCGCCTCTGAAACCGGTACTGGCAGTTAAAAAACCCGGGCCTAAAACCATAGCATCACGCGGATAACCAATAGTAAACACATTTTCCCCAATATCAGTATCAACCTTTTTAAAGGCATATGGAATTGTACCAAAGGTCTTAAAAGTAGGATCGGTTATTTGTAAAACCGCAATATCAGCTCCTGGCTCAGAATATATTACTTTAGTACGGTATGATTTACCATCAACACTTTGAACATAAACAGAATCAGCATCTTTTACAACATGATAATCTGTAACAATATATCCGTTTGAAGAAATTGCAAAACCTGTTCCCCTAAAATTCGCAGGGTTACTATTTTTTCCTGGATGTTTCAAACCATTAACCTGCGAATTTAAAACACTGGTTGTCTTTTTGATTTGGTCTACCTCGCCTTTCAGTTTTACATAATTTATTTCATGGTTATTTAAATAACCTGTGAAAAACAACGTACAAAGCACAGCGAAAATTGCAATTGAAGCTGCTACGGATATCTTAGAATGGTGATTGCGCCAAATGCTTACTATCCACGATGGATGAATCATCAACTCTTCTTCCAATGCATTTACATCAATTTCATCATGTAAAGCATTTAAACGTTTTTCGAGTTCTAAACGTTCTCCATATTGCTTTATCAGGTTAACAAAATGTCTGTGTTCTGCTACCTTTTTGTTAAGGTCAGCATCTTCATTACGCATAATTTCAAAACGGGCACGCTCGTCTTTAGTCATTTCGCCATTAAGATACCTTTCAATTTGTTCCAAAAGTTGATTATCACTCATCGCTTTTATCTCCTCAATTTTGCTGAAAAAACAATTTTTTCAGCCTTTGCAAACATTTGTATTTTTGGGTTTTGGCATTATCTGCATTAGTGTAGCCAAAATCCTCACAGATCTGCTGCATTGATCTGTTATTTATATAAAAATCTTCAATAATAGTTTTACAAGGTTCACCCAAAAGCTGGAGGGCACTTCCCATCTTGTTAAATTGAATGTCTCTCTCATTATTCTTTTCAGTTTCATCATCAACAGATAAATACTCCTGAAAATCCTTTATGTCGCCACCGTAACGATTCATCTGTGCGAGCCTTTTAAGCCAAAGCCTGCGGCAAACAGAATAAATATATGTTTTCAATTTGCTGCTTAACTCAAAATCGCCGGTTTTCACCTTATTATAAAGAACAATTATGGCTTCCTGATATATATCTTTAGCATCATCAGCATTACCATTATTATTAATAATTAATTGTAATACCATCGGAAAATACGCCACATACAAGCGTTTTAATACACTATCCGAATTATTTAATATACCAAGGATAACTTCATTATCTGTTGGTATTCCGCTACTTAGCTCTTTACTCACTACTTAATACAATTTATGCGAAAATGTAACCCATTATTCATAAAAAAAAATTAAAACCAAAATAAATTATAGAGCGCTGGCTTTTAGACGGTTGATTACATCCGTTTATTTTAATCAGGGTTAAACAATATTATGCATAAATATTATAAATAAAACATTCCGTTAATAATTAAAACTATTAATTAGGTATAGTTCAACAAACCAAACACTATAAAATTTGTTAACAATCAACATCTTAAAAACACAACATTATGAAAAACGCATTTAAATTACCATTTTTAACTTTGGCCATTTCTTTATCTATAATGGCTTGCAAAGGCAATAAATCAGGCGGATCAGCTGACTCAACTAAAGTTGATTCATCCACCTCAAGTGTAACAAAGTCTGACACCTCGGTTAAAGTAGATACAGTTAAGGCTGCAACCGATACTTCAAAAGCAAAAATTGACACTGCCAGCAAAACAGTCACTAAGTCAACCAATGTTAAAAAATCAGAAGTAAAAAAAGAGCCAAAATAACAAAGTTTAAATTTTAATGAGTTTTTAGTATCATTTTAGCAGCTGATTGTCATTCTTTTTCACTGTAATTCCATCAAAAAGATAAATTTTATATTTTTTTTTCAATTCAATGGGTTACCTTTTTTACCCTACAGTATTAAGCACTAAACATTCACAACTTAAAAAGAATAAAAATGAAAAATTCATTCAAAATGGGCGCTTTAGCTCTAGTTATCGCAGTATCTTTCGCGGCTTGCAAAAGCAAATCATCTACAACAACTACAGATTCAGTTAAAACTGATTCAGTTAAAATTGACTCTGTAAAGAAAGATACTACTGTTAAAGTTGATTCAACTAAAAAAGACACTACTAAAAAAGATACTACCAAGAAAAAATAATCTTAGTCATTCTATTAATTTTAGTTTTTAACTTACAAAAGGTAACTCTTTAATTTTTTTTAAAATTATGGGTTACCTTTTGCTTTTTACGGTATTAAAGGGAAACTATTTAATCACTTAAAAGAAAATTAACATGAAAAATTCATTCAAAATGGGCGCTTTAGCTCTAGTTATCGCAGTTTCTTTCGCAGCTTGTAAAGGTAAAGGTGCTTCAGCTGGTGCAGATTCAGCTAAAGCAGATTCAGCTAAAATGGACTCAGCTAAAATGACTGATACCACTAAAAAAATGACTGATACAACTAAAAAAGCTGACACTTCAAAAAAAGCTACTGACACTGCTAAAATGAAAAAAATGTAATTTTTCATTCTCAGAAAACCAAAAATGCTTTGAACATTATGTTCAAGGCATTTTTGGTTTTATAACATTTGGTTACCAACTACAGATAATTGAGATTTAATTAGGCTAATACATTCAGATAATTAATTTTGCCGGCAAACATCCGGTTATGCATCAGCCCATACTCTCTATAAACCACGCTACGGTAAGGTATTTAAACAATACTCTTTTTACTAAATTAAATTTCACCCTAAATAAGAACGAAAATTGGGCTCTGATAGGTAAAAGCGGTTCAGGGAAAAGTGCCTTATTACAAACTATTGCCGGCCGGTTCAATATAACGGGTGGTGACCTCACCTATCATTTTTTTGAAGATTTTTTAAAACAAACGGGCGAAAATGAAAATCATTTAACTCATCATAAGTTAATTTCTATTGTCGAGCCAAGACATCATTTCCGTAACCTTTCCAATACTTCTGATTTTTATTATCAACAACGCTATAATTCTTCGGATTCCGAAGATGCATTAACGGTTTATCAATACCTTCTAACTATAACTATCCTCCCCCATTTCAATAATTATTGGGATATGGATAAAGTGATTAAACTTTTAAAGTTAAATCCGCTACTTGCCAAACAAATTATAAAATTGTCAAACGGTGAAACAAAACGTTTGATGATAGCTGCGGCATTGTTGAAAAATCCTGCTATATTATTATTAGACAGTCCTCTTACAGGACTTGACGTTGAAACCCGGGTGCTATTTAACTCCATTATTAAAGAAATAACCAACTCTGGAATCAGCATAATAATGGCCACCTCACCTTTTGAAATTCCCGATGCTATTACACATGTTGCGGTACTGGAAAATGGGAACATAGTGCAAGCAGCACCTAAAGAAGAGTTTGATCCTAAATTATTTTTAAAAGAAGAAACTGATTCTGTAGATAATGACGAACTTAATGCGTTGCTAAACAATGATCAATCGAAAAAAGCATTTGAGTTCATTGTAAAAATGAATGATGTTTTTATAAAATATGGCGATAAGGTTATTCTTAACAAAGTAAACTGGCAGATCACTCCAGGTGAGAGATGGGCGTTATTAGGTCCAAATGGTGCAGGAAAATCAACTTTGTTAAGTTTGATAAATGGTGATAACCCGCAGGCTTATGCAAATGATATTGTTTTGTTTGACAAAAAACGTGGTACCGGTGAAAGTATTTGGGATATAAAAAGCAAAATCGGCTTTATGTCGCCAGAGCTACATCAGTATTTCCCTACTGACAATAGTTGCCTGCAAGTAATTGAATCAGGCTATTATGATACATTAGGTTTATTCAGACCATCACAAAAAAATAAGGCAGATACAGCTTTGCGCTGGATGAAGGCTCTTGAAATAGACAAATTTGCCAGGGTACTTCTAAAAAATATCCCCGCAAGTGCGCAACGCCTTTGCCTGCTTGCTCGGGCATTAATCAAAAACCCGGATTTGTTAATATTTGATGAGCCTTGCCAGGGACTAGATGCCCATCAACAACAACATTTTAAAAATCTGGTAGATAATATTTGCAGCATAAGTAATGTAACGTTGATTTACGTAACACATTACCAACACGAAATTCCGGATAGCGTGACAAGGGTATTGCAATTGGATAAGGGCAATGTTGTTAATTAAATTGTCAAAGTATTAATACCTTTCCGCTTTAACCATCCTCTTCGTATATTTGAAACATGAATACAGCCGATCTGTTGCAACGCGCGTTAAGGTTTGAGTTTTTAAGCCAGGATGAAGGTGTTTACCTTTACTACAATGCATCTACTGCCGATTTAATGTACACGGCCAACGAACTGCGTAAAATACAGGTTCCGCATGGCAAAGTAACCTGGCAGATAGATCGTAATGTGAACACTACTAATGTTTGTATCGCCAATTGCAAATTCTGTAACTTCTTTCGTCGCCCTGGCCATGAGGACAGTTATATTACTGATATAGAAACTTATAAACAAAAAATTGAAGAAACCTTCCGCTATGGAGGTGATCAGTTATTATTGCAAGGTGGGCATCATCCCGATTTAGGTTTAAAGTTTTACGCCGATACTTTCAGGCAATTAAAAGAACTGTACCCTACCCTTAAACTACATTCACTAGGCCCTCCGGAGATTGCACACGTTGCAAAACTGGAAGGCATGAGCCATATTGATGTATTACGCGAGTTAAAAGCAGCCGGATTAGATTCACTTCCCGGGGCAGGTGCAGAAATTTTAAATGATCGTGTGCGCAGGTTAATAAGCAAAGGTAAGTGTGGCGGCAAAGAATGGCTTGATGTAATGCGCGCAGCACATCAATTAAATTTGCCAAGTTCCGCCACAATGATGTTTGGCCATATTGAAACTATTGAAGAAAGGTTTGAGCACCTGGTTTGGATTCGTGAAGTTCAGTCCGAAAAACCAGAAGGCGCTTATGGTTTCATTGCATTTATACCATGGCCTTTTCAGGATGATGGTACGCTTTTGCGCAAAGTAAGAGGTATAACCAACAATGTTACCGGCGATGAATATATCCGCATGATTGCTTTGAGTCGCATTATGCTACCTAATATTAAAAACATACAGGCATCATGGTTAACAGTTGGAAAACCGGTTGCACAGATTTGCCTTCATGCCGGAGCAAATGATTTTGGATCAATCATGATTGAAGAAAACGTGGTTTCTGCTGCAGGTGCGCCACATCGGTTTACCGCAAAAGGTATTCAGGAATCTATACGTGAAGCTGGGTTTGAACCTCAGCTTCGTACCCAAAAATACGAATGGCGTCAAATGCCTGTTCAAATTGAAGAGCAAGTAATTAATTATTAGTCTTCAGGCTTTTATATTCAGATGGAAGATATCGAACAATATATACAGGCACTGGTATTTGTATCAGAACAAAGTATCCGATCAGAAGAAATTATTTATTGTCTGCAGGCAGCTTTCAATCGTGATTTTACTGAAGATGAAATAAACAATCATTTAAAGAACATCGCAGAAAGATACCAGGATAAAAACTTTGCTATTGAATTGATTAAAACCAACAATGGTTATCAATTTTTAACAAAAAAAAATTATCACCAGGTTATCAGTCTACTACAGATACAGCGTTCAAAAAAGAAACTAAGTCAGGCTGCATTAGAAACTTTGGCTATCATTGCCTACAAGCAACCTGTTACAAAACCTGACATTGAACAGATACGCGGTGTAAATTGCGACTATTCAATCCAAAAATTGTTAGAAAAGGAATTAATTGCTATCGTTGGTAAATCCGACGCTATTGGAAAACCAATATTATATGGAACCAGTGGCGTTTTTATGGATTATTTTGGCATAAACAGCATAAATGAACTCCCTCAAATAAAGGATTTTACAGACAGTACAGTATCCATAGGTGAGCAAACAGAGTAGTTTTTTAAGATTTAAAATAATTTAAAAATCTTGTTTTTATTGAAAATGATTTTGATTATTTTTACTATCAAATACGATGTGAATGTAATTTAATTGAAAAAGAAAATTTGCTTTTACTTACATTTAAGTTATTATTGAAAAAAGTTTTACTAAAAAATTCATGGCAATGGGAACTCCAAAAAAACCTGTAAACAAGAAAGTTGATTCTAAAAACACGGGCGAGGATGAAGAAGATGATGATAGCACACTTGATCAGCCTTCAAAGAAAAAGGTAGTTGATGATGATGACGATTTCGACGGCCCCTTAGATGATATTGGGTTCGAAAGTTATGACGACGACGAAGACGACGATTATTAATCATATAAAATATAAATCTACTTTTAAAGCATTCAGAGTATGCCTCTGAATGCTTTTTTTTATAAACAACCCCTATATACCAGCATGTTAATAACAGAAGTTAAGGATAAAAAAACAAGAAAAGCTTTTTTGGATGTAGCCCGCGTCCTTTATAAAAATGACAATGTTTGGGTATGCCCACTTGATAATGATATTGAAGCAGTTTTCGATCCGGCAAAAAACAATTTCCACCAACATGGCAAATGTACCAGATGGATACTTACTGATGATGCTGGAAAACTGATTGGACGAATAGCTGCTTTTATTAATAACAAAAAGGCTTATAACTATGAGCAACCAACAGGTGGGATTGGTTTTTTTGAGTGTATAAATAAGGAGGAGGCTGCATTCTTATTATTTGACACTGCTAAAAAGTGGCTCCAGGTTAACGGAATGCAAGCTATGGATGGCCCAATTAATTTTGGCGAAAACGATAACTTTTGGGGATTGCTTGTTGAGGGCTTTACGCAACCCTCATAT
>Ga0194135_10002656_pt1 | contig 10882 bp, 7 predicted proteins | sample LitLau_LLRF_2013_FD_134024 | JGI IMG/M metagenome (GOLD analysis project Ga0194135, IMG submission 134024) | Freshwater sediment microbial communities in response to fracking from North America - Little Laurel Run_MetaG_LLRF_2013 (version 2) | ecosystem: Environmental > Aquatic > Freshwater >... | reverse complement strand
ATGAAGTACTTATATGCAACTTCGTTTAATCTCTCTCACTTACTACATTTAAATCCAATTGACAACCTACATTAACTTTGTAAAATGAAACTGAAAGTGCTGAAAATAAAGCCAAAAAACAAACTGCATAAAGTTCTGAATATAAAGCCAAAACTCAAAAGAAAGCTTCGCTCAGTCTTAATAACTGTAGCAGTACCAGTTTTTGCCTTCGCTCAATCGGGAAAAAAGTGGCGTGTTTTGAAAATCCCTTCGTGTTATACTTCGGAATTAAGATTGGTCAGTTTTACGCTACTGTTTACGCTGGTATACAAATGAGGCACCTGAAACATACGAGGGCTAAGCACCTGGGCGGATCTGGATTCCTTTGGTAAACGAAGGCTTTACTTGAAATTCAGTTCCGTTGTAAACAGCGGACTAGCGTGCGTTTCGCTTATGAAATATTTTCACCTCAAGGGAAATCGCCAAAAGATTGACATACTGATATTCTGAAGTATTGAAAGCAGGCTTATTTTTTTAGAGAAGAGAAGGTTAGTTAATGTTATTCCCAATTATTAATGACTGGTTGAATTCAATTTCAATTTGGTATTCAATTTCAGTTAACATGAAAATGCGGTACTACCTTCTAAAGCTTTTCTAATTAACATGCATTCGAGACGGGTAACAAATATACTTTCGCGTGGTGGTGGAAATTATTATCCTAAAAATGTTTGCTATTACTAACTTAGTTTCGGCCATGAAAGCCAAGCACGTGACTGCACAGAATAGAATTGCAAGAATGAAAATGGTGGCAATATTCGAGGAGTGGAGGGAGAGCGGGGTTGGATTTGAGCGTTGAAAACGTCGCATGGCAATTTCAAACGTGATTTTATTCGTCTGCATCTCCATCAGCTCCCTCCAGTCCCGGAGCGATTCCCAGTAGAGCAGAAGGCCCGAGGAGGAAAGTCCCCGAATATTCCAGGCTAGGAAATGTTGGTGGAATTCAAATCCTCGAATGACGATCCTATGGCTATTGGTAGGTAGACTGAGGTTGGTAACCTTATAAATCCCGGCGCCATGCGGGTCACCGAGTAGTTTCAAAATGTCGTAAACATTCTCCTCAAAATCCGCATAGAGCGTTTTCTGACAGGCAAGTATTTTAGTCTTCAACTGGTTGTGAGCTGCGTAGTCTGAGGTTGTTTTCTGATTCCGATTGTGGTCTCCCAACATTTCTTGATCCTTGGCTGAGATGTTCCATGGGATCGCTAGGAGGTAGTACTCTATTACGGACCATTTGTAGGAGAAATTCGGCTCTATGACTTCCGTCGCAATAATTTCGTAGTCCTCTGCCAGAAGGTATGACAAGTCATGGATCCCAGTCACGGATCTTGGGGAGACAAGGCCTGGAACGGATCAACCTAAATTGACACTTTTCCAATTTATAAAATATTGATTTTAATCCGTACCCGTAATCACGATTCCTTTGTAGCCATTCGTAAGTACGATGCTCATCAGCAGGAATGGGCAAAGAATCCAAAGGAGCCAAGGAAATTTCCGTATTTTTGAATCAACCTCCACGCCTTGCTCCAGCAGCATAGAGCAGAGCATCAGAAGCGTGCCGGCCTTCATCTTATGCCGTAGACTCGCTTTGATAAAGAGGGAAATGAGGAGGAGGATCAAAATAGCCGCAATCCAGGCGAGCAAGTCGTACGGCTCCAGAAAATACTTGAATGACAAGTAACTCTCCCTCGCGTCGCAAGTTAGAAACAAAATGGAGGTCATTCTCCCGCCGGCTTTCACGCCAGTAAAATATCCTGGCTCCATGCGTATGAGCGCACCGATTCCGGTATCTTTTGGGAGCAGGTGCCCATTCCCCAGGGTCAGTTTCACCGCTTCCGACTGTACAGCGTCAAGAAATGAAAATCTTCGCCGGGAATTGTTGAATCGCCGCATGAGATACGACAGAATCAACTCTGTCACGCCAATCTCTATTTCCGCTTTGGTCCCTTTTATGATGCGTCGGATCGGAGATGGGTCGAGCCTCCGCTCCTGCCGGAAACTAAAGAAATCCACTGGCGGAACGTAGACGCCCATGCTTTCGTGTCTGTAAAAAGCGATGAAGGCGTCCATGTTTAACTTGTAAATTTCATCCATGTTTGTAGCCGGATTAATTTCCAAGTCTGCCGTCCGTATAATTTTGGAGTCACTATGGTAGTGGACAAGATTTAATTTCCAGGCGCCGCTGGATTTCCAGCAACTAACAACGGCCAGCAGCTTCTCGGAATCGGACCCGTAGCCGGATCGCAGCAGAAATTCTGGGGTTAGGCGACTGGGGACCTTGAGAGCGCGTTTGCGAGATACGCGGAGTTTCGTTAGATCCACTTTCTCCACGTAATTTGTGAACACAGGGACAACCAGTGTATCCCTGCTTTGAATGTAAAAGTCGACCAGGCGCTTGTTTCCACCAGAAAAGAGGTATTTGTCTTTCGAATATTTCTGTTGCATGCCCGAAATGTGAGATAGACGCTTCTTGACGGATTCTGGTGAGGGATGCGTAGAGTTTTGATTGGGAATCAAGTGGGGGTTCACGAAGACGAGTGCAATGCAACCAAATTTAAGGGAATAGACGTCAATAGAGTGTTCCCGAGACGTCCGTTTTGTAGACAAGATGAGCGGATGTTCAAAAACGGTGTTTGACTCATCGTCCGAGAAAAAAGTCAAATCGACGTGGCAGTCCTTGAAGAGCTGCAGAATTGGAAGTATGTCGCCCGCCTCAACCTTAACAAGATTTTGAGAGCTGCAGATTAGGACGAAATAGAAGAAGAGTGCCATTAAAACACAGACTGGAGAATTAAGGGAGTTTGTGAGTGAAACTGCGTGAAAGTGGACGCGAGTTCAACTTCGTTTAATATGGTGCTCATAATTTTTTCGCTGGCTCTCCATAGCTACGTTACTCCAAACAGCCAAGTACCCGCGAGATTAATCCCGGTGGAATCCGATCGTGTCAATTCTAGAAACAATTTTCCAGGGATTAACCAACACGAAATATCTAAATTCCGATTTTGAAAACAGATTGGGAGTAGGACACTTGAGGACAGAAGTGATACAAAGGCTCTGGGAGTTTAACAAATTCAGAGGTGGTCGTGAAGCCACAGGACTGATAATGTAACTATACATTTGCAACTGTTTTTTTTTCGCAGCAATCTAATTTCCCGACTTCTATCGCAATGAAAATTCTATGGAGTGATGACGAAAGAATTAAATGTCCATCTCTCTTTACTTGGTTCACGAATCCAGGAAAAGCTAAAAACTGGCACGCTTGAATATGTTACCCGCTTATTGTAATGCTGACAGTAATTTTTTTTTGCTTCCACCTTTTGTTAATTGAAAACCGAGAAAACAATTTACAAACATTTCTGTCTAACACTCTTTTGAGACATTTTAATTGAGAAATTCAAATCTTTTAACCGTAAGTATTCTTGCACGCATATGAAATTGTATATTTTGTATTGTTCACGTTAGTTAGTCAACGACAAGTGACACTGATGTTGTCGACGGCCAACAGGTTGACGTCTCATTAAATCAGAGATGTGCCATTCGTTTGACACATTTTACTGAAATAGATTGGCTATCCACTACCACTTTATTTCCAAATGATCATTTACTTTAAATGGTAGAAAATGTTTAAATCTATCCACTTTCTTGTTCAACATATCTTATTCTCCTAAATATTATATATAATATTAAAATTAAACAGTTCTGAACTATGGTGTTTAATGCTTTTAAGACAAACATAAATACAAAATCAGAGTTGGTTAAACATAACCTGTCAGGGAAAAAAGTCGGTAATAGTAGAGCTAATTTTATTTTGCTTTAAATTGCAATCAGGCCCAACTACTGAGTAAAGGTAACCTATTCCCGAACGGAAGTACGTATTACATAACACTATAATTAACTAAGAGTCATGTCCATAGCTAGTGGCATTTGATAATATAGAGGCCATGGTTGCGTATTATTCGCACATATGCATATTACAATAGAAACATGTTCGAAAAATAAGCGCGCGACATCACTAAAATATATATTTCTTATTTTGTAGTGACAAGATATAAAACAAAAGGCATCCTCAACTAAAACGATACACAAAATTGTCTTTAACCAACTGTATTTTTGTGGCATATTATTTTTGTCGACATCATATTACATATTCATGCACTTCTTTTGACTTGTCAAACGGTGAGTCAAAACGTTACACATATTACTTAACATATTTCAACTAATTCGGGGCTTTAAGTATTACTGTTCATACTAAGTGTAATTTTTTAAATTTTCCAATTTCAAAAACTCAAAATTCATAAATTCTGTAAAAGTTAATTTGAAAGTATACTGACAATAAATCCTGCCGCCCTCTTGTAATAGTAAAGAGTTTCTAATAGACGATATAAGAATGACTAAAGATAGGAGAAATTGGTGCTGATATGTGAACATTGTATTTCGGCATTTGTGTGTTTCCTTATCCATCACTTAATGTGTCACACTTTCTGTTTTCTTTTTGTATGGGCCCTTCTCAAATGCACAGTTAAGCGCACCTTACAGCCGAAGGATTTCTGACATTTGTCACAATTAAAAGGTTGCTATGGAAGGACTCATGAATAACAAGACTCCCTTTTAAATGAAACTCCCGCCCACACTCCGCACATTGAAATTCCTTTGGCTCATGTGTCGGAAGATGATATTTCAAGCTATTGCTTTCGGTAAACTTTTTCTTGCAGAGGGGGCAAACGTAGTCATACGTCAAACGTATTTTAATTAACATTCCCCTTTATTTTACAATTGGAATGGGGAAGTTGGAAAGGAATTCCATGGGAACACACAATGCCTTTCATTTAACGTTACGTTAAGAAAGGCAGAAAACACAGCGTTTCCATTTACCATTCAACCCAACTTTTCACCATTCTACCTTAGCAAAAGGCTCTATTATTTACTTCACTGTGAATATAGGAATTTTAACTTAACGTTTCCAAATCATTTCCAATATGGCGAAAGGAAAAAAAGGATACGAGCATTTGAACAAATCAAGTTGACGCTGATTTTTTTTTCTTTGCAACGATTGAAGAAACTGAGTTGAAGCATAAGCCTCCAACCAAGAAGTGTATAAAACATATGACAGATTGTCAAAGGTTAAACGGCCTTATCTCTTCGCGCTAGATGTATATATTTCTTTGCATGGGATTTCAGAGCGCGGAATCGCCATAAAAAAAAAAGACGTAAATGATCCTTGTGCCATGGAGGAGGAAATCAATATAAAACTTAAACTCTCATAAAATTCAATAGAGCGTTCTAGGAACTACAGCGAGAAATAATTAACTTCTCCTTCTCTTTTCACTTATGGATGGAGCTCAGTTTCAGCTCATTCCCGTCAGTCAGAAAGGAAGGAAGTTACTCATATTTGACTAGACTATAGACTAGTAGGCCCCTTTGAAGAACGAAGAAGTCTGCGTAAAAATGAAAACTGCAATTCCTCTCGGTACTGCCCAGTTATAGCAAATTTTGCTTTCCTTCATAAATATTTAAATAAAATGCGGAATTCTGGGAGCATTATTTTAAAGAAATGCGGAATTTAAACTAAAATTAACATTTAAACTTACCAGTAGGGATTTTGCTACACTCTGACACGACATCTGGAGGCCTTGCTACAGAAAACGCACAGATGGATAACGCGGAAGCCAGTAAAACCGGAGTCGGTGAGTGCGAATTGTCGAAAGGTCGAGGCAAAGGTAGAATTTATCAGATAAGTATTAGATCACACACGTAACTAATCATAAGTTCCTTTGTTTTTACTATTTATTACTCAGATCATTATGTACCAGTAGCGTGCCGTAGAACAACCGACAGTCTCACAATAGTTTTTGAACAACCAACCTACCAATTTGAGTTCAATCCATAAGCACAAGTGTGAAAGCAGAATTTGAAATGGGGCCATCCCTGTTTGGACATTTATGCCCAGGTCGAGTGACTTGCTGATCCGGTCCACCATTTGAGTCAACGTTTGTTCTGAAAAGCAGTTGGGCCAGTTAAAATTTCCTTTAAGAACGGTGAATCCCCCGGAGCAGACGAGCCTGTGCCTCTCAAAGTTCTGCGTCTGGAAGAAGTAGGTGACAGCCGGTGATACTAACTACCAATCTCCTCTACTTTCATGGATTCTTCTTGCCTGACAATTGGACTAACTGTCCGATTTAATGCAACACGCAGCCAATTTCTGGAGACTAGCAGTAACCCAGAAAACTTCAAAAAGCATGCAAGTCAACGTCATTCGGATCTTAAGAGTTTCAAATCCACGCGTTCTCCAAGTCCTGAATTTAACCCTTCTTTGAATGAAATGGATCCTACCAACGGTCTAACTTTAGGGGCATTTTCATCTCAGTAAGCTCATGTCAAGTCTCGAAGTCTCACTGCCGGAATGGCTGGAAGGGAAACACCGGGCCCCGTTCCAAAAGACGAGCACGTGGTTCGGAAAGATTCTTCGGGGATATTTTCTGAAGATTTGAGGTCGTCGAGAAATGGTGGAGTTTTGGCACTGAATGAGCCACCGACTTCATTCTACAAAATGTCATACTCCAAGCTAGGGATATTGAATGGGAATCAAAGATTGCCAAGCAGAACAATGTTCCATTGATTGGCTGCATCGGTATGAAAAAAATTTTAGCTCTTTTTTAAATAATTGCAACGTAGTCAATTAACTCCTGGCATCTCCAACAGAAATTTCGGGAGAACCCTTTGAAGTGGGATATAATTTCAGCGGAAGGCCAATAGTTAAATTGTAATTACACCCGAACACAAGAAGAGGAATTTATAATCAGATCTACTATAGGGACCTACCCTTTGGACGTATATTTTTCAACTGGATTCTATAGGAACGATGAAAATTGTCAAAAAGAATCGTTTTACATCAGAGTGGGAAAATACATTGAACCCAAAATTATACCCTTGGATTTGGAGGTTCGAACGCGAATGTGAAGTTGCTAATTTTCAAGAGCTTTAATTCCGATTGAATACACATTAATTTTATTATTTGCCTTATGTGACACGCAGGTCCGATGACGGGAAAGACTCGAAAACTCATCATGCGGGGCAAACAATTTCATTTTCCACAATTAAGAAATTTGATATTACGTAATGTTAGAAATGGCAATCGGAATCATCCGAATAATTCGAATGTAAACAAACTGAATCGGAATAATGGTCTTTGAATCCGTTGCTATATTAGGAATTCGATCTGAAAAGCTATCCGTACGGAATCGGATCATTCACTCAAGGGGTAGTTCGGAGGTCCATTATGATATCTGATGCATAATATACTCCATTCCTTGTCTTGGGAGTAATGACAATTTAGTTATTGGCCTTGCGTTTGCATCCAAATCCAACTTCAATGGGTCCTCCCGTAAGTTCTGTTAAAAATGCATAGGAGATAATACAATATACAGAGTTGAAATTATTTAACGAAAAAGAGTTCACGTTTTCTCATACCTGTGCAGTCAGCCAATGGAACATTGTTCTTTTTCGCAATATTTTCAATTCTCTTCAATACTCCTAGTTTTGAGAGTGAGCTTTTTGTAGTATGAAAGTGGTGGCTCATTAAGTGGTAAAAATACCACATTTCTCGACGACTTTTGAAATGTTCATGAAGTATTTCTGTGAAGCTTCATCTTTCCTCGAACTACACGCGTAATCATCTCTTGGAACGGCTTGGGTCCGATTTATGATGTATTCATTACAGCCTATGTAGTAGGACTTGGTTGGTAGGATCCGTTGCATTCAAAGGAAGGCCAAGTTTAATACATGGATAGAAGATAGAACATACATAAAAGCATGGATTTCTGACTCTTGAGATCTTCCTGAAGTTGGCTTGCAGGCTTTCTGAAGGTTTCATGGGTTGCTGCTAGTCTCCAGAGTATAGTTGAGTTGAAGAAAATGTAAAATTTTCAGACAAAAAGAATCCTGGAAAGAAGTAGAGATACGTGGTTAGCTCCACAAGCCACCACGTCCGTCTTCCAGACCCAGAAATTTCAAAAGGCACAGGCTCGTCTGCTCCACAGGATTCACCGTACTTGAAGGCAACTTTATCTGGACCAACTTTTTCTGGTAGTGGAGATGTTGACCAAAATGGTGGACCGGTTAAGATAGTAAGTCACTGATCGACTTGGGCATAAGTGTCTCAACAGGTATAGCCCCAGTTAGAATTCTGCTTCCACAGTAGCGCTTGGGCGGAACTCAAACTGGTAGTTTGGTTTTGGGCTGCCGGCTGTTCTACGGCATCCTATTGGTACATTCTGATCTGACTCTAGTAAAAACAAAGGGACTTTTGATTATTTGCGTGTGGGCTATAGTAAATTTAATAATCTTCAAATAAGAAAATCGGATATTCACTCTCACTTATGCTAAATGTTAAAAACTGTATTTATGAATCATGTAATTCGGCAAATAAAGCAGGTTATATACGTTTATTTAATTCTAGAGGCAAATCTTTTGTCAATTCGAAATGAAGTACCCACTTATTTATTTGACACCTCTAGATAGCCTGCGTTCCATTTCTTTATTTGAGTTTCAAATTTATACTTGGGTGATTGATTACTAAAAGTAGTTAGTCGAGTATTTATTATTTTGACTAAGGAAATTATAACTCGATCATATATCAACAATTGATTTTCACATGTTTAGTAGTCTTCATTTTTACCAACTTAGCATGTACTTCAGTTTGTCAATTTACGCTTCATCCCTATATTAAATATAGATTAGATTTTATTGAAAATAGAGGGCTTTGGTGTCGCAGTAAAAATGTCAAACGAATGTCATACCTCATTTAATGAGCCGTCAAACCTGTTGGTATCAGCCGAGAATACGATTGTGGCCTGTCTTGTCTAATATATAATTTATGTAATTACGTTCGTCAGTATTAACGTAAAAATACAAAAGACAGAATCCGACTTGTTTCTAATTTCCAATTCTTCAAATCATACCTCTCTGTGTACAATTTTCCAGGACAAACTTGATGACCCGTCAGTGGAGACAGAAACATGTCAACAAAACTAATGATAGAAAAGTAAAGTTTGTTCGTTCTTTAGAATCCACAATGCGTTTATATCGTCAACAGTATTTCTTCTCTGTTTGTTCTGGTGACTATATTTAAATCTCTTCCGTGTTTATCCAATTTGTCCAACTGATTGACATAGGTAATTTCAAAAAAATAGTAAGCAATCCGATATATTCGCTTGTAAATAGGTTTAAATGTTGTCGCAAATGCAAACCAACAGTCTTAGCTTGTGCGTATGATAGTGTTTTACTGGTTACAAGCCTTGAATTTCTCATTTTAAAATGACTCAAAAGTCTGTAGAAGAAAAGTGTTTGTCAATTATTCTCTCCGCTGGAAGATTTTTCGGTTGTTTTCCAGCCCAAAACTCCAGCTCCTCGTCGAAGAAATTTTACTTCAAACACTTCAGTCTGATCAACATTTATGCACTTTCACTTCTCGTCTTTATATCCCTGACATATTTCGATTTCACAATGTCTAACGCAAGAACCCGTACCGCAGGCATGCATGTCTCAGATGCAATAATTAGATACGCTACAATTATTTTTGACTGCACGGACATTATATTGAGACTTGTCTCAATCCGATTGTGCTCGAAGAACATACAAATTATAAAAATATTGGACAGTGTGAAATGCACACTGCAAGCGGACTATTTCAAGACAACAAAAAAGTATGGTGCAGGGCTCTTCTGGTTGGCCCATTGCATTATTTTAATCGACGCAATTAGAAGGTTCTGGTTTACTGGGAATCATTTTTATACGTTTGTGATTACCGGAAGTGCGTCTCCTTTGAAAAGTTGGCTGTTTTTTGATAATAATGTCGGTATACTATTGGGACTGGCGATATTCGATTTCTGCTCTTTGGTTGCTGCAGGGTTTGCCCTGAATATGACAATATTAGTGGGGTTAATCCTTGGCCGTAGATTTCAATCCCTGTCAGAAGATTTTCAAGAAATTTTTATACACAATTCCTTGCATTGTGTAGGGCTGGGGAGTGATGTTATTCCTGACCCGGAGAAAATGGTCGTAACCGAAGTTAGGGACCGTGCTCCCTGCGCTTTGTTATCGAAAGTGATGAAAAGTTCAAGGAATGTAATGCGCCCAGATTTTAGAATGTATCTGAATCAATTTCTCGATTTAAAAATGGCGCTGATCGAATTCAATGGGAGTGGAGGCACGTATGCCTTTTTTCTTTTATTGCAGAACAGTATTATATTTACATCGTACGGATACAGTTGCTATAATATGGTGGCAACAGGAACTGCTGATATATCAATGCTAAAACCAGCTTCTGGGTTTATAGTCTCTGCATTGTTCATGTTCATTTTACCACACCTGGGAAATACATTAAGCTGGAAGGTAAGATTCAATGTTAACAGCGTCTCACTATATAAACATTCTAGCAGATGCTATGATTTTAATTCGCAGATTAATCAAAGCAAACAAAGAATCCGCGATGCGTTTCTCAAGGATCGCATAACGATAGGCAGACATTCAGATAAATACAATCAAATGGTAATTTCAAGGTTTTAATTTTAGGAAATAGTTGACAAGTTGATGTGCTCATTGTTATCCTAATTTACACTAACATCAACATCTCATTCCAGGTAGACGACGTTATAAAATCAGTAACAGATTGGGATTGGAAGATGACGGCTAACAACTTATTTGTGATAGACAATACCCTTTACACATCTGTACATTCTAAGCCACATAATCCTAATTACTGGATATGTGTCCATGGATTATCAAACTAAATACTATGAAATGGATTTCAGATGGCTGGTTTGTTGATGACGTACGTCATTCTGCTTTT
>Ga0194135_10002654_pt1 | contig 10884 bp, 13 predicted proteins | sample LitLau_LLRF_2013_FD_134024 | JGI IMG/M metagenome (GOLD analysis project Ga0194135, IMG submission 134024) | Freshwater sediment microbial communities in response to fracking from North America - Little Laurel Run_MetaG_LLRF_2013 (version 2) | ecosystem: Environmental > Aquatic > Freshwater >... | reverse complement strand
TCCCCACCCTGAGCGGAATCCGGCGGACGCTACGGCCACGAAGGCAAAAATGAGCACGAGGAGCTGCAAAAAATTAAAAATTAATTAAAATCAAATTGAATTATTATAATCTCTTTCTTAAAACTATACGCAGTTCCTCACCAAAAGTTTGTTCATATTGTCGATTGAACGGAAGTGTTATCCAACTCTGCTGAACTGCAACTGTAAGAATGTGAACTGATGCTCCAAACTAATTTACTCCTCATATTTATATGTGCAGAATTTTGGCAAACGGTCCAAAATATGAGTCAAGGACGTTTAATGCCTTCTTCGATATTGGACTCATATAGGTTGGAAGAATCTTGACTCGCATGTTAATGGACTCCTTTTTTGTTTCACATCAATAACAAAGATATCATCTTTACAAGAAGGATAATAATTTATAATCTAGTTTTGAGGGTGACCCGCATACGACTACTTAGCATCATGTAACACCTTTCATAATCAAATCATTTTCCCAAAGTACTTGATTCCTCCGTTTTGTAAACAAGGAGGGTAGGGAGAGGGGTGTGTCAAGCCATTGTATCAACATTGTCGGAAAAGAAAACAAATGCCAAGGAGTAAGGAACTTCCACCATTGACTTTAAATGCTTCCATCCACGTTTCGTATCATGTGCAGCAGCATACATACGTTCTTATGCTCCATCTTCATCTCATCAGCGGAGATCCCTGTCATAAACATTTCCGCAATAATAATCAACGCTTCTCTCCTGCATACAAAAAATGAAGAGGATGGGTCCATTCATAATCTAATCATAATTGCACGTTGGCTAGTTGACCAAGAAGAACGAGTCCCCGCCGCCAAGAAAGGGAGAATGGCAGGGAGGAGGCAGGTGAGTTTCCATATCCCAAATCCGTGGGCACATTACTTTGTATTCTAATTACGATCCGTCTCGTCCATTATGTAATTTTCCTGCCTCCGCTCTCAAATCCTTGCAGAGAAGAAGTGACCAGCAGAAGCGGAAATCAACAATGCGCACCAAAATCAGGGCGCCCTTCCTTTGCCACGAATTACGCACGCAATGTAATTTGGCTGATGATGAATTAAGTGGAAAAGTCGATTGGCTCATTAGAAATAGATTAAAAGGGTAATAAATAATGTTGTCCGCAATTGACAAATGACAAATCCTGAAAAGATGTCCTAAGGATACGACACTACTGATCCTGGAACACATCCCACTATTACGTCCACATGGGGAATAACTCTCTCAGGAACATTGATTCTCCATTTGCAAATAAATCTAAAATTGATAACGAGAGTGTCAACTTAGTTTTTAATTATTCAATTGTGACTACAATGTTAATCACACCTCTGCATCTGCCACTAACTGGTTTTAAGGAGTTTGATGAAAGAACAACAACAATCACAACAAGGTTAGTGAAATATAATTACCAAATTGACATTCCCTTACACTACTGATGTCACACGAACCATTTTAAATTGAGTCACCTTGAAGAACCTACAACGATCTCCATTAAAAAAAAAACCTTGAATGAGATCAGAAATGGCAAAATAAGTTTTGTAGTTTTGGCGGCGGCTGTTAATCGTCCTCAAAATAAATATGGAAATTCTCCATCTGGATCTGTTATTTTTCCGCTGTCTATAATTTATGGCAATATGCAAATTGACGAGTAATTAACGCTCATTAATTTACCGCATAGGGTCTAAACCCCTTGTGCCGCCTCCATTCCTGCTACTGACAAGTCTTCATCATCAACACGCTCCGTGTGGCTCCGTGCGGGATACTTTTTTTTTTTTATCCTTCCTGATTTTTGATGAGGACAAAATCCTTGGATCCTGGAAGTGAGCCATGACTTTTTCCTGTGGAGAAGGCTAATTCCCCGAAAAATGGAGAAGATGTTTAACTCTATAGGAGAGGAGAAGCTGTAATTCCAGGAACGTCTTTTGTCAGGAGAGATTCGAGGCTTAAATTGGAAAGGAGCGAGAGGAGAGGGAGAAGAGGAAGAAGGAGGTTCACCCTTAATGATTTCCGAGGGAAGTTGAATAGAGTGAAAGTGTCTCTCCTTTCTTTTGGAGAAAATAAACATAAAACCTTATGAGACATGACTCATCCTTGGAGATTATCATAAAATCCAACTGGGAAGAAGGAAATAAGTATAAAAAACACTTGTTTGGAAATACCAAGAAGGAATAAATAAGGTGAACTTATTCCCTCTCTGATTCCTTCTGTCGTGACTTCAATGACCCCCCGCTCGCTCCAGGCTCACTTTTCCAGACATATTTAGAGGAAGCGATGATTTGCGAAAGTGGTAAGCCGCAGAAGGGATCATAAGGGGAAAGCATAAATTCATGAGCCAAGATGCACTCTCTCCGCCCGGCTTCTTTTTAGAGGTTTTCCCCTGCACATCCTCAGCGCGTCTTTCCTACTAAAAGGGAATACGCACATTTTCCTTTTGGAAATTTTATGACGACGGTAAAAGGAGGACGGAGTTGGACTCCTTTATCATGATAATTCAGTCGCTGAAATGAGAACTGTCACTCTCTGCGAGGTCCTGAACAGAAAAAAGTCTAAAAGTCGACAGGGACAGAACAATTCCGGAGCGGAATTCAAAGTGGGCGTTTTCTGCCGCCGAGAAACGGAATAAACTCCAAACGACAAAGAAGTATACGGAACGATTCACTCTTGGAAAGAGACTTTCCAGCGATCACTTTTCCTTTTTGTGAAGGCAGAAAACGTTGAAAAATTTGTTCATGTGAATTGGCAATTTATTTTTAAGGGCGAGCCGGGGATGCCAGAGTCAGGCCGGACCGGGGTTTGAAAATCTTATCTGCGGAGAGTAACTGAGTGATGATGTCATTGGATAGCTACATTAACCAATCTTACGTCCTCATTTAACTTCTGATTCCTCCTTCCTCTCCTTACTACATTGAGACTGAAAGGATCTCCAAAGGACATCATACCCATCAGGATCTGCCGAATCCTCCTCTAATGTCCCCCACTTCCCTTTGTGTAGGATCCTAGGGACGGAAGACATTGGAGGAGATAAAGTAAATCCTGACCTTTAAAAATGGGGCTGTGGGAGATGAAAGGGAAAGTTGGCTTCTGTTTCTAAATCTTTCCTCTTTGTCAAAATAAATGTGTCAGTTTAAACGTGGACTTTAGTTCTAAAACCCCGACAACTGTACAAATTGAGTGGAATGGTCATTTAATGCGGGAACTAGGGAATGGTGGTTCCTCGGTTAATGAGGCTATGCTATGAGTCAGGCAACCATTTCATTGGGAAAGCACATAGCACTCTTGCCACGAATTTACAATTCTTCAATCAAAAGTTACAACTTGGGTGATTGCATGCTGATCGATCCTTGCGAGATGCGTTTTGAAGGATATTATGGAAAATCTCCCCACAAACAGGTAACCAAATAATTATGGGCTGTATCCAACATTCCTGCAAATACTATTCATTCTAATGTATTTTCATTTTAATCAGTGTGTAATTGATATTTCGTAGTTTTTTCGACTCGTGTAAACAACTCATGGGCTATCCAGTACAGTGTTGGAATTCCATCGACTCTTTAGTCGATGAGTTGAGAGTGGATGACTATTGGTTGATCGTAGAGACGATGAATCGGTGGATGATTGTTGCGATGATCCCGGAAGTGAAGTCGAAGTCTCCGAGAGTTGGGTCGTTGACTTGTTAGGTGCATGCGCAGAACCAGCCAAACCCGAGTGCTCTTCGTCCTTCTTGGTTTGATATCCTTTGTTTAGGGGATAGTTCTGATACGTCTCTGGAGGGCCTTGACCTGGATTTCGGTGCCATGAGCCGTAGGGCGTATCAGTGGTGCTGCTACTAAAGAGGGTCCGATGACTCGGAGTAGAAAGGAAGGTGTCAACGCTCTCATAACGTAAGTCGTTGTACGAGTCGGCTGGAGATCCAAATGGTGTACGAGTTGGACTTGAACCCTTGTGCAGGGTTTTGCGACTGGCTGATTTCCCTTTCCCATGTGATCGCTTGTCGCCTTTCTCACCTTTGTCACCATCTGCATCTGATGGAGCCTGTGACATTGAGCATACCAATTCAGTCTCTAATAATTATACAGAATATGAAGTGGCTCAGTTTATTACCTCGTGATTTGGTGATTTCCCAGGAGTTGATTCCAACTTTTTCCGGGAACAGAAGCACCAACACCAACAACTCCAACAACAGAATATTGGCAGGAGAAGGAAGAAGACCAGGTTCAGGGCAAATTCTTCAAATCTAGTGACTCATCAAACGGAAACGTGACTTGTTAAAATGGATACCTGCTACCTACAAAGTATATTCTTGGAGGCGCATGCGCTCATGGTTAGGTTTTTAGGCTCACCGAGTTAGCCGCTTCACCGTTGGAAGCTTCGTGAAAGGGTCTACAGGGTTTCCAAGCTCATCGTAAACCACGTCCAGCCGAGCATATTCCTTTTCGTAGTAATGCCGCAATTTACGCGGCCTGTTTTCAAAATACCAGAGACCAAACTTTTGAGCCTTCCGACATCCGCATATTCCTGCAAGTCCCTTGCAAATCCCTGAAACATAAAGTCAACATAAACCAGACGGAAAAATATTCCGCACGAAAGGGAAATGAGTTCTTGCCAAGAAGGATAAGAATGAGAGCAACAACTGCAATCGTGTAGAGCAGATTTTCTGGGGTAAGGAAATCTGATAATTCATCTCCATAATTGTCAAATTCCTGGGGATCCGGAAATCCGGCCGACAGAATTTCGTCATCAGATAAAGGGATGCAGCGAAACTTGGGCTCCTCCGCGCATGTGCATTTGCAATTAAGTGAGCAAATACAGGTTTCCCCAGGAGAGAAGATGACAGTCCGAAATGCAACTACTTCGTTATACTGATTCAACACTCCAACTATGATATCACATGAAAATGATTAAGTTCTATTTAAATTATTAATTTTCCAACGCAATTATTAATGTTTTACCAGAGCATTTTGCACGCTTGCCAAGTTGAAAAGGTGGAGCGTAATGAAGATCCAGTTGGAAGGTCGAGATTCTTAAGGCATCAATTACCCTAAGCTCTGATTTCTGCAATGGTAGGTGGTCAGTGCAGCTGAGGAGGTTGACCCCGTAAAAAGCAGGAACTTGCTCGGCATTGGCCACCTAAGAAATGAAATGAAACTAAGGAATGCTGTTCCTCCTCGGTAGTCTGTGGTCACAGTGAGAAAATTGAAAACTATAACCTCAACAATGAGTTTGCCTCCGGAAGTTCTACTACAACCTGACAGGACAGATACAAGTTGAGCCGTGTATCTAAACAGAACAACAATCGGTGAGAAAAGAATCAAATCCTTTCCAATTTTATAAATTAGCCATTTCTACAAAACTGTCAATCAATTATACCCAGGTCTCATTACTTCCAATTTATCAGCGGGGAGTTGGATGTCAATATACGCCACTGCCTCAGCCCTATGCTCCGTGACAAAGTACATTCCGTCTTGGATTCGTTTGAATGGGGCTGGGTCATGAACTTTCCCGAAATGCTTGAGACGGTAATGGGGAGCTGTGGATTCCTGTTCAAATCAAAGTTTTTTCATAAAGGAAATTGAGATTTATTGAAGGGATTTCTTATTAAAATTCTCCTACCGTTTTATCAGACTCCCAAAGGTCAAAGGGCTGATTCTTGAGGCACGTTCCTGAAGCTTCTCGACATGGAGATGGTTGGCTGATGAAGGACTCCCATGTCACTCCCACCTGACTGCATTTCCCTCCTATGAGTTTCTTCGGGACGACAAGGACGGCATCATCCATTCCATTTTTAAACTGGGCCGGTGAATCCTTTCCTGCAGAATTAAATTCATCTCCGACAGGATGCTTCACATACATCTCATGTTTCCTGTCATCTTTCATTGAGGTCAAAGTGGATGCATAAAACAGAGTTGGGATCAAGAGGTCGTTCTGTCCAGAATTAAGTTTATCAATCTCCTCCTGCCGAGATTCAACTTTTCTGTACGTAATGCTCAGGTTCTCAGCGTCCAAGAAGCTTTTGTTATTCATGGAATCAATCCTGGGTGGAAGTAGATTTAAATTATACAAAAGTTGTTAAATTAATTTGATTCAAGTGACTTACTTTGCCAGTTGACCCTTGACACCGGAAGTCTTCCATTGGAGGGTGCCGTCCTCCTTCTCCTCACTTTCGTAGACTTGAATGTAAACTTGATGAAGCATTTCTGGGGGTCCAATCTCGAAGATGGCGTACCTGGATTGGTCAGTTCTTAATTTAGCTGGAGATTAATTTAATACGAATTCAAGCATACGAGGGAACTACGAGGAGACCAGCAGGACAATATTATTCTCCTTTACCAGTAATCGCTCAAGTGAAAGCAATGGGAGGAATAGAAATGATCCGTTCCGTTATTTCCGCATTTGTAACCACCGCGAAGTTGACCTTTAAAGTTGTCAGCGTCGTCACACGAACAACAGAAACCCCCCTGGAAATGACAAAGAATGGGAACTGCGGAACCAAGTTTTCGACGATCTTTTATAAATAATCTTACAGCAGGGTTTTGAAGAGTCTCGCCTTTCTCCGCTCCACAAATGTCACCATCACATTTCCCCGAATTCTCCAAATTCTTGTAATTAGTTACAACTTCACTGGGTTTTGCGTTGACCGTCTGGGAATAAGAAACCAGAAGGTATAAAAGCCGAAAAACGGAAGCTACCATAGAAAGTTTCACGACCTCAAGATATTTCAAGGGATAGACGGCGAAGAGGGGTCCTTCCTGGATCTTTATTGCAATCGGATTCCCAAGGCGGACAGATTTGTCCGAACGTTCATCCAGTGCGTGGTCAAGCTTGATGAGAGTCCCAGAATCATCCAACGGGATCTGCCACAGACGCATTTCAATAAAAGATGAAATCAATGCAAGGGTTTCAGGGTTAAATGCATAACCCAATTCCAACTAACGTTCCCAGTGTGAGTGACTTTGACTGTGATGATGACCTCACTGACACATTTCGTCATGCGAGTTATGTTCAAGTCAACATCATTTTCCACGTCCATGTCTAAGGCGGAGTTGGGGTCATGCGGCCCAGGTTTAACGGGTACATTGAATGAGGTCAGTGGACGCGGTTTCCAGTTGACCACACGAAAGTCATCATCCTTCATGGCATCCGGATTCTCGCAACGGATCACAGCGGACTCAATCTCAAAAGTTTCCTTTCCATTCTCACCAGTCCCTTTTCCTACACGAAAGAAAGCAACCAGGATCAGGAGAAAGTAGTACCTCATTTTGACACTCTGTTTTCTCTCCGTAGCTTTCACTCTCTTATTCCTGAAACTTATGGTAGGAAAATTTAATCTTATTTCATCCGAAGCTGCTGCTGCGGTCGGTGCTCAGTTATTTACTTCCAAATAATTATATATCTCCCTTAGCAACGAATTAAAATTTGAAAGTTGGACGAATTATTCCGAAAACCGGGGCGGGGGGTAAAAATAAAAGTGGAATAAAGCTACCTATATATATAATTTCGAACGCCCGCGCATTGCACATCTTCTTTCCTGTCAAGCCAGCATTATTTTTATCCTTTTGTCAATTCACCTGTCACCCGACTCTGTTCAATTTTTCCAATGTTGGGTCCGTCTGAGGTCTTTAGTCCAAGTCCGGAATTACAGAAGGATAATAAATCACGCCGTTTCACACCGAATTCCGCGTCTATTCTCATAAAGTCAACTCTTTTCTTCCCCACCAGAATCATTTCCTTCTCTCTCAGTAAAAGTAGTGAAAGATTCTCGTAATAAATGACAGGCGGAGGTGGTGGAGGTGTGTTGGTAGAGGGGTGACAAGCCCTTGGGAACCCCAGACAGACCCGAGAAATATGCATGGTGATACATGATGGCAGTGGAAAAGGGGAGAAAACATTGACAGGAAAGTGATCCACACCAAGTTCATTCTTCGGAGATTAACGATTTCGAGACTTCAGAATTGACAAGGAAAAATTTTCTTCATGATTACGTCCCTCTCCTTTTAACGGTGGTAACCTTATTCTGTGAGAAAATTTTCTCCCCGCAATTACCTCGTTACTTCTGTTTTCATTTAATCATCCACCATACCTTCTCTTTAGTGGGAAACCGTGGCGCGTCCCTCCCCCTTACGCCTTCACTACATACATACACAAATTATACATTTCCTTTGGAAATCAATCTTACTCTGTGCTTGGCACAAAGCGATTTTCAGCGCTCGACACAAACGCCATCTTCCAAGAATATCTGAGGCGTGGGCAGTGGAGCAGTTGGTCAGTTAATTTAAAGACCACCGCCGTTGGTAGTAACGCGCCGTGCCACTGACCTCCCGCCGCACCTGAGTTCCAAACTTTGGGGGTGACTAAGAACACCCCCTTCCATCTCTCTCTTCTGAAGTGGCAAGCGGTGGTCGCGGTTTGTTTGGTCATTATTGATTTCCTCTAAACAAAGGCGGCTGCACAAAAGGAGTGTAAAAGGAAATTCGTGATATCCTCCAATCCCGGGTAGTCTAATGATAATAATGGATTTTTACATTGGAGATTAATTAACGTAAATCTGGTGGGGGGAGAGTCAGACACCTCCACCTGTGTCATGTTCTAGATTTCGAGGAATCACGCAGAGTCGTCTCCTGGCTGCCGAAATATAGAAGTTTCCAGTGTATAGAAGTTAGGTAATCGAGGCTAATCCCTTTCCCGGGGGATTCTAAACTGGAGAGGGTTAATGACGTACAGGTGTTCCCCAACGGAGTGTCAATGTTTATTCTGCTCTTGACAAGTGTTCACGAAAAGGAGCTTTGAGGTCCCATTTCTTTTTAATTCTCGTCCCCTTCTGAGGTTTTCCCTAATTTCCACTTGGATAAGTTCAAAAGATAAAATGATCAGGGGGGAGGAGGAGGATATCGGAAATCTCTAAAGCAAACCTCAATTTTGCTTTGAATCCCGAAATTTTCTAATCCTCTGCTTTCACTCATTGTTTTCCGCAGTGAGAGTGAAAAAACTTGGAGCAGAGGCAAAAACTGTTTAATCTCGTGAGGGCGAAGTCTAATTTGCGACTGTATAAATTATAATTCCATTTGCGAATTAACGTCATTTTTAATATTTTTTTTTGTAAATTGTGAATTACCATAACTAATTGATGCCTTGGACTCTTCCTGGAATATTCCTGGACGCGGAAATATATTTTGATTTTCCAAATTAAATTATAGCCGAAAATTGCCGGAAATTATTTCAACTCTCAATAATTATCAGCACTTTTAAATTATTATTGAATCCTAATCAATTTATTAACAATTCCTCTTGTGCCTTGTGAGCGTCTTCCTTCTTTGAAGTTTTTCCTTAACAGACTCCTCCGTGCCCTTGGGTTGTTAGTTTCTACACCTGGGGAATATTAACGGTTGTGAGGGAGGATGGTCTGTGGATTGTGCAACAGTACTTATTAATCCCCTTTACGAGCCGAAATCAATTGATGATGGACTAAAGCCAAGCAAAGATTGAAGAAAAGACAAGTTATGTAAATGAGGCTTGAGCTCAGCAGTATCTTGAGCAGAGAATTATGGGTTTCTAATGCAGAGGATAAAAAAATGTGTTGGGTAAGAAAAAGTTTGGATTTTGTGTACACATGGATGCACCCTCCCCCAGGAACACTCCTCGGACCCTTTCTTAAGAAAGTTTCAGAGGCTGACCCCTTGAACTCCGAGATTTCTTTGGCTCCTTTGTCGTAATTTCAATAGAAGACTTAGTCATTTCTTTGGTTGAGTGATTCTGCTCAATGGACGAAATCACTTCAAATTCAAATTCTTTACCCTTTATCCCGTTCCGAATTGAGAGATTCGTAGTTCTCAAAGAAATTTCCGCCCATTTTCCGTGGGAAGAGGCGATTAGAAGAAACTCGAGCTCTTTGGACACTTAATGACTTGGAATAAAAAATGTAAAATTTAAATTTTAGATTTGGTCAGCGGATCCCAATGATGTTCAGGATTTGTTTAGCAATTGTCAATCCAAAACATGAGAGAAAATTCTTCCTGTTTCCATTTTGGCCCGTCGTCACACTTATTACGTTTGAACTTTTGAAGAGATTCCTTGGAGTCCTCTCACAACTTACACAACTTATAGCGCTAACCTAATCTTCCCAGGGTCCTCTCGTCTCGTCTGTAAAGTAATCAAGCATTTGGACTTAAATTCGAAATTAATAGGAGAGGACGGACTGGCGTGGTCTCTGTAGTCTGCTTCGACTCACCTTCCATCATTCGTATAAAATGAAAAGCTAAAACTCCAGAAATCTCTAAAAATAAAACTTATTATGCCTGCTCATCTCTCTATTATTAGCCGAATGTCATTTGGCACGCGATGGACTCCAGCAGAGCTAAAATCCCCTCCTAAAGATCATGGAAATATTTGCACCTGTGGCTTACAACGGGGGAGACTGTGGACAAGGGGGGCCTCATGTCACGCAAACTTCTGGCGACGATCCTGTTCCGAGTAGTAATGACTTGAAAAAATAGACAGCTTTGAGTGCCGGGTCATTGTTTCATAAGCCAAACCGCTGCTGTGCTAGTCCTAATCTTTTGAGTCGGAAACAATTGGGATTGGAATAATAAGGTTTGCGTATAGTTATATTATTATTTTTAATACTTACTTGAATTATTTAGGATAACCAGGGGATGACACTCGGTTGGACACAGGTGGACAAATTCAGAATCTCTTCAACCAATCCCGAGCTGAGAATAAACGCAGGCGAGGCTCTTCCCGTAATTGAGTCATTAAATTGATCGTGGTGGTGGTGATGGTGGAAGTATATATATTTGGAGTAGGCGGAGGATTGCGTGTAAATAAGTTCCCTACTTTAAATTATAATCTTAAACAAGGATTTATGAAC
>Ga0194135_10002653_pt1 | contig 10884 bp, 3 predicted proteins | sample LitLau_LLRF_2013_FD_134024 | JGI IMG/M metagenome (GOLD analysis project Ga0194135, IMG submission 134024) | Freshwater sediment microbial communities in response to fracking from North America - Little Laurel Run_MetaG_LLRF_2013 (version 2) | ecosystem: Environmental > Aquatic > Freshwater >... | reverse complement strand
TAATAAGACTGAAAAAGAGGAAGTGGTAAAAGAATAATTAATTATTGACAGGAGGATCCCGAAACCTGGAAAATCACGGATGGTGAGATAACGGAGGTACTTGGAATCAACCTGGAGGAGGTCGATCCGCTCATTAAGGTTGTGAGGGTACGAACTTTCCAAGGGTGTCGTGTGGGCCTAGGAGGGGAACGAAGAAATAAACAGAACCGATTCCTGGCCAAGGCGTGGATCCCTTACTCAAGCTTGGACTTGAATGGAAAGAAATTGGTCTTGGCTTATCAAGCCAAGCAAGAGAGACTCAATCATTTCATTTTTCATCAACGAGTGTTAAGAGACGTGAGAGTACAAGGAAATCTGGGAGATCCGGAGCTGATAGTACTGTCATCCTCTGAAGAAGATGATCGGGACAAGGAGGGAGAGAAACTAAACAACAGATACAACTTTCAGTGAGGGGACACCGTATAAAGTGTCATCGTTGTGCAGGTAGACTGAAGGAGGTAGCTAAGTTTGGGAACTAATACCACCGTACGTTCAAGCTTATTACTTATTGTGAGTGTTTAATGTAGGACTCTTCGTAGATCATCACGTTTTCTTTCTGTTATTCATGTCCCGGCTATGTATGCGTTACCTGTCACCGTATGGCTATGATATAAACACTGAGTATAAAATTAGTTGACTAATTAATTGAATAAAGTTCAGTCTTGAACTGACATTGGATGATTTCAGACGATGCAGAATTTTAGCCTCATTTATGTGATCTCGTTGTGGATTATCATGAAGGGGATAACCTAGTGCGACTTTGAGAATAGGCTTGGATCTTTTAATACTTTTGGCGACAAGGGTGTCGTAAGAGGGAAAGTGTGCATAGCCAATAAAAGTAAGAGTAAAGGAATGACGGACTAGGAAAAGAGAAGACTTGAGAACAAAAACCGAGTATATTGTCTGTTAGGGTCTATAGCTAAGTTAAAGGAGGGTAAGACCGCGTTTAAGCACCCGGTCGAAAAGGTGATAGCACCTCATATTACAGACAGAAACTTGGGTTGGCAGCCACCGGGGAGAAATAAAAGTGAAGTTCAAGTCTAGGGGCAACTATTAAGGAGAGTATATACTATCCAATCATCACATTTTATGGCCCGGATGGTCAGAGTGCTATTTAAGGGCGGAATAATAAATCAAAGTTGACAATAACAGGCAACACCATTTCAAAGCCTAACAACAGATGGATAATGTAGCTCAAAATAACTGAAGTGGAAACACGTAAGGAAAGTATGAGTAGGCAATTATGATAAGTAAATTAAACAAAAGAGGGAAGTCTGTCCTCATTCCTTGTTTGAATAACGACAAATTCACCCAATAATATTCACGTGGACAGATGAAAGATTATCATAACTTATGCTAAAACTGCGATTTTCCTCGCTTGTAAAAATGTTATATTTGGATCTAATGATGGTTGCGTGCCTGTGTCTAAGGGCACCTAAAACTCATAATCCTGATTGAGATAATGACTAACTCACAAAGGTAAACGCTCAATCCTTCTTGTCTTACTCTTGTACGTCGAACTGAAAGTATAATGGAACAACAGCTGCCCCTTAATGGAAAAGCAACATTAGGAAGTTGAATCACGTAGACAACAAGACAAGCGGAGGATTATTGTTCTGTCTGAGGAAAAAGGACGAAGGCAATCAATAAGGAAGAGCTGTCTATATGGTCAAGGGCGAGTAAAAATAGTCATAAGCTTCCCATGGCTGTACTAGGTAGCAAGGGCCTAACACTACTAAAGTTCTTCCGGACATTCATTCATAAGCTTAAGAGTGCATTAAATCAAGGTTACATTGCTTACGGGTAAGGCAATGAGGTTTTTTGAGACCTAATAATATAATGCAGACACTAGAAGGAGATGCATCCATGTGAAGCTAAAAGGAGCAGGGAAAAGGTTTTAAGGACTGTTGTGGAGTACCACAATTTACCTAATTTCCCCAAAAGATGAGGAAACGTGAGAGAGGTGTTAAAATGTAACGGGAATTTGACCACATTTCCATAGGGAGCGATAGGAAATGGGTCAATAAGAGCTGACAAGTGACCATATAAAAGAGCAACCTACAACTAGAGTGATCAGTGAGGGAGCAGGACTGACAAGTAATGGCATTAACAAAATCCACTCAGGAGTTTGACTTATTTCGGGAGGCAACACCCGAGGAATTGGCTGCTTATGCAAGGAAGAAGATTGCTAAAATGACGGATTCCAGAGGAACCATGACCAGGAGCGATGCCGCGGGAGGTTGGGTGGACGGAGGCCTGCAGTACCTGCCAAGTCTGCCGGACAATTTAGGAATTCTGCCCGATGAATCAGCAATGAACGAGACTGAGAGTAATACCGATCCTATGTCTACATCCTCGGAATTGAGTACTGCCGTTACTGGAGTAGTGATCCGGCCGGATATCCAAATTAATAATTGTGGAACTAAGGGATATTATTACAAGCGGATAACCGGCTTCCGCATCCAGCATTCCACAAAGGAGGTGGAGGTACAGTGGCCAAAAGGGTCAAAAGGGGAAATCTATCCCTTAGAATGGGTAGATATTAAAGGACTTCGGGGGAACCCTTACAGGGCACAAGTGATGAATCTACTGGTAAGTAAGATGTAGGAGAAGGCGTGAAATATTGGCTTATTAATTACGATAGTTATTTTGTTTCAGGATGCCCCAGTACATCCTCCAAGGGTTGAGAACGAGACCCTTGTAAAGGTCATCGGGGTGGATTTTGATCGGGCACCTCTGATTCGAATCAGAGTGGAAGTCCTAGTGGAGGAAGCAGAGGACAATTATCTAATCCACAAGTGGTTGAAATTTGATGAAATGAACTTCCTTCAAAGAACTATGATCGTACAATTTTATCATTGCATCTACAAAGATTTGTACAATTTCTTCCGCCCCTTACAAAAAGAATTGGAAAAGGCTGGGTACTCTTGTAAGATGTAACAGTCCCGTGGTTTGAGTTAACTTGAGAAATGTGTGAACTCAACGATGTAATAAAACAACAAATGATTTTTTATGGAGATACAGGCCGGTTATATAATATTCATTATACCCATACTATTTTATGATGGATGGAGCGGTTTCGCGACTAGGAATGACAGCTTTCCTTTCACTGCTGCTCCTGCGTTCCATAATGAAACTTTAATCCTTGAGCTCAACCTCATCCTCACACCAGCGGAACTCTAGTGTTCTGTATGTAGTAGCAGCCTTAAATTTAACACTGTAAGAGTAGAGCTTGTATTACGCAATCGTAATACATAGGTATATATATATATAAATCCTGCAGTGGAACAAGGTGGAAGGAGAGGGAGAGATATGACCTAAATTGAATTTACAGGTTACCAAGGAGAACCTCCTAACCAGTTACTTTGGACCGCAAAGTGGAATTCATTATGGGAAGAGACATTTAATAACAGAGAAGGCAATTCTATGATTTGAGATTGGTCAGTAGGCCTGAGGAGTAAAGGATGACTTGGTGGGTATCTTGTCATTATAAAGATGATCTCAATGCTTAAGAACCCCAACCAAGGGTTTTTATGGTTTTGAGGTTGCGAGGAATCCTTAAGTAGAGGACCATGCAGTAATAATACGGTAGTCTCCTTAGCTAGATGATGTAAGTGCATTGGAGTGTGCTTATGACTGCAAGGGCAGACCTTTCTTGCACCAGGCGATCCTCTTTCGTAGGAGCAATAAATAGGGCTAATTTGTGTTGTATACTGCTACATAGCTATAATCTGTAGTAATGAGGTCTTTCTCTTAATATTGCATAATAAAAGCTGCTCGTTATGGCTAGTGATGAATTGCATCGTTTTTAGGCTATAGCGTGTAGACGAACCAAGAGTGAAAAGAGTCACAGGGAGGTCTATACACGTGCCAAGAATCGTAATTGCGGATTTCCTTTCAATTTTCAACACCGATTTGGTCTGACGAGAGTCGTCTTAGTCAGACTGTCTCTGCAACTCGGCCTGTATTGCCAAGTATATTAGTAAGGAGGGTATAACATGTTCCTACGATTGGACAGAAATCGAAAGGAAGAATGGAGTTAAGTCTCATTGTACCTCTAGAAGGAAGAATGGGAGTGCTTTAAAGGGATCCTTTTCGTTACCCTGACATTGGTTAGTCTCACATAAGCATGAAACTAGAGATATGGTAAGTTCTAAGGACAATCAAGGGTCGACAGTTGGAAAGACGTAATTAAAGATCACCGCTTCATGTGTTGAGAAGAGCCTAACTTCTGTCTATGGCGGAACAGAGTTAACTGCGTCCGACCATGCTACTCATATAATGTTTCGTATGACAAATTTATTAACAGCAACTATTTCACCAGTACAGGCAGGACTTACTGGTGTCCGTTCCATGTAAGAGAATTAAGAATTGAGGGACTAAAATATAGGAGAGAGCTTGTCTATTCCCGTCGATGACCAACTCTTCTACTCTGTACATCGCTAAAAGGTCTTACGTGTGATTCTGTCCCAACCTTATCTTGATCCCCTTTCTTCCGAACCTCGTATTATTTGATAACTCAGTGTAGGATATTATAGTTGGAGGTTCTTGGTTAGCCTTTACATGCGGAACACTACCATGCCCCTAAGTCAACGTCTTTATTGAAAATTAGAGGGTATTGGATTAATGTTCTCGGGGTTCTCCCCTGATACCTAACAGCTCAAATCAGTGATCGGACCGGTTGTTTTCGTTTATAGAATAACCGAAGCACTTTATCGAAGTCTCAACGAGATAGGAGTAATATTAATAACCGAACGCACAATGTGTAGCTGCCCTTTAAGTCTGAGTATGACTGCTTAATCTATAAATAATTAGGACAGGAAGTTTTTCCGCTTTCCTGTAACCATTCTCCCGAATTGGTCACCCTCTTTTCATCCATGCAACTTGTATTATACTTATATTTGGAATCGTACTTTTCCCAATGAATCTCGCAGTGTCATCCTGCATCTGAATACCCATGTAGTCAATGAAAGGTATGGAGAGGAGAGATGACACGTGTTAATGAATCTCGCAGTGTTATCCTGCGACTGTCTTGCTTGTTGTTCAACTTCCCAGATGCAGGAGCCATTGCACAACTACAGTTACGGGTTCAGTATGGATCACAATTAAACTGGCTAAGTTGAAGTCTATCATTGTATTTGTCAAATAACAGCAAGTCTCGACTTGCCCTTAGTCTTGTTCCAACCACACCCCCCAGATCCCAAAGGATTTTATTACAAAACGAGATTATTTGACATGTATAAGAGTTCACGAGTAACTCTGGCACACACCATCAGACAGTTCGCAAGTATTTGTGCTCGAAGTGCAGTAACCATGGCAAGGACCATCGACACGCATCATGTCGTCAAGTCAAGCGACAACAATTATCAGCTTTGGAGAATTCAGATAACCTCAATTCTCAAAGCGAATGAACTAATTGGTCAAGTGGATGGATCGAATAAAAGAATTACTGTTGGGTCAGCTCTGTAGGATGTGGCCGATGTAAGAGCTATGGGGTATATTATACCTACACTCAACGAGATTAATGCAAACCATCAGAAGAATGGCGAATTTAAATACTATGTGGGGCTGTTTGGCCAGAAAGCTGTATGTGTCCAGCATGGACAGGATACCGTGAATAGCCTAGACTAGCGTATAAGCAAAATTAATAATTCGAAGCAAGCGGAAATTCTACCATGATCACCACTAGCATGTCCTTTAGGCTGGCTATTGGCCAGTAATAATTAACAGTTTAGTTTGGGTGTGCCAATCGTGTCTATTTGAAAGTTATAAGAATGCCTATATCTATAACTCTCACCTGGCAGAAAGACTAAAGTTATGATAAGTAGGAGGAATAGTGAGCAACCAATAAAGTTTATGCGGCGTAAGCAAGCCACTAGAGATGGGTGTTAATACCAAAATCACACAATCTCTGGAAGGAAGCTGGAATAGGAACTGAAAATAAAACTTTTAGATCAATGTAAGAGGTGTGATAGGGTGAAGTGGAGATAGTTCATCTCGTGAAGCATTTCGGGTTAGTAGGGTAACACTTTCTCCACGGGGTGTGTATTTAGCAGCAATTTCAGGGAAAGTAATAGGAGATATTTGAGGGGGAGTATCAGTAGGAAAGGTAAACGGCTTCGGTATATACCTATATTTATTGCCCCATCGTGATGTTGATGGAAGGGCGTGAGATGTTGATTCAGAGATTAGGGGGAGATTGAAAGCAGTGTTAGACTGACTATCCTCGGTATTATTGGAATGTGTGCATGAGGCCGGGGCATATCCCGAACATAAGGGAATGCTAGAGGCAGAGTGTTGATTGAGTCGCCTTGAAAGACGTTGAATTGGGCGTACTACCTTACAAACCAGCTTATATATGAGACATCCAATAAGTAAGACTCCAATGATATTCAACATGATTTCAATATGGAGAGGAAAGTGGCAGACGACTTTCTGTGGATGGGAAGACACAGGTTGCGGTAGGAGGAGTAGGGTAAAAAGTTTGTGTTGCATAAAGAGCAAGTAGCAGACCACAAGAGATAGAAGGAAAATTAAGGTTAATGGGAGAATGTTGGAATTATTGGGTCCTAAGATAAAAGACTCATAAATTCCTTCTTCCTCTTCTACCTCCGTCAAGTTGAGACCAGAAGATTGGGGATCTTCAACTGTAACTGGATTAGCTAGCCCCGGATGATTAACAAGGTTGGAAATAGACGAGTCGGGTGGAGTTATAGTAGGCAAGGAGACCAAGTCCCGACTTTCTGGTATTATGAATGTCGTGTTGACCATTACGATAGGAAAGAGAGAAAAGACGTGGGGCTCAGAATTATATTCGACGCATGGAAATTCTGTTGGATATATCATACCCTGATCAAGTCGTAATTGACTCTGTCCTGCTGATTGGCGTAATTGACAATGACATTGTAAGTTGATAATAATTAATCCATGAGGGAGTAGCTTTTCTAACGTTAACGCTTCAGTGTCGCAATAGACTCGTAGACTAGGCAGAGGGTTTGCGATAGCAATTTGATTCTTTGTAAGTCTAACTACAGTCTGAGACTGGGTAGGAATTAGCTGTATCTTACAGGCATAAAAATCAGTATAAGAACCTCCATGTACAATATGATATAAGCATTGTTGTTCCATATAAGTAAAGGTATGTAGGTTAGGTAAGAAGCAAAGCTCATCGGAGCAGTCCAACATCTCAAGGGGTGAAAGTCCGTAAACGAACTTCAAAGGCATAAAGTCACTGACATGGGTGAAGGCAGTTCTATTTCGCCTGACCCCACTAACTACCACCTGAGGGATACTTTTATAGATATAAGTGTTATTGAGATCCCTAAAAGGTAAGGGAGTGACCTTTATCACTTTGTAGATGTAATCATACGGCTGTATAGGAATGCTTAGTATAATTTTGGTGACCGAATTCTCTGGATCTTCAGTACAGGAGACAAGAGGGCTGGTTAAGTATGGAAGAAAGAGTTTAGCTGGAATTGCCAAATTATAAGGAACTCCTCGATTCCGTAGTTTAGCGGAAATCATAGCTAAATCCTCTTCGAGAAGAGTCTGAGATAAATGGCTAAGTGGAAACCGCCTATTTAGACAATCACGTCGAAGTCTTTCATGTTGTTGTACTGCGGTTCGTACTATTGACAAATATCCCTTAACTACTAAATGAAAATAATTCATCTCGGATAACGAGGGATCCGGGAGAAAGAAATGCTCACGCGTGTAATAATGGTCAACTCTATCCTGAAAGGCTTCCTCTATAAGAGAGACCACCTCATTCATCACCTCTCTAAGCATGTTGGTATATATTCCGGCATGTTGAGAATGGTGATACATCATATCAAAATCAAGTCCATTATCTTTAAAGTATTGATGAAAGGTTGAGTTAAGGGAAAGGAATTGAGGATTAGTAACAAAAGAGGTTTTGACCGAAGAGTAAAAGGTCAGGTCCACATTAACTCCTGACTCCCATAAAATTCGATTATCATCTTCATGTAAGATACTTCGCCTTTTTCGTTCATTAGGAAATTTCCAGAATGCCCCCTGTGGGCCTGGGTTGTCTCGATTGGACGTAATCGAAAACGAGTTATTAACTTTGATATTCTTTGTTACACCATAGCCCAAAGAGTCGGAGATTGAGTGCATGAGTTTGAATATAGTTAACTCGGCATCAATTATATCACGAAGAATACGACCCTTTCTACATGGAAGAGAGCTATGTAAGTCCTGATGACAATCTATGAGAGATCCTAGCATGGGTTTAGTATACTTAGGAAGGGTGGGAACCTCATAAATTAATAAAACTTTGTTGGTGTATACAAATCGCTTAGGAATATTATCAAGGAGTGCCCCTGAAAATACTTTCGACTGTTATTGAATATACATTTCTGAACCTGAAAGAAAACGGGGTGCAAGAAAAGAAAGCAACAGTACCAAAAGCAATTTTGGATCAAAAGCGATTTGATACATACTTTGGCGGGTGACTGGTCCGACCCGATCGAGTAACATAAGGACCCGCGGGGACGGTCGGGGGTGGTCGACGGTTTCGAACTGGTCGGCGAACTGGAGATACACCAGGGCTGGTCGCAACAAAGTCTTCTATCGGGTCCTCTTCTTCTGCAATTGTTTCAGGGACCAACTCTCTCGTAATTATAGATGGGTAACTTATGGTGGACTGCGAATAATCACACTGTTCATTACTCTGATCAATTATTTCAGACTTATCATCGGGATTATTAGAGAAAGTACATAGGATTTCAATAATGCTTTTTAGATGTTGTGCATTAAACGACACTCCTCGAGTATTCAGTAGTACTCTGTTCAGCAGAGTTTTAAGCGGAAACCATTCACCATAGATTTTAATATGATTAATGATTGCTAAACTGATTGCAAGGCTTTCAATCTGATATCGAAATAAGTATTTGGAGGGTATGAGATGCAACTCATTGAGTATATTGCAGTCCCTAAGTTCAGCTATTTCCTTTAAACAAGATTTTAGTCTAGGGAGCAACACACGAAGACTCAGGGAATCTATAACAAACCCTAATGTAGGCTTACGTACTCCTGTCAACGTGTCCACATTGCAAGTCTGTATTATAGAATACTGACTTACTCTCGGGCTCGGCATACGGAGAGTAAGTTGAGTAGCCTGAGGCGAGTTAAAAGGAATTAATACTTCCTCCCCCTCAGAATTCTCTTCTAGAGTATGCGGTTCTTTCCATAAGACAAAATGTATATTGTCTTTATTTTTGAGCAGTAATTCAAAATACTTCTCATCTACAAAGCTCAGCAGAACTGAATTATGGATTGACTCTACAATGCTTTTCCAATCTATAGGTTCCTCGTTGTCATGAATACCTAGCTTAAAAAGACTAGGAAATTCCATGAAACTCGGCTTATGCAAATCTATTTCATCCAGTTCGACTGGCTTTAAGTTCCAATTTGTGAAAAGATGATCGTAGTATGAATCTTGTTTGTTAAATCTTAAAATTCGCTGGAGTCTTTTTAGCCATTCCTGACTATCCACCTCCTCATCTTCGGATGAAGAAGATGATTCATAACGTACATTAAATATCTTGAGTCTTATCACATTCACTATTGACTTAACTGAAGTTTCTAGATGCATTACTTCATTAGTTACTGTGCTGGCTCTTGCTTGTACTATATACGGTCCGGTATACAGCCGACACAACTTCTTGGTTGCACCTACAGGAGTTGCAGGATTATATACAAGAACTAAATCGCCCACAACATATTCAATGTCTTCTCTATTCTTGTCATATCGCAGCTTATTGCGTTTTCTTTGTAACCGAATTCTCTCTGTTATCATTTTACGAACGGCAGTAGAGATATCTAGAGCGGTCTCCTTGCCAACGATCTCAGTTCCCGACAACGAGCGATCAAACGGAATATTGGGCTTCCGGCCATATACTATTTCAAATGCAGTCAGCTTAGTAGTATCGTGATAAACTGTATTAATGGCGAATTGGATAAACGGTATATATTGTGCCCATTTATCATGATCATGCAAGTCCAGATAGGATTTCAACATCTGTTTAATTATGGACATCTGACGCTCGCAATTACCGTTTGTGGTAGGGTTATAGCTTGACGTGCTTAGTTTCCTGATTTTCAATTCTTTTAATAAAATTTTTAATGTCTCACTCATAAAACCGGTTCCTCTGTCCGTGAGAACAGACGTGGGAAAGCCATAGGTTGTAAAAATCTGTATTAATGTCTGAGCAGTTGTTAGAGCTGTCTGATCCTTGGTTGGCGTCAGTACGACGAATTTAGAGAATAGGCATATGCAAACGAGACAATATTTATAGCCTTCTGGTGTTTCATGAAAAGGGCCACAGAAATCTAGGGCTATAAAGCTAAAGGGTTGATTGTCTAATGGTAGGGATTGTAGCGAACCGGCTGGCATTCGAATAGGACGCTTTGTCCGTTGGCAGATCTCACAGCTACGGACATATCTATACACGAACTGTTTCATTTTATTCCAATAATACTTTGAATTAATTCTTTGTAAAGTGGTTAAAAAGCCCCTATGTCCGCTTAATTCATGATCATGAAAGTGTCGTAAAACGTCCGATCGTAAACAATGTGGAATGACCAGTCTGGGATAACCTAAACTTATGTTGTACAGGATATTAGCTAGTTCACAAAAGTTATTTATGACTTTATCATCATGCTGCTTCATTAAAGCACGCACTTGTTTTATATGTTTGTCCTTATCCTGGAGCTCTTTTATGGCGTTAAGTTGAAAAGGGAAAGCCATGTCTATAGTACTCGTATAAATTGGGTGGATTAACCACATTGGAAACTCGCTTATATCATCAATTAAGACGTCGT
>Ga0194135_10002652_pt1 | contig 10884 bp, 12 predicted proteins | sample LitLau_LLRF_2013_FD_134024 | JGI IMG/M metagenome (GOLD analysis project Ga0194135, IMG submission 134024) | Freshwater sediment microbial communities in response to fracking from North America - Little Laurel Run_MetaG_LLRF_2013 (version 2) | ecosystem: Environmental > Aquatic > Freshwater >... | reverse complement strand
GAAACTGATTTAACATTCGCCAATTCTTACTATAGCCCTAATTTAGTTTTGGAAGCAGTTCTCGCTTCTAGTTTTAGGTTCCAAAGAGGAAGAAAAATCAACCAACACAACAATGCTTTTTTGTCCTGCCCTTGGTACCCTGCTCACTAAAAACACAATGACGTGATCCCTTAGTGGCAGAAGCAACTGCCCTTGTTGGGATAATTATTTTAAAAGATCCTCTACAAGGCCAACTCCCTCCCCAGCGAGAGGAATCTTATTATTCGGGTTTGTTTTTCAACCTCGCCACCCATGATTTCAAGGCTTAGAAAATCTAAGCCCAACTCAAATACATTTACTTGACTTAAACCAGACCCCTTGGATACCTCTGACACTACGCCAGGCTATTGTCCCGACTTCTATTTCCTCCGCAATTTTAATTTTGGCATTTGGAAATTAAGGTAAGAGGTATATAGCAAATTTTTAAATAGGATTTAGATTGTACCAACTTTTTTTCTTTTTATACTTTTGACTAATTCTTGTTTATTTTATACTCATAGAAATGACGGTTAAGATTTCTACCCTCTGCCTCATTCTTTCAATCTTTTTATTCACCCAAACTATTTGCGCAAAAGAAACAATGACTGCCGAGAAGACTGCGGCTGATCGAAGCAAGCAACGATATGTGAAATTGAATAAATTGGAATTTGATTCCCCCTGTTCCAAGGCAGGGGAGGATGCAAGACGTCAAGGGTTTTTGGCTGCTCGAAAAGTCGTCTTTGAGGGTCTGGCGGAGCTTGAAATCCTGGATACCGCATTGTTCCTACCGACAAACTACCCACAAATGTTTCGTCGTGCTAATGGAACAGGATTTTGTAACTCTTCTAAGAATTTGATTTGTGACGACTTCACCCAAACATGTCGCTGTGCCCAACCTTCCTTTTTGGAAAATGGAAAATGTGGTCTACCAAAAGGGGTAGCCTGTCTGGCGAAGGTGAGCCTGTGTGCAAATGGGACCCGTTGCTTGTACACGGACGACGGAGTTACATCTTGTGAGGATCAGAGACCTATGATCTGGAGATTGACTGGAAAATATTTGGGTGAATCGTTCCCATGGATAGCTCAATTATTTAATGGCCCTAAGTTTGACATGGATGAAGTTTTGACCGCCTCGGAAGATTCTATGGATAAGACAATTGAAACGCAAGCATTTTATTTGTGCAAATGTTTGTAAACGAAAATAAGTTTAGCGGTTCTATTTCATTTAAACTTTCACAGATCCATGTTTGTTTTGAAACACAAATGCCTGAAAGCAACAAGACGGATTTAAACCGTAATTAGTTAAACCGTCAAAATTGTATCTTTGATGGAAAATCGCATTTTTGAATAAAATATGCTTTTGGCTACAATACTTTGTATCTAAATTATGGAAGACGGCGTGGGTGTGTATGGTGTGACGCTAAAATTACAAGGTTAAAAGTTTACACTAAATTGGAAATATTGAGAACTTCATATCAAATTGTAGTCAATATCACATTTGGATACATGGGTTCTGGGAAGCCAGGCCTTGCCCAATTGTAAGCCGAAGTTTCAAGTTTGAGCGTTATCGTTGGTTCTTCGGAAACTGGAATGAAATTTACGCTTTCCTGGTTGTGTGCTTTGGACCATCCACTAGCATAGTCCATAATTTTTGGAAAAAAAAATATTTTTTTCCCTTCTATTTCAACTTTTAAGGCATAATTCAAAGTGTGAAAAGAAACTCCTCGTGCATAATCCTGGAAACCGAAATGGAATTGAAAAATAAACCCAGTGAACTTGTTTCAATTAATAAAATTTTGAATATTCCGGTGTTTTTTTTTCATTTCACAAAATGAGATTGGGAATCGATTCCTGGACGAATAGTTCAGTTGCCTGTTGTTTGAATTTAGTTTTGTACAGTCAGTAAAAATCATATGGGATATTGTTCTGATTAAAAAGCTTTTGTGTTTTTTTTTGCTTGAGTTAAGTTATGGTTGACGATGGCTGTTTTAGTGATAAAGTGGTTATAAATTGGAATTTTCCATTGTTCAGTGGGATTTCGTGTACTGGAATCTTCTTCACAGGATTTTCCAGAATTGGCACATGACCCGTTTAGTAATTCTTTATTATGATGAGGGGCTTGTATTTCTGTAATAGTTTCGTTCAATGTACCTGTTTGAGGCTTTTTCTGAAATGTGTTCTTTCCGCCATATTTTGTTTCCGTTTTTGGTATTTGGTGCCATTTCTGGAAACTCCGGATCTCGAATTGTAAACGTTGGTACTGCTCAATGTCTCGATTTCTCGTACTTCCCTCAGAAGTGTGACTCTGCGGAAAAGAGTCAGGAATTCACATTTACTGATGCAGAGAATGACACCAAGCAAATCAAGAATGTGGACCAAAATAAATGCTTATTTTCTGCGGCTGCGCAAACAAGTAGCAAGGGTAAGTCTAGTCACTTTTAACAGTGAAGTGATTTGATTTCTCTAATCACGGAATTTTGTGAGTCTAGATAACGGAGGGGTTTACTATCAGCATTGTGACTACAAAAAGGCACAACTCGGATCCAAATTCACACTTGTTCGAAATTCAATGGGAAATGACTTTTATAAAATCAAAAGCAGCAAATTCAACGACACTTGCCTTGGTATATTTCAGGTCAAAGGTGTTCAAAAAATTTACCCACGCTCATGCACTCAAGCAGATCCGGAATGCCTTGTAATCTTCTGGCAAACGAAATAATCAAAAAAAAAATTCATTCTATGCTTTTTGGTTAATGCTCTTATTGCTCTTTTGTTTTAACTTAACAGATTTTGTTTTATAACAAATCTATTTTAAACAATTCCTAAAACAAGCATTCAGTAAACAGAATATTCTCCATTTAATTTATCGGAAATCGAAACTGGTTGCCCTCAGTTTTTCTCACCGCTCCATCTTTCGGGTTTCGGTCCTAGTTAATGGATCATACGAACCGGTAACTTCACCATACGGGAATAGATACCTGCACCAACTTTACTTAACCTAACCTAGCCTAACAAGGAAATTGGTGCAACTATCTATTCCAATATGGTGGAGTCACCGGTTTATATGATCGGTTCCCTTTTTCCTTTAATTTCATCGAAATTGCGACAACGAAACTAACTAAATAGATTTTTATTCTAACTCGCATCCAGTTCTGGAATAATATATCACGTCACGGACCAGGCTGAACAGTTTAAAGAAGAAAAGCTGTAACTAAAGGGGAAAAGTTTGAATTAAAATTATTATGATATTTTCGTGGTTTTATGGTGGTGATCTTTCCTTCACCCTACCTCTATTTAGTTTAGGTGTCTGGCCTTAATAAGATCAATACTTCAATATAATGATAAGGAGAGACACGTAAATAAATTGAATCGAATTGAATTGAATTGAATTGAATTGAATTGACCTCCATCCAAGTCTAATTGAAGGCTTCGCCTTAGTCAAATATAATGCCAACAAAATATTGTCCAACGTTTCAACCAAAGAAAATTTGTTTCGATTTGTTTATTGTTAAAATCGTTCCATTCACACTTAAATGTTCTCTAAATAAACAGTTCCCTACTTTTTGATAAAAAATATCGTTTATTGCTGACTACGGAGAGATGCTGTGTGTTTGGACCATTTGTCGGAACCTCGCTTTATTCGTTCGGACGAGTGGTCAGAACCAGTTTTTGGTTTGGACGAAAGGACAATCCAATCAGGGCTCCCAAATTTGAAATTGACCAGTCGTTTGAAGGTTAATGCCTTGATGCCTTGAAGGTTGGGGTAGTTGACCTTAACCGGCCGTGGGCGACTTGGGACTTTTGATTTAGGTTTAGTTCTGGTAGTTAATATTTTGACGGGTCAGTCGTTGGAAGCAACGGGACGATGTTAGAAAAAAGCTCTTCTGCACTTTCTGTTTCACTTTCATTTTCCTGTACCCCGTAGTAGATAAGGTCGTTTTTGCTTAATTCCACTTCGATTAATTGGACTTTGGAAAGAAAAGTGGAGAGAAGGGATGCATCTGTGGTAGTGTTATTTGTGGGGTTGAGCTGGGCTGATTCGGATTTTTCAAATTCGGAATTTACATGTTGCTCGAGTTTGACGCGGTGTTGAATTGTATTCAATACGGAATATCTTTTAAATTTCCCGCGGTCGTTTTTTTTTTGCAAAAAAAAGGAGTCACAACTTTGATTTTTTTTAAATTCTGGGTTAATGGGAAGGGTATTTTTACAATTAACGAAGACTCACTCAAAATGACATGGGTGTAAAGCAAATTTTTGTGTGTTGTAATTACTCACAAACACAAAAGTTACTCTCATCAATCTTCACCGTGACTTGCATTCATTGTCTTCACCAAGATTTCCTGTATCCCTGGCTGAACGTTTAGTTTTAATATTACGGTACGGGGATGTATACATTGTTTACTCAGTTCAGCTGGCCCAATATCTGTTAGGAAGCCTTTTCGCCGGAGCTGCAGTCATCCGTAACCACTCAATACACTCTGAAGACAATGGATTCTCTCGTCCTCACATTTCCTTTTGATTCTCTATAATACATATACAATTCATTGCATTGATTGGGTTTACTAATGGTTAGTTAGTAGTTTAAACTTTAATTTTATTCTCTTCTACCTACGTACGTAAATTAATCTCTTCTAAATAAAAATGTGTACAACATTCTTAGTAAAAAAAGAAATGTATAGATGTCCATTCCCCGTAAACAGAATGACCTGTCTGGGATGAGTACATGTGTGTAAGGTTTTCTTCCTATAAAATCTATAGAGACCGCTACCGTATGCAAGGGATGAGGAAACGAGTGAAAAGGGTTAACCATAAAATTTTTTTCAAAACTGTCTATAATCTTTTATTATAATCCTCCTAACATGCCAATTCTTGAATCTCAACGAGACTAAAATATCCAAATGTGTTTTTTGGGGGATTTTCCTAGTACAACGATTTTCAATTCAAGTATGCAAACATGCAAGAAGTGCGCGGTCACCGCAACAAGATTTAATTTTTCTGGAAATTTTGTGCCGAGAAAGTTTAGCGACAAAGCTGCATTGGCATGCCTAGGTTATTGAATTCCTTTTCCTTGGCGTGCGTGGAGGAGATGAGTTGAATTTAATCCACAAGGTCACTGTGTAGTTTGGAACTGGATCACTACAACGCCAAACGTTAACAGCAGACCGATGATCTACCAATTATGAAAACGCAAATTAATATAAAAATCAATTCAGTTTAACTTTTGAAAAAAATTCTAACAGCTCCCAAAAATGACGAGTTGAATTTGATGATCCCGAATACCCGCATGACAATTCCACCTTGTCCAAGTTGGTAAAGTAAGACGCTCAATTGGGGCTTTGGTATATTCAGGAAATTTTTCTGCTCAATTAGCCACTTTTCAAAAATACTGTTTGCCTGGAACAAAAAAGGTTTTTGTTCGAGTGTCCATTGCAAATTAATTTTGTCGAAGACTACCGTATTTGCAAAGTTGGCCGAGATGGCAAGGAATATTATAGGCACTGATGCAAGCCCAGTAGTCAGGATCAAATCCAACAAACCCATTGGTTGAATAATATCTGGGATTGCGAAAATCATAATCGGGAAATACCCAAATACGACCCCAAATGTCATCAGACCAAGAGCATTTCCATGTTTCTCCAGAAGCAGGACCAGTTTGGAATATTCTTGTAAACCCTGAGAAAGTGGTAAAAATACTCTCATAGAATCTTTCTGCTAAATCAGAAACACATAAGACACAGGAAGCAAACGCTACTGCCCGATGCTGTAAAGCTTGCTCGTCAATTCCTTAATGGGATCTTAATATTTGAAGTAAAGAAGACTGCATGCGCTTACTTCATCTGCTGTCATAGATTTGCGTTTACGCTCCAAGCATCGGAGCTGGTAGGTGATTGTCTTCATTGAAATGATCAACCCCGATTCCATTGCCGCCTTGACTTGAGAGTATGTCAGCGTAAAAACAATTCCCGCCACAAAAAAAAAGATTTGCAAAATTGGCTCCATTTTCTGGAGGTCGACAGACTCGGCAAAGAATCCTGACTTTCCCAAACTACAAAATGCCATAAACGCATTTCCAGAATGCCAAAAACTCTTTTTCAGCTGGTAAAGAATGCAAGTCACGTGATTAAAGAAAAAGGTAGACCATATGGTACGAAATGCTGTGACTCCCTAAAAATTCAGTATATTTTATCCTAGCTTATGAAATTTAATCATTTAAAATGTTTAATTGTGATATTAATTCTCTTACATCATTCTCTCCTTCATCAATGACGTCCTGTGTCGCTGTAAGCTTAAGATAGTTTACCAGGTCTGCCAGTGAAGATGACTTTCTCCAAACAGTAAGGAAAAGGCAGGTAAATGAAAACACAATACCAAATACCCCGGTCACAACAAAGTAATACAATTTCTTATTCCCATCTTGCGGATATGCATCCGCTTGAAGCCATGAAACCAACATCCCAAAAGACATCGGCACCAGAAAGCCGCACAAAACCTTTCCAAGAATATAGATTTTGAATTATTAGCAATAGCTCTGAATTCACTCATCCTATAAACGTTGTCAAGACAACACAACGTCTCATTCTGCCGGATTCGGGTCAGACGAGTTTCCGCGATCTTTTTCGATTTGACCAGATGTGTTGATATTTCATGAACCTAAAAATAGGTGTAGCTTGATAGTTTTTGAAATATTCCTTACCTTTTGTTTCCAATTTGTAATGACGTTCCAAGTTCCACTTTCAAGGCAGAAACGTAGCTTGAATGGGCATATGCCCAGGTTGTAACAAAAATTAAAATAAATTGCAAAGGCATCCGCAGGGGGAACTTTTGTTTTCATCCCTGCCAATGTCCAAACTGTCGACGTTTACAGGAAAGATTTTGTTAGGATCTGATCTTCATTTAGGATGCACGCCGGCAGATATCCTGGGAAACGAGAAAATCGAAACGGTTCTATGTTTCTATTAGGCAGCACTTAAGTTATATTATGTTGACACTAGCCGTGTCAACATCAAGTCTTTTCTCTGAAATTGTTTGTTGTGACCAATTAAAGAAACTCAACGGTTACGGCAAGTTTTTCTCATTCGTTTAAAAGCTGTTACCCATTTCTCCAAAGCAGTTAAAGTTCTTTCAGCTGGCTGCCAAAATTAAATTAAAAAAAAAATTCAAGCAATAAAAATAAAGAAATTAAATCGTTAAAACGGAGGGATTAAGGAAACCAGTCGAAGAATTGACATCATTTCTAATATAATGAAACTGGCTGCTCCTAGCCTAGAGATCAGTTGATGGTGGTCGACGTCGTGGTATGGTATGCCATGGTTGGAGGAAACGAGTGCAAAAAAAGAGCTTCTCTCAACTTTGCCTTCTCTAGCGCAAGGGATAATGCGTCGCATCAAGTGTAGTCAGGTCCGGGGTGCGTAGCCGACTCCAGTCGTTCACTTTTTTTGAGGAGCGAGCGATCAAAACCAGACATGCCTGATTCTAGAATCGGGCATGTTTAGTTTTTACTATAAATCTTTAACTTATGATGAAACTATAAGTACATTATTTTTTACGCTTCTCTGTAGTGGCGGCAATTGCTGGTCTCTAGTCTTCGTAACCGATTTTTCGAAAAAATACTGAAGCCCTCCCTGAGACCCCAGTGCACACTTCCGTAGCCACTTTCCTAATTTCTGCCTAATGACTATGAACCCATGGAGGGTTTTTGGCTCCTTAGGTCGCTCGGCGTATTGTCGATTACATTTACGCTTAAAACTTTTCAGTTCCGTTTGCATGCGGGCACATTTAGGGATTTTCCTTGTTGAGTTACAATATTCAGATGTGAACGAAAAATAGTCAATCACTGTTGTAGCGTAGTGTGAAGTAGCAAGATGCGGCAAAAACGAATCGTCGTCAGTATAATTAAGCTTGAACATTAAGGGAAACAGTCGTTTCTGAAAACAGTCCATAATGTAAACCTGCTGGTTCATATTTTCCTTTAAGATGAATAGGTCTGAAACATTGCCTTCTCGTCGTTCGCTTGCTAAAATAAGTATCTGTTTGGGCACTTAGCAACTATAGTAAAACCGCTTATCTAATTGGTCCTGCGGGTGGAGCTTATTAAGAAAAAACCCATGAGGCCTTCGCGCCAAAGTAAAAGGGCCTCAAGGGTTTTTTCTTAATCAGCTCCACCCGCAGGACCAATTAGATAAGCGGTTTTACTATAGCTTAAATTTGTGTTGGTAGTCAACTCGAGTCTAAAGAGTAATAAAATTGACGACGTTGAACTTAACTTCGGTTTGAAGTACATCGTCAATCACCAAGACCTTACCGAGCAATTTATTCTGCACTCTCCAGTCCAGTCCAGTTTTTCATCGATTCTCCTCGGATTTGACGAAGTTCTGAGTTTTCTTTTGTGTCCCAGTAACACTTAAGCGGAGGACTTTGATATCTTATACCGTAAATTTGAATATTTTTAATTGTTTCGCTGCGCTCCGAAAAAAAATCTATGTACACGGGACTCTTTACAGGGAATAGGCCCTAAAACTTCATATTCCTACATTGCAACTTTACTATCTTAATGCAGTGGAATTACAATGTTGTCACATTGGTTAGACTATAGGTTAAAAAAAGGAAGGGAGAAAACTGGCTACTCGCTGCTGACGTTTTTTTTTGGTATACTCGTACGGCGTGGTGATTTTAAAAATTCTCAGGGACCACTTGGTCAGTACACAGAGGGCGGGCAAATCAGTTAATCTAATTCCCAGACCTGCCTTATTTGAATTGTAACATTCGGTGCAAACTTAAGCTGTTTACTCTAGGGAGCAACTAAACTGTTAAATCGTCAACCCAATCTTGGAGCACTTGAGCATTCCCGCAATTATCTTTAAGGTTATAAGTAACCGTAAGTTCAAATCCCACTTCATTTGTGCGCAACGATTGTTTTCAACAGCAAAACCGGAAAGCTTTAGAGAAATGAAAAGTACATAGTGTGCTCTTCATTTTAATTGCTGTGATTGCATGCCACATTATATTTGCGTTCTGGAGGATGCCCAACTCTACTACAGTCCTGCGTTATGTTACTGTTTAGGCCCGACGAAATGCCGCACGTAATTAGTCGTACTCCACTGCTCCTTGGTTTAAAATTCATCATATTCTCCACTATAAAACATATGGGAGGAGACATGAGCTCCATTCAACCAAAAAATATATTATTTCTTTCATTCATCTCCCACTACATGGCTATGTCCATATTTTCCAGAATTCCATTTCCACAACTTCCGTTTACTCTTGTACAGTTTTATTACATCGAACTCTTCTAACATTTTAACATGAATTTTTTAGAATGGCACGCCAAAAATAAACTCATCAAAAGGTCTTGATGTATTTACAGACTATTCTACAAAATTTCACCAACATTTCTCATATCATAGCTAACATTACAATCGAAACGAGACGATTACTTTTGTACGTTTATTTAAAATGTGAGAAGACCAAACGCCACCCCTCGTGCCAATGTCAATTTTGCTTCCTGTTCCATCTGATATAACCCACCCACTTGAACGGTCAATATAGGCATTGAGCGTAGGGTCATTTGAAACAACTTTCTCTCGTGTGCCCATGCGCCTGCGTCAACTTTACTCTTTTCGAAATTCCGTTTCAAATTTCTCTGGAAGTGTTACGAAATTTGGTAGACCTGAGACATGAGCATTGCGTCGGGGAGCATTATAATGACCAAACTGAAAAAGTAGAAGAGGAAAAAATATAGACGGTGGGGGACAAAGAGCCACGGAGACGAACGATGCATAAGGAAGTCATAATAAGAAAGAGTAGGGACCCAAGCTTAGCTGTAGGAAGAAAAAGGAAGCCAAAGACAATGTTGTGGAGGTCATTGAAGAGTCGGAGGAAGCTATAGACGGAAATCGAGTCTCCGTATTCCCAGCCTTCCTCTGATGGGCGTGCCAAACTGTGCAAAAGATATACGGTTATTAAAGCGCATTCATTAGTCGGGTAAAGTGGAGACACTTACCAGCATTTATTGAGCCAATCCATGGATGCAAACATAGACGGGATGAATGCAGAAAGGCAGATGGCGGCGTCATGGCAAAGGTATATGCCACAGAGGGCAGTAGAGGTAGCATGGAGAAAAGTAGCCCACCACGTAGTGAAATAGTGGTACTGGGCTCCAAAACCTTGCAAGGCTGCAAAAATGGAGCAAATCGTCACGGATATGATTACCATGACGTACAGCCTGAAACGAATTCCACTCTCGACGTTTCTTGAAGACATCCTGTCGTGCCTACAGCCTGCTAGAATGTAATTTTACAATTACCGTGTCTGTTTCTTCCTACGATAATTTAAGGTACACACCAATTAAGGAATTTAGATTGAAAATGTTGTTGACCAGGCTGATGATCTCAGAGTCGTACTTGCCCAAAGTGCATCGATGAGAAGTCGCCACCAGTGAGACTATGATTTCAATCAAATTGAGCACTTTATCTTGTTTTGTTGAAGTGCGCATGCTCCACACGGACACGTTGATGTTAGTAAAGTGCAGAGCCGCGATGAGAAGACTCAGCGGAAAGTTCATTTTATGTTTTACGGTTTCTAATATGCGCGAGTTTTGAATTCATTCCATCCGGATCAAATTATCAATTGGGAATAAATCAATCGATTAATTTGACATATGGGAGGGACTACGAGGGTGAAAAGGAGCCACCAATCGAAGCCCAATCGGTTCATCTAAGGTCAGAAGAGGTAAATTCGGACCATGGGCAAGGAACTGGAGGAAGGTATGAGTTTATCAAAACATAAGATTTTTACACGCAAAATTAACACTACCAGCTGGCTCTGCCATCGTCGCACTAGCGTAAATGGAGGAGCAGGTGGTGG
>Ga0194135_10002651_pt1 | contig 10884 bp, 14 predicted proteins | sample LitLau_LLRF_2013_FD_134024 | JGI IMG/M metagenome (GOLD analysis project Ga0194135, IMG submission 134024) | Freshwater sediment microbial communities in response to fracking from North America - Little Laurel Run_MetaG_LLRF_2013 (version 2) | ecosystem: Environmental > Aquatic > Freshwater >... | reverse complement strand
GTAAAAGTTTCAGTGCTCATGAGTACAACAGCTGCCCCAGACTTCACATTGCATTTAATGTTTGCACTTTGCAGTTGCATAATTGTCCGGTACACGTCCCCTGCTAAGGTTGTAATGTTCCATCATGACAAATTGCCGCGACTGGTTAGTACAGATTATTTATCAGAATTTACGTTCACCACATTTAGTTACTACTTTTAATTAATTGTGATCAATTGAATTCTTCCTCTAGACGTCAAAGTTGATTCAACGGTTGAAGGATTTTAATTTGGATACGCATCCAATGTTCTTTCATATGTTCTCAAACGGCGGAGGATTCACCTACTCCTACATGTTGGCAGAGCTGACGCTTCAGCATCGGCAATTTGACATTCGTGGAACGATTTTTGACTCTGCTCCAGCGCCCAGGGAGTTGGGAAGTTACTTCAGAGCGCTCCTCAACATTTTCGAGTCATACAGTGGGTATGAATTGCCATACAATTTTGAAAGAATGAGCATGATGCATGAGCATGGATCGTAACTTGTAAAATGTAAATTCATTTCTCCAGGTTTCGCTACGTCATGGCAGCAGTGATGGTCGGCCTTCTAATCTTTTCAATTTTCTGGACCCATATCAAATCCGCTTTTCGCTTCTGTATGAATGGAGACATAGTTGGATTCGATTCCGGTCGACCGGTCCACAACTGGTTAGGGCGGATCTCCCAGTACAGAAACCACAACTTTCTCTTCATTTACTCGGATGGGGATGATATCATTCGTTCACACAATGTGGAAAAGATTGCCAACTTCTTGGAATCACAAGACAATCGAGTCAAGTATCTCAAATTCAAGGATTCTCTTCATGTCCAGCATTATCGCATGTACCCAAAGGTAGCAGGATTCGGCTCTAACACAATAATTGAATTTGAGAGTCTCACTGAAGCGAAACTTGGGAATAACTTTAATCTCTCCCGTTTTTAGGAGTACGTCGACGCAATAGCCAACTTCATTCGAGGAGCAATGGCCGACGGAGAAAACCACACACAGTTTCCAACCCAGTATTAGCAACACAATCTCAAGTCAAGTAACAAGCGAGACAGCCTAACCTAGTAATTGTTCGTAGGAAAATTACACACTTTCTGCACTACTGAAAAACAAAGGTCAATATAAGTGACTGCGTTCTCTTTGTTCTCTGAATTTCCTACATCTACAAATACTAGCCCTTTAAAAATTAGACCAAGAATCTCATTCTGCTTTAAGTATTTTATTAAGGTTAACTTTCGTTATAAGGTTCCTTCTCCCAGGCGGAGAAAGGGGAAATGAAAGTCATTAATCTGGCTTCTCCATTCCAAATCGGAGTCAAGGGAATGTAACAATAAATGGAATATACGTGTGTGATATGGATCCAACTTTCGAAAATTGGGCTTTTTGTTAATTTTGTATCTCTTAGGGGGGATAGGTTCCTTTTCCATACACCTGTGCGTGCCTACCTGGGAGTGGGACTGACCGAGAAAAGAAAAGCAAACGTAGAAAAAGAAAGTTGCTTTGCTCTTGTCTTCAATTTGAGTCTTCCAGAGAAAGGGTCAGGAAGATAAAAGGAATCGCTTTCACTTCTGGAATTCATAAGGACGCCAAAAAGTAAAAGTTTCTCACTGGAGATCTGTGTGGCGGGTTTATTCACACGTACAAATTCAGAAGTTTCCCTTCTTTCCAATTTCAGTTTACCTAAAAAAACCAAAAACGAACCGGATAGGAGGATACTGACTGGAACTAGTACTAAACCCACTAAGCCAGTGAAGACATTCGGTAATATAAATCTTTTTCAATTTACTAAAATAAATTCAAGTGTGCTCTTCCATCAAATTAGCTGTAAATATAATATGACTTCACAACTGTTAAATCCTTCGTTTCTTTTTTTTTTTCTTTTACTTTCCATGAACACAATTGATAATTAATAGTTTTCTTCTCAAATATTAAAATGCAATTCCAGGAAGGAGATTACTGAAAATGTCAGAGGTTGGGAACGCCAATGACTCGATGGACAAAAGCGATCCGAAGAACATGCAGGAATTAATTGATTATGTAAGTTCAAGGTCCTCGACGGAGGTAGTTCGACGGAGGCGGATCTTTGGGTCTGGGGAGCCGCTTCCAAGTGGCATCCTCACTATCATTATCCCCCTGTGATCTCTTTCAGACCTTGCCTTTGATATCTGATTCAGGTGCAAAGCCTTCTTCAATCTCTCCAGGACAAATTCCAGAATATGTCGGATCAAATTCTGAATAGAATTGATGAGATGGGGAGTCGCGTGGACGAGTTGGAAAAGAACATTTCGGACTTGATGACTCAATCGGGCGGGCCACCATATGACGGAGCCGTGGACACTCCGCGCTAAAGTAAATCTCAAAGATTCTGCCAATTTTTCCAATTATAAATCGATTCAAACTTCTTTTTAATCGTAGAACGTTCATTGACGCACGAATCTTCCTGAAGCCGTTTCAGTTTTTCTTCTGAAGCTTTGGACCATTCCCTGCAAGCCACCTTTACCATCTCCCCCTTTAGCCACAATGTCCACTAACTCGTCTAAACTACATTTACATTTTCATCAATTATTCACCCATCCTGAATGACACAGCAAGTTAATGCTCGGGCTACACGTAAAACGCAAAGTAAAATGTAAGAGACAAAAATGAGATCGTGAAAATAGTAACAATTGGAACATATTCTCTGAATAGGTGATGATGATGGTAAACTATTTAATTTAATTCATTTAAAACAGCACAACTTTGGTGGTCAATTGCAATAATAAAATAGGGTAACGAGTTTTTGTAAAATTAAAAATTGGTTTATACATGAACTAGAGCTGACTGAACAAAATAAGCGTAAACAATGCATGCTTATTCATAAACAGGAGACAAGAACCTGATCACTTTTTTGTGGTAAGAAAGAATCTAAAACTGTGGAAGTAAGAATTCTGAATGAAACAAGGCAGTTTCATCCCCTAGATAGCATGACAAGATGAACTTTAGTTTGACTTCTTTGGGGCTTTTCCCTGGTGGTACTCGTATCAATGCGACTTGGGTCAGAAGAGGGGGAGACAAGAACCGCTTCTTCCATGGACTCAGTTCAGTCGAAGACGGTGGGAACAGTTTCACCTGAGGGAGAAAGAGAAGATGAGAATTCAGAATCGGAACACGAGACAATCACGCACAGGTTGGTACCACCTGCTTCTGCTTCCTACTACCCTTTTCATTTCTTTTAGACATGAACGTTGGGCTTACCTGAAATCCCTTTGGAGGAAGGAGCTGAAAATTATAATCAGAGAGCGGAGAAATTGGATTGCGATTCGTGAGAGTAATGACAGTTGCCTTCACCGAGGGTGGGATTCCTGGGAAAGTCCCAAATGTGAAACTAAAGTCAATCAACTCCTTCCCGTTCTTTGAAATTGAGTCCAAAGGGATCGTAAAGGGGGTGAGGTCTTCAAGGAGCTCAATATACTCCAAATCCACATCCAGTATTCCATCAAAGGAGAAATTAGGCTCTATCACTGCGTCATCCAATTTATTTGATGAAGGATTGATTTGAGTCAAACTTGCATTTGCTTCGGAATCCTTCCCAATGACTAGAAGGATTTTTTCATCTTCTGCTGGTGGAACATTGTTCGGAGGGTTTAATAACGGGGTGGAGGAAGACTTTTCCAAAAATTCCAAATCCAGTAATGAGATATGTGATGATGATGAAGGCGAAACGGGAAGGGCGGCTGCAACTACAACTCCTGCAGAGGTTGATAATGACAAGTCCGAGAAAGTTGTGAGCAAATTCGAGACGGGTGGCGCGACCTGCTTCTGCAACTGCTTCAGGGTTACTTTATCACTAAAAATTGAACAGATTATTACTTTGAATTTAATTTATCTCAATTCATTGGAGTCGGAGTCATTGGTACCTTCGCATTTCCCCTGCAAATGCTCTGTTGCTGACCTCCCGTCCTCCTAAGCTCTGCTCCATAAGTTGTCGACTCATGAACCCGAGTTCCTCTAGCCCGCCTACCCTCTTGTCTTCAAAAGCTTTGGTATTGGATGTGTCCTTTTCCTTTGGCTGAGATTGGTTTACTCCAAGGTCAATATCAAAATTAAGGAGATTTGTTGATGCTGCCTCCTTGCTATTATAGTGCCCAGTGGAAACTTGATTTTCAGGACCGTTTTCTTTGCACGGACCCTGGTCTCCGCCAAGACCCAAATCTATCCCAAGAAGGAGTTCATCCGCTAGTGACATTCCAGTAGTTATCGAGTTTGGAACCGCAAGTGACGGATGCTCAATCAGATCTGTGGTTCCTTGCGGTGTCGCCCTCTTCACTTGGTCCTTGCGATCCTCATAGTAGGTAAGGGCCTTTTCAATGTTATCACTCGCTTGCAAGAAGGAACTTGTTTCCTCATTCGTTTCAGTTCCAATCTCTCCTAGCCTATTTCTCAAACTTCGGCAACTTGATGCCAAGTCGTCAACAATCTCCCTGTCTATTGTGACTTGGCTACACATTTCCGTGAGCAAGGTCGTTGACGTCTCAATTCTATCAAGGAGGGAGTGAATCTCCGAGCGCCGTTCGTTTCGTTTGGCTTCTTCGTCAACAAGTTTCTTGATTAGGCGATTGGCGGCTTGCAAATCCGATGGATCCTTGGATTGAAGTAATTTCCTCAGCAGAATTGCATTTTCCCCACGTTCAAAGATACTCTTTTGAAACTCAGCATCAGGATCTACGGCATTTGGCTGGTGGAATTCCAGGATCACACTTAAAGCCAGAATTGTATTTAAAGAAATAAACGTTGACAGAATTTGACTCACAAGAATGATTCCACCTTCTACCAGGGAGTGATAGACTGCTTCAATTTTCGAAAACTCAGAGGGAAACCACTGCCGCCTCTTTGAACCCGCTGCATCCGTCAGGAATTTGATTGCTCGTTCTTTCACAGTTGGTATTGTTTGCATTCCAAAGAATTTGGGCGATAATATCCTAATGAGCTCATTTAAAAACCGGTAGCGTCCAATTTCAGTCCGAAATTCAATTGAACCTTCCACTTCTAAATCAAGCGCCGACTCCATAATCTGCTCAGAAAAAAATGCATTTTAATCAACTCTTCTTCAATCAACATATGAACGATGGTTCTGGTTTACATCAAATGCTCTCAGTGCCTGGGTCTCCGAGGCAGAATGAATCTTCGCTGCAAGTAACTTTGACGTAATCAATGGACCCGAAGGCGTTTTCCGCATTTCCTTTAGAAAATGTGCCAGCTCAGATTGAGGAATCAATGGTTTATGGAGCAATCCTTCTAAAAAAAAAGAATATGAAAAGTAGAAACGCGATTGATATGGTGATTGATTAGCAGCATAAATCATAAATTTGACTTTGGACTTTGATGATGCTTTGTGTTGTGTGATGGTGTTCCTTACCAAGATAAGTGGAAAGATCCATTTTTACATGTTCTGCTTCCCAAATGAGCACGAATTTCGTCCCTGGCTTCTTTCTTACTCTAGAAGTCAGAAGTGGGAAAAGAAGAAGAAGATTAACTACCGATATGACTAATTGACTTGAGAGAGTAATCTTATAAAATCCTTAATCCTTAATCAAATCAACGACCCCTTCCAACAGCTCCTGCAATTGGACCGGGCATTCGCAACTCCAAATCCGTAGATGGATGAATAACGATATGATACAAAATATACCCGAACTAAATTGTAGTAATTTGAAATTTTAAAACTACATTTTTGGTTTAAATGACCTTTGACCTGCTACGTCTGCGAAAAAAAGGAAAAGAATGTTGATTGCGTAGGCATGCCCAACCCACCAACAGGCGCAGGCGGCGCGTGGAGTTTAGTAAGTGTGTTTTGGTATTTCTGTCAATTCAATTTCTTCAATTCATTCGTTTCCTCTTCTTCTGGTTTGTTTCCTTGGTGTTTCACAAAATTAGTTGTTTAGTTGTCAAACTGATTGATTGATTAGATTTATCCTGTTGTAACTCTTTCGTTTACTTCACACTCATTTCACCCTCTACAGTCTCACGACCTCGTCTGCCAAAGCAAAGGTCTTCAGTTTATTAAGGATGGGTAATGAGAAAACGGTAAGTTGAATCGATATTCGATTCGGTTAATTTAAACAGTTAAATACAAACTTACACAATTTATATATCACTTACCAAACTAGCAAAATTAGGTCAATTGGATTTCTTTACATCATTTGCAATTCTTTACACCTTGTAGGCTACAGTAGTTCGCATCCAAGCACGAGAAGGTACAAAGCGGATCCAAGTGAATTCAAATGTGGATACGACACGAAAACTCTACGAGTTGGTACGTGACGTCAACATAACAGAACATAACATGTATACATAACAGTATACAGAATGTCCAATAATCCAATACGGGAATTGATCATTTTTAGGTACGGGATACCTATGGCTTCGTCTCCTTTGATTATCAATTGTACAAAGATAAAGAAAGAAAAGTTCCAATCGTTGCATCACCTTCGACCACTTTGGCTTCTGTGGGGATAGGTCACGGGGATTTAATTTTTCTCATTCCGATCAATGGAGCTGTTCTTACTCCGGATAGCATGGAAGGAATGGAGTTTGCTGGAGAGTCTTCATCAGGAAACATCAGCGCCTCAAGCTCATTGACGTCCTTACGAGCAGGTAAGAAGAATCACTAGCTGTTTATTGCTTTTCTCCCCACAGTGTTGGAATTGCTATTGCTGCTAGAATCCTGGATCGAATAGAATCGAATATTGCTGATTGCTGAGCATTACTTTTCTGTTAGGGTTATACGAAGATGACGTGGATATAAAATTGAAAGCTCAAGCCGGTCTGATCAAGAGACCAATGGATCCAAAAATGTGTCGACATGACGAAAAAGGTTGCTGCGTCTTCTGTGCTCCTTTGGAACCTTATGATGACAATTACCTCCGTGCTCAGAATATTAAGCACTTGTCATTTCACTCATATCTCAAGAAATTGACGGGAGGAATTGATAAGTATGCCAAGTTTCAGTTCTGTTGCAGCTCCTAGTGTTTTTGTGACAGGCAGATTCTATTGATTTTATTGATCTGCAGGGGCAAGTTTGCAGCTTTGGAAGATCTAAACGTGAGCATCAAGGAAGGATGTCCGACTCATCCGCCTTGGCCACGAGGAATTTGTTCAAAATGTCAACCTTCTGCTGTAACACTCAACCGGCAGGTATTACTCGATGAGAAGAATTAAAACCAGCAGTTAAAATGACAAGCCCGATTGACTCGATCGTGTTCATTTTTGATTCTCATTTCAGTCCTACCGACACGTGGACAATGTGATGTTTGAGAACCCTCAGATTGTAGAAAATTTCCTCGGCTACTGGCGATCAACTGGACATCAACGCATCGGTTTTCTCTACGGCAAGTTTGAAGAACACACGGATGTACCTTTAGGAATCCGGTAGGTATATGTACACCCATTCAAAACCATTTGAATGGAATTATTTAAGGATTAACCAATATCCTCTCCATTTCAGATCCAGAGTTGCGGCAATTTATGAGCCACCGCAAGAAAGCGCACGGGACAAAGTTCGCCTCCTTCCAGACGAGAAAGCGGCTGTGGTAAATGAAGTGGCAGAAGGGCTAGGACTCACGTGCGTTGGTTGGATATTTAGCGATCTAATTCCAGAGGACGTCACGGCGGGGACGGTGAAGCATATCCGGGGTATCCACTCCTACTTCCTATCTGCCCAAGAATGCATCACAGCTGCTTATTTACAAAATCTTCATCCAAATGTCTGCAAGGCCGCACAGAAGGGTACTTTCGGATCAAAGTTTGCAACTGTCCTTGTCACTGGTAACTTTAAGTTTGCTCCTATATTTTCCGCATTAGTAATGCTGAATGTTCTTTAATCAGTGGTATTTGATCAGGTGACGAAACACACCATGTCCATATGGTTGGTTATCAAGTTTCAAATCAATGTATGTCACTCGTCCGTGAGAAATGTCTTGTCCCTACAAAAGATGCCCCAGAGTTCGGTTATGTCATTGATTCATCGGAAAAGAAATACGTGCCGGACGTTTTCTTCAAAGTAAGGAATTAAGAAAAACCAAATTTTGATGAAGACCTGCTACAATTTTCATTAATTTTCCAAATTAGCAACGAGACGAGTATGGGAATGAAGTAACTCGGTTAGGCCGTCCATTACCCGTTGAGTACTTGCTCGTGGATGTCACCGTCTCTACTCCTAAGGAACCAATTTCCACATTTACTCTCAAGGATGGCATCACTCCATTCCCAGCGGAAAATCGATTTGTCGACGGTTCTCTACAAGTAAGATCCTCCCCTCCCGATCTTGGTTTCGTCATAAATAGGAATACTTTGATTGTCTGATCGGTTGATTTGATTCTAGGATTTCAATGCACTTGCAACATACCTGAGTCAGTTCTCTCGAAAAGACGCCTTTCTCCGTGTTGCGAGTGACTTTCACTTTCTCATTTACATTGCGACGATGGAGATCGTCAACCTCCGAGATTATATTGGACCATTGCTCACGGCAGTGCGGGACAGGAACGGGGACGTAGCCGAGGACTGGGCAAAGTCGGATTTCTGGGCAACTGTAAGTATCCTCTGTCACCGCATTTAAAAAATAGGTGTCCCTGGGAACTAACGTGACAATTTTTGTATTTCAGGTGGAGCGTTTGATCGAAGCCTCGTCATTAACTCCGTCGAATCCTGGATTGGCAGGTCAAGCTCAAGGCGGTACGCAGCAAATCATCTCACCCCAATCCACTTGGACCTGTGCCCACTGCACATACCTCAACGCAGGAACAACCACAAAGTGTGAAGTTTGTAACTTGCCTCGATTCTCATAATAGTTTATTCCTCGCATTCCCGTGATCACTTTCCCAAAAACCGTGGAAACTAAATACTAGTAACTTATTGGCGCATTAATGAGAGGGACTGAGAAATCTTCAATGAACTAAACCTTACGAATTCAAATTTAACCAATAAATGGATTAGTCATTTCAAAGTCTTTTTCAATTCAACCAAGTTTAAAGTCAACCGTTTCTTTTTAATGTGCATTCGCATTCAACGGTTTTTGTTTCCGTTTCCTGTTGACTCTCATGTGGAATCCGACTGTGCTGCATGGCTGCAGTGTGACAACGGAGTCCTTGAAGGCTTTCCATAAATTCAAGTTGGATGTGCAGAGAGCGAGACCACCGCGAGTTTTCTGAGGTTTCTGTACATAGGTAATCATTAGGATATCCCTCCTATCCCGTTGTGAATTCATTTTCTCGGACTTAACTCACCATTTTATTAAGGTCCCCTACACAGATCCATGGGTTTCCTAGCAGCGTGCCGCCTGCCCATTTTGAATGATCATTGACCGTGGAGAAAGTCTCGTTGCTGATTCTCTTGGTGAGAATGTTCCGCGCTGGGAAAGTGGCGTTGCAGTTGGAATGAATCGGATGAGCACCGTTGAGCCACGACTGCACATCCAGTGCAGTTGAGAGTTTCCCCGAAATCCAATCTCCGTATATTTCTATCATAATCCCAACTCCTTTAATCTAATTCACAATCATAGCGTAGGCATAATTTTACCTTTTCGGAATTTAGGCCCTTTGACAAAAGCCGTAAAGTCCAGGGATCCAGCTTGGAGTCTCAAGGTCGTAAACCATGGGGCTGATTTCCTGGTAGCATTATCCCTGGCCACTCGAGTTAATTTTGGTAGGACAGGAACCAGCTCATTTCGGATTGAAAACTTGTACACATCCGGCTTGGTGTACAGAAGGGCTTCTCCAATACTGTCTACTTGGGACGCATTGAGGCTTAGGCAAAGGAATAGCTGCCCATTCTCCAGGCCACCGATTGGATATGAGAATCCTTCCCCTTCCTTTAACAGTGGGAAATGGGGAACCGAATGTTGAAGGAAGATCCCATATCGTGTGGAGGTAATTATTATTCCCTTTGTGTGTCCATTATGGAGCATTGGGTCCTTATTTGGGGGTTGGTCATTGTAGAGCACGTAAGCCACATCTTGAATCTGTCCGAGTAGGAATTAGTCCAAGTAAGAAACTGGCCATTGGAAGCATACTTTACAGGAAGGGAATTTCTTACATGGGGGTCATAGAGCGGTTCCAGCGTCACAGCGAGGATTGAATCCGGATGATGAATACGTTTGGAAGATCGCTGCCAAGAGGGCTTGGCTGGCGTCATTTGGAAATACGCAGAGCCTTCGTGGAAACCTTCGTCGGAAGCATTTGGATCTCGTGGGAGCTTGTACGCTAACCACCTGAAAACTCATTGGATTGGATTTCATATTAAAAACGTAAGATTTATCGGAATTACTAATTACTAAATTGCATTAATCAATTACCAATCAATGGGATTCCCCAGCTCATCTTTGCAAATCACTCTTCCATCTTCAGCAGATACCAACAATGTGGAGAGGAATCCATGGAATAACAAGAAAATATTTGTACATGACACTACAAGTGACAGCCACATCCTGCCGCACTGAAAAGCAACGAAAGATCTGAAAACTTAATTGAGGTTAATTGGAGCAGGATTTCCAGTTGCCAGTCAATAATATGTGAGTGGAACAGCGCTATGCGCTCAGTTCGTTCAAATTAAAAATTCATAAGTCGAAAGGAAGACAGCGTTGGATAAAGTTCTTTGGTATACCCGTGACACGGTACATCCCGTGTGATAGTTTAGGTGGAACGACGAGTGCACGAGAGTGATTCTCATGCATGGGTCATAGCACCGCCTCCTACATTGCAGTCAGGGAGGCGGGCAGGAAGAAGCGAGAGAAGACTGCAATGTAGGAGGCGGTGGTCATAGTCATGCTCATGACACTTAAATAATCAGGAACATCCTCTTCCTCATCCTCCCCAATTTCGTCTTGTG
>Ga0194135_10002650_pt1 | contig 10886 bp, 9 predicted proteins | sample LitLau_LLRF_2013_FD_134024 | JGI IMG/M metagenome (GOLD analysis project Ga0194135, IMG submission 134024) | Freshwater sediment microbial communities in response to fracking from North America - Little Laurel Run_MetaG_LLRF_2013 (version 2) | ecosystem: Environmental > Aquatic > Freshwater >... | reverse complement strand
TGCCATTAACAGGCATTTAAAAATCACTAACATAGGGATTTGCATGTTAAAATCACTAACATAGGGATATGCTTGTTAAATGTATTTACTTACATGTCGGGTCGGATCACTTGTAGCTCAGTAGGGGCGGATTACTTGTAGTCGGGTCGGGTTACTTGTCCGAGCCTCATTCGAGGAGACCCGAACCAGGATTTATCTCCAGCGGCAGAGACCATTGTCGACGATGACCTTCAGCGGAAAATGGAAAAAGCTCGAGTTAATCAAGACTTGGTGTTCTCGAATGATCTTGTGATTGACACGCAGACTTGTCGTTTAACGTTGACGCAATATTCAATGTTTCACGTGATGACGTTTTTCAAAAATAAATAGAAAAACTGTTTATTAATTTTCTTTAGATAACGGACAAAATGTGGCCCCATCTCAATTTCGCCGACTTAAAAGCGACAAGACAAGTCTCGCGGGATTTCTTCGATAAGATCACACGCTTCGGAGGCTTTAAAATCTCGGCCGTTCTTCAAGTCACAAAGGAATCTGTGGAAGTTGCCGATCTTTTCGATAAGGACGCGTCGATGACTAAGCCTTGGCTCGGAATACATATAGAGGTGGATCTTCCACTGCAGGTCCTGGATAAAATTCGACACATTTTGGAACACGTCCAGTTCCTATCCTTATGCATAAGTCCCCGAAATGGGAAGGACGTTGATTTTCGACGCCAAAGTTTTGCCAAGATTATTGCTCGTGTTCTAAGCTCCACGCCAAACTTGACGACTCTCCAAATGGACGTCCGTTTTTTGAAACACGATCTCAGTGAAGTTTTGACGTCTCGTGTCATTTGTGGTCACCTGAGGAACCTGGAACTACTTCGCTTTGGCTTGAAACCCACACCACACAAGCCTACAAGATAAATGAGACCTACAGGAAAGGTAGGGAACCCGCCTTTCTCGTCTCTGCAGAATCTGTCAGAAATTTCCATCGATTGGCGACAACGTTAACAAACCTTGAGGCCCCTTCGCGTCTGAAACGTCTTGTGTTATCGAAATATGATGTCCAATGCACGGAGAATCCACTATTGGGAGTTCCTTCCTTCACCAGCTCCTTCTTCGACATCCTTCGAAGTCATCACGAATCACTTGTAGAAGTGTCCATCCCTGCGTACGCCTGGAAAGCTTACGACGACATTTGTACAGTGACGTTACCACAATTAAAGAGCTTGACTGCTGTACTTAATGCTGACGTGACTGTGAATTTCGAAACGTTCCTAGTGAACCATCCCACGTTGGAAGAATTCGAAATCTGTGTTATTAATGATAGTATTCATGGGATGCGAGGTTTTTGGGAAGCTATTAAACGACGCTGCACCGCCTCGAGCGCGTATCTGAAGAAAGTCCATTTAAATATATCGGTTTTGCTGACATGCACTGACGCAAAAGACGACTGGAGTTTCCTGGCAGGAATGAAGAACCTGGAAGACTTCCAGCTACAAAGTTATTTCGGGTCTGGATGGTTGGGCTCTGGAGAGCGATTATTAGCGTGTCTTCCAAGGAATCAAAAACTACAAAGGCTGAGTTTAGACAGAATGGACTTCGCGGGTAGTTTCTGGAGATATTGCTCTGAAAAGAAAGGACGACGAAGGGTCCCGTTGGACACAAAGTTAGAGTACTTGCGGGGATTCCATAACTTGAAGCGACTTAGTTTCCGCCAGTGTCGGGACGCTGTCGACAACGAAGTCATGCAATTGATCTTTCGCGAAATGACGGACCTCGAGGAACTGAAAGTGAGTGATTGTCCACGTTTGACTGACGCTGGAATATCTGGCACTGGACCTGAAAAAAATCGAGTTTCTTTTAAAAGTCTCAAAGGTCAGCCATGGTCATAGTCTTAATAAAATTTTGCGGAACTGATTCAAACAACTATGTTAGAACTGTCATTGACTTTGTTTCCAGATCTTAAAGAGCTGATCATTCGAGCGTGTCCTTTAGTGACCCAGGAAGGTCTCCGTTCTGTCCTGGCGCTTCCATTCCTCCAGCATTTGGACTACTGCACGAGCCGTCCAGTATCCAAGTCGTTTGTTCGAGAGATCGCTGCTCAGAATCCGAGTCGGGAAACGATCAGCGTCCAAATTGAGGGCGACGTGGACAATCGTGGACCCAAACCGTTGGATATTAACCATTTCGCTTGGACGCCTGAGGAGAAAAGGGACTTCTTGAGGAAGCACCCTCGAATCAAGGAACTGAACATTGAACAACCTCGTAAGCATTCCTTCATTCCTTTCGCCAGTTAAACTCGTTTCAGCATTGCGAAAACTTATTTCAATTTATTTCTGCTCTAGGAAAACGTTGAGTGTTCCCTTGAGTAATACGGATATTCATTTTAGTAAGGAAAACAATTAAACAGATAAGGATATTTTGAGTGTCTTCGTTGATTGAATAAATATGCAAGAAATAGTGATGATGATAAGATAATTCCGAGTCCAATTGTCCGAGTAATTCATTTCGATATAATTTCACCATCGTTTATCTTAACCAATTGGAACTAATCTCACTTATCTTTGGATCGTTCGAGGTGGCTAATTTAGTTCCATTCTATCCTTCATAAAGTTTTCAAAACATGTTTTTTCATTTCGTAGTACTTAAATGATGGATCATTGTTGGCTCTTATTTCGCTTCTGTCTTTCCAACTTTTCCAGTGGTTCAACTTCGTATGCTTCAAGCACGACGTTATACGCAAATAATGCCACAAACAATTTCGAAATCTTTTCATTTGTCACTATTTTGTAATTTAGTGTCAGACTTTTTAGAGCAGGAACTGAATTATTGGAAGGTGGGGGGCATCGTGTCTCAAAGCAGTCTCGAGAACTGGACTGAATTAAAAGAAAACTCATCGCATGTGAAGGGAAAACCCGATGGAGGAGCAAATGGAGTCGTCCACGTCATCGACGTTTAGTGGAGGAGATGTAGGAAGGGGGGATGGTGACGCCATGGAGGAAGGGGCCGACTAATCAGGACATGAATACCCAAGAATACGCTTTTCTATAGTAAAACATCGGCCGTGAGGCCACAGGGTTTTTACTCCCACGAAGGCACGCCATTGGCTTAGAAGGGTCCCTTGGCCAATGGGGTGCCTTCGTGGGAGTAAAAACCCTGTGGCCTCGGCCGTTTTTCCCCTCGTGAGTGATAAGCTAACTTGGCATTTAAATTTAACATTGATCCATTTAAATCAACAATGAATTGAGTAATTTAAACTCCTTTCTTTTTTATTGTTCCAATCACAGGCCGACGAGGAAATGAGGCCTCATCCTCATCTCAGTTTCTCCGACTTGAAAGAGAACACACGCAAGAGAAAGTGCACGTCATCAATAACGTCTCAAGGAAGAAGTGGTGGTAAAGTTTCGACGCAAGCTTTCACCTGATGTGGCTTTGGAAGTCGACGACGACAAACAGAGAAGAATAATAAAAATGGCTGAACTTGCTCAAGTAGTCTTCGAATTCTCTCGTAAGTTTCAAAATAACCGCCTTTCATGATTGACGTACAAAACTGCCGTCCTGCGTTGTGTTCACTGAATTGACGTTTATTATATGTCTTCGCTTTAGATGACCAGCAGGATTTTACCTCATCTGAACCTCTGTGACTTGAAAGCGACGAGACAAGTCTCATGGGATTTCCACCAAATGGTCACAAGCTTCAGGGAATTTGAAAACTCTGCCGTCCTTCAAGTAACAAAGAAGTCTGTGGAACGTCCTCATCTTTTCGATAAGAACGCGTCGATGACGACTTGGTATGGAATTCAAATTGATGTTGAACTTCCATTGGAGGTCCTGGATAAAATTCGACACATTCTGGAACATGTCCACTTCTAAAAGTCAATTTAACCCGGAGGAAGCTGATTTCTGCAACAAAAACTACGCCAAGTTTATTGCTGGCGTCCTCAGCTCCACGCCAAAGTTAACGTGCCTCCAAATGGACGTCCGTTTCTTAAAGAACGACCTCACTTAAGTTTGGTCGTGTCCAGTGTCCAGTTCGTGATCACTTGAAGAACCTGGAGTCTCTGGAATTTCCTCATTTGGGCCTTGAAAGCAACGCCAACACAAAAGCGTACAGAACAAATGGGACTTACAACTTGTAAGTCCCATTTGTTCTGTACGCCTAGACTTGCCTTGACTCGCTTGTAAGTTACAAGCGAGTCAAGGCTGAGGAGCCCTTCTAAGCCAATGGCGTGCCTTCATGGGAGTAAAAACCTCTTGGCCTCACGGCCGATTTTTCCCTGTATAATGCGATTTTTAGGTTTTAGTGTTCTGTGTCAGGTCTAAAACTGCTGAGCATCCGTTTGTGCTCTTCAGTGACCCCTGAAGGTCTCCTTTTTGTGCTGGCCCTTCCACATCTCCAGCATTTTGATTACTACACAAGACGTCCAGTTCCCAAGTCGTTTGTTCGGGGGATCGCCGCTCAAAATCCGAGTCTGGAGTCTGGAGACAATCAGCGTTCACACTACGGGCGACTCGGACGATTCTTTACCAAATGATAACCCTGGGGACATTGGCAATTGTCCTTGTCGAGTGAGGAAAAGAAAGACTTCTTCAAAAACCACCCAAGGATCAAAGCGCTTCGCAATTTGGTCAGCATTTCTTCCTATAAACTGATTTAAGGCCATACATTAAACAATGCATCAAAATCAGTAACTGTCACTTGATTTTTGTTGCAGGAGAAGCTCGGACGGGACCGTGAGTACTCCCAGGAGTGGTTATAGGAAGAGAATTAACTCATCATTAGTCAAAACCTTCATTGTTAAAAGAGTTACAGCATTGTTAGTTAAGAGTGTTAATGGGACTGTGAAGAATAAACGTGTGTGGAAAGTCGTACAATTGTCAATCTTTTAAGTCGGTGATTCATTGTAGATTAGATCTACCACCAATTACCCCTCCTGAAATTGGGATATAATTCATTTCCATATCGTCGACCCCAACATTTGGATATCTTTTCCATGAATTTGTTTTTGGCGGCATTTGAATGACTGTGGACAAGTTCCGAGTAAGATTTCGATTTGGAGTAATCAAATACCTTGTTACATGACAAAAAGTGTCAGTTCGGCCCTTCGACCTTTGAAATTGCAGTGACAACACGGAACTTGAACCATATGAGACTTGAGAGGAAAGCGTCAGAAGGGGCATTGAGAGAGTCCCACTCTCCCGCTAAATTCAAACTCTGCGCTGACTCCCGCACGGAAGAAACCGCCGCTCATTCGCATTCTTTCAACAATTAGTTAATATCGTCGATAATTGTCGTTGCTTACGTCAGAGAGAGAGGAATTCAAAAGAGGCTGAGATGGAGAGGAACGAGGAAGTGACGTTGCCATCCACGTCAAGCGCAGGAGATGCTGTAGTTAGCGAAAGCACTGCTGCCTCCCCTTCCACTAGGACAACAACGACAAGTACTGAAGGAGAAGTCGTTGATGCTGCGGACGAAGTGACAAAAAAGGTTTACGCGACGGAAGAACAGATTCGCGCAGTCTTCACAAACGGACTCGTAAGTTTATTATTATAATCAGTCCTACAAAAATTGTATTCGTAACTTCCGTCTCTAATCGTGACGTTTATTTAATCATTATTGTCGTTTAGATTGGTGATAACGTAATGTCCTACTTGAACTTCGAGGACATGATGGCTGCACGTCAAGTCTCACGTAGGTTTTCCGGAATGATCGAGACCTACAAGCGCTTCAAGGACGCCCAAGTTCTTCGCCTAACCCACGAAGGGTCACCCTTGAACGATTAAAACTTTCTTCAGAATTCGGATGGCAATTGGGGTGGCGTTCGAATCGACGTCGACAAGCTGAGAGGACAAGCATGGAAAATTCCAAACGTCATTCTGAACAACGTCCAATTCGTGTGTCTGTGCACTGAAGGACTCCACTCGGCTCCGCCGGTTACTGACCTTCGCAACGTTCTTAATACGACACCGAAGATTTCACACCTCCACTTCCCATTCGAACTGTTCTTAAGGAACCTTAACGTCGTCTTTAGGTGCCCATACGTCCGAGAGAACCTCAAGGATTTGAAGCGCCTCGATCTCCTCGGACAGCACTATTGCTCCAACGGCAGCAAAGGCCTCCCGATACTTTGTTTGCATGGCTGGGAGGACTTCGCCTCCATCCTGATAAACTTTGACCACTTAGCGTCAATTCTTCAGCGTCTCGAAAGTCTGCACATTCCAAGAGTGAGAATTTCGCAGCAGGAGCACCAACGTCAAATTGAAACAACAATTCGAAAATTGCTACAGCGAAACTGCGAGACGCTTCGGGAACTTTCCCTCCACTTGCGCACCCAGGATCAAGATGATGAGTTTTGTGCAGTGAAGTTTCCACGTCTGCAGACATTGACTCTGAGTGTTAAAAGAACGGACCAAGGTGCATTGAAGGACTTCCTTGCTAATAAAGACGCTTTGGAGGAACTCGACGTTACCGTCAAGGAAGAGTTTGGAAATGACCTTCTCGACGTCATCAAACAACGTTGCTGTCCCAATCTGAAAAAGCTACACTTGAAAGCGAACAAGTTTGTTGACGTCGTTGGAGGAAGTGAGCAAATAATGGATTGGACGTTCCTGGGGACAATGACCAAACTCAGAGACTTCCAACTCACTCGGCCGTATAATGACGCCGGAAACTGGGAAATGTATGGAAGTGGAACGCGGGTCTTGCGATCGCTTCCGCGTAATCAACTGAAACGATTGGGATTCAGAGGAATCGGCAACAGTGACTGCGGATTCTGGAGACTCAACGACGACTGGGAAGACGAGCTAGAGTTGCCGTTCAAAGTAGAACTCCTGAGTGGCTATCGAGATCTTACACGTCTCAGTTTCTACCGCTGCCGGGATGCTCTGGACGACGACATAATGCAATTCATCATAAGCGAGATGACGTCGCTGGAGGAACTCGAAGTCACTCATTGTTCCGGATTGACTGACGCTGGACTCGCTGGAACACACGAAGATGGATCGGATTCAATTCGAAACGTCAAAGGTCAGTTGAGTGAATTGAAAGTTCTAATCAAGTTTCGTTTGTGCTAAAAGTGGCATTGTGTATTCTTTTTCCCTCCAGGTTTGAAAAAGTTGAGTATCCTGCATTGTGATAACGTAAATCCTGGAGGGCTCTTGTCTTGCGTTAAGCTTCCGTTCCTCCGGCACTTCAAATACGTGACGTCAAATCGTGTGTCGAAGTCCTTCGTTCTGCAGATCTGTTCCCAGAACCCCAGTCTTGAGTCAATGGGGGTCAATTTCTCTGGGACAAGTTCAGAGATGAGAGAGATGCGGAATGAGGTCAATAACTCTCGCCTGACGAGGCTTATCAAGTTGGTAAGCTCCCGCAAAAGTCAAGTTCGCTTTTGATGTCGTGATTTCAATAACGAGTGCTTATAAATATTATCGTAGAACGAGAGGGACAATGACGAGGAATCTGATAGTGACGTCGGCGACCTATGAATGATATTGCAGTGAGGCAGAGACAGTTACCAGAAATCTTTCGTTAGTATGACGAATATGACGTACCCGACGGCGATGGACGACAATGTCCGGTAATTCGAAAGAAGCGACAGTGCCGAAAGCAAGTACGGCGCAAACTATTACGGTGATGAAAGCGACTAAAGAGAGACGTATAATTTATACTTCAAGGTCAAAGGCTTTGTATAATAATTGCGGCATTGAAATGACATTTGGTTTGGTTCTGTGTGACGGCCTTGAGTGTTTCATGAGTAACTTTTTGAATGCTTTTCCACTTGTTCTAATAAATTCGACGTTACTTCAAAATACAAATGGAAAACTTGTGGTTATTTGTCGCCTTCATTAAATTTAAAGAACCTGAAATGGAATTCTGGCACAGAACAATAATACCCAAGAATACGCTTTTGTATAGTAAAACATCGTCCGTGAGGCCACAGGGTTTTTACTCCCACGAAGGCACGCCATTGGTTTAGAAGGGTCCCTTTGCCGATGGCGTGCCTTCGTGGGACCGTGGGAGTAAAAACCCTGTGGCCTCACGGCCGATGTTTTACTATAGACAAGCGTATTCTTGGGTATTATTGTTCTGTGCACGGAAACCAGTACAATCGTTCATTAAGTTAATTCAATCAACCAATTGCCGACGTTGCTGACGTCAAAGAGACGTCCATAGACTATCTTGAGATGGAGCAAAACGAAGAGAGAACTTTCCCGGCCATTTCAAGCGTAGGAAGTGAAGGTGTGGTCGAAGAAGTTGCGGCGGCGGTTCCAGGAGAGGCAGCAGTTGCAGTGAACGAAGCGACTACGAAGGTTTAAAACACAGCGGAAGAACTCGAGGCACTTGAGTCGCTCAGTCCTCATGAACAAAGTCGTAGGTGAATTATGCCATTGATTATTTATTGATTATTTATTGATAAGAATATTGTAAAAGTTTCAAAAACCTCTAGTAGAACTAATCGTGACAATTCTGCCGGTTAGATTACTGATAAGATAATGCCACACTTGAGTTTTGGGGACATGAAAGCCTCACGTCTTGCGTCTCGGACCTTCCTCGGTATGATCGAGTCCAACGAGCGTTTCAAGGACGGTCTAGTCCGTCTAGTCCTTCTTTGATGGAAGATCCATACCTGTGTGTGGGAATGGATCTTCCATCAAAGTCCTTCTTCTCGTTTAAAGAGGAAACTTTCTCTTGATCGATCTCGATTGCCTTCTGGATTCGTGTCGGATTTGGCGTGGAATGAAAATCGACGTTAAGTTTGATGTAGAGTCTTATGTAGTGTACTAATGATACGATGGGGTTCGTGATTAACTTTTAGGCCAAGTTGTACGCCGTTTATGAAAGTGACGATGATGACTGTTTCGATGTAGAACCAGGAGGTGAAGGCCGGAGAAGGCTACGACAGCATCCGCGACTTTCTATAAACAACATTCTGACGTACTTGCATTTTTCCTAACACTAATCTTCATCACTATCAGTGGCGTACTGTGCTCCAGCAAGTCCAAGTCCAAGGTATTCCTGGAGCATAAACAAAGACACATTCAATGACACGGGCCAACGTTGACGTTGAAATGAGCTAAAGTTACAGCAGATGCATTGCTTACCAGATCGTGAAGTGCCTTGATCCGCGGGTGCTGCTTGAAGAAAGCTTTCTTCTCCTCAGCCGACCAAGGCCCGTTATCAATTTCCTCAGGGTCGTCAATATTGGGTCCAGGACTATCGTCCGTGTCGCCGGTAGTGTGGACGCTGATTGTCTCGAGACTAGGATTCTGGGCGGCGATCCCACGAACGAAGGACTTCGGAACTGGACGTTCGGTGAAATAGTCCAAGTTCCGGAGGAATGGAAGCGCCAGCACGGAAAGGAGACATTCCGGGGTCACTGAGGGGCACGCGCGGATGCTCAGGACTTTAAGCTCTGGACAGAAATTCATAAAAGTTATCACATGGTAATTAGAATCGGTTCAAAAACGAATCTATGTGAATGCGACTGACCTTTAAGGCTTTGAATGGAAACTCGTTCTTCTTGTTCAGCTCCAGTTCCAGATATTCCGATGTCAGTCAAACGACAACAATGACTGACTTCCAATTCCTCGAGACATCTTATTTCCCTGAAGATGAATTGGATGACGTCGTCGTCCACAGCGTTCATACTGTGGCGAAAACTAAGGTGCTTCAGGTTCGTGAATTTCCCTAGTAATTCCAACTTGGTGTCCAACGGAACTTCTTCACTGACAACGTCTTCTCTATCTTCACGGGAAACTCTCCAGAAACTTTGCTTCAAGTGAATTCCGTTCAAACTCAGTCTTTTCAATCGGTTCCTTGGAAGCGATTCCAAAATCCGCGGTCCAATCCCCAAATCATGTTCCTCAATATCGGACATCAAGACGAACAAAATTTCTACCCGAAAGTCTTCCAGGGCTTCCATTTCTTTCAGGAAGCTGCAGTCAAGGACGACGCCTTGTTCAAAGCTACTCCAGTAGAACTCTTGAGACTTCAAGTGAACTTTCTTTAGATAAGCGCCGGCGGCGTTTGTGCAGCGTCGTTTAATCGCATTCCACAAAGCAATGTCCTCATCCACTTCAGCAGTTTTGGCGTCAATCACTACGTCGAGTTCCTCCAAATCTGGATGGTTCATTAGGAACTTTTCAAAAGTGACCGTATCGTAAGAAGAAACTTTCGTAGTCAAGGACTTCAATTGTGGTAGGGTCAGTTCACCAACGTCATAAGACGCGTCCCAGGCGTCAGGAATGGAAACTTCCAGGAGCGATTGCCGGTGTCTCCGAAGGAGTTCTATGAAAGGTCTCACGACGACGACGGGACGATCTGGAGTGTCACGTAATAATTTGGGAACTCGAAGACGTTTCAGACGACACGGTGGTGCCGTCTCCACTAGCGCTGTTGCCAATTGCTGAAGATTTCTGGCGGAATTTTCACAAACAGAAAAGTGGATATTCGTCGCTCGCCTGTACGTCCACGTCCCGTATGTCCTGTAGACTTTTCCTGCGGAGTTGCCTTTAAGATCCAAGAGATGAAATTCCAGGGACTCTAGACTCTTTAAGTGATTACGTACGACGTGACACGACCAAACTTGACTGAAGTTGTTCTGCAAGAGACGGACGTCGATTTTGAGTGCCGTCAACTTTGGCGTGGAGCTCAGGACACCAGCAATAAACTTGGCGTAATTTTCGTTGATAAAATCAGCAGACTCTGGATCAAGTGGACTTACAACGAACGAAATAAACTGGACGTGTTCCAGAATGTTCCGTATTTTGTCCAGCACCTCCAATGGAAGGTCCACAGCAATTTGAATCCCGTGCCAAGTCATCGGCGAGTTCTTATCGAAAAGCTGAAGACTTTCCACAGAAGCCGTAGTAATTTGAAGGACGGCAGAGTTTTTAAATCTT
>Ga0194135_10002649_pt1 | contig 10888 bp, 9 predicted proteins | sample LitLau_LLRF_2013_FD_134024 | JGI IMG/M metagenome (GOLD analysis project Ga0194135, IMG submission 134024) | Freshwater sediment microbial communities in response to fracking from North America - Little Laurel Run_MetaG_LLRF_2013 (version 2) | ecosystem: Environmental > Aquatic > Freshwater >... | reverse complement strand
TCCCGGTCGAGGATACGGGTGTTGAGACGCTCCAGCAGCAGATTGAACTCGTCCCCGAAGAGCTTCGCCGCGCTGCCGTCCATGGTCTTCTCGACCGGGAACGACATGCCCCAGATTTGGCTGCGCAGCTTAGGATTCAGATCGTCGAAGAACTCCGTGAAGCCCGCCACCAGATCACATTTCGTGAACACGAGATAGGCCGGCACGCCGATGCGCAGGTGCTTGGCCAGCTCATCCAGACGCGTGCGAATGGCGAGAATGTGTTCCTGGCGTCCGGCTTCGTCGAGCGTCAGCAGGTCCGACACGCTCATGGCCACGATGACGCCATTGATCGGGCGCCGCTTTCGGTACTTGCGCAGCAGTTTCAGGAACTCTTCCCAGGCCGAGGCATCCGCGCCACGGTCGCTGTCCTGCGTGGTGTAGCGGCCGGCAGTATCGAGAAACACGGCTTCGTCGGTAAACCACCAGTCGCAGTTTCGGGTGCCGCCGACCCCGCGCAGCGCTTCCTTGCCGAACTTGTTCGACAGCGGAAAATTCAGGCCCGAATTGAGCAACAGGGTGCTCTTGCCGGAACCCGGTGGCCCGATGACCACGTACCACGGCAACTGGTACAGATTGCCGCCGCCCTTGCGTGTCTTGCGCAACGTGTCGACCGCCTCCTGAAAGCGCGCCTGCAACGCGGTCCGCTCACTGGCCGTGCGGTCGTCGCGATCGTTGCCGCCGGTCTTGGCATCCTGACCGGCAAGATCGGTTGCCATCTGCTTGGTCTTACTGCGCTCTCGCGCTTGCTGGATCAGCAACCAGATAAGCCAGATGGCCAGGATGAGAATGATCAGAACCAGGCGCGAGATCGGGCTTGCGAGCGGCTGCGACTCACCAAGGCCGAGGTAAGGGCCGCCGAACCAGATCAGCAGGAAGAGCAGCAGCAGACCAACCGCCGTGACGAACCAACGGGACTTGAACAATGCGAGAACCTTGCTCACGACGTTCAGCCCTCCGGATAGTGGATGATTTCGACGCGCCGATTACGCGCGCGATTGGCCGGCAAACTCGGAGGTGTGGCAACCGGCTTCGAGTCTCCTGCACCCGTGGATTCAAGCCGTCCGGCGTTATCGATTCCCTGCGAAAGAATCTTCACGACGGCCCTTGCCCGCTCGGCCGAAAGTTCGAAGTTGTCCTTGAAGCGCAGCGAGCGGACCGGCTGATCGTCGGTATGCCCGATCACGATGACGCGCCCGGGTACCTGATTCAGCGCAGCCGTAATCTTGTTCAGCAGCGGAATCTGGTCGGCACCGACGGACGCGCCACCGGACGGAAACATCTCGCTGGAATTCAGTCGGATCACGGCCTTGCCATCGGGGTCTTCCGTGACGGTCAGTGCGCCAGCCGCCTCTTCGCTTGAGAGCAGTTGCTTGAGGCTCAGCCGCGGTGTTGCCGGGGCAGCGCGAACTTCATCCGCCGGATGTGCAGTCTCCAGACCAATCTGCGCCACCTGGGCACTCAGCGGTGCACTCAGCGTATTGAGCTTCGAGTAGAAGAACAGGAATACGCCGAGCAGCACGACGGCTGCCGCTGCCGCAATCACCCACAGTGGCACGTACCGGATCAGCGGATTGCGACGATCCTCGATTCCTTTCCAGTGCGGCGCCAGTTCATCCGCAGCCGGCTGTCGCATCGTCCGGATACGGCGATAGAGATCCTCCTGGATATCCGCAAGGCGCGCACGACCGCCGGCTTCGATCTGATAACGCCCGCCAAAGCCGAGCGCCAGACAGATGTACATGAGCTCGATCAAATCGAGATGACGTGAAAAATCCTGACTCAGGCGATCGAGGATCTGAAAGAACTTCTCGCCGCCCCAGGCCTCGCCATGAAAGATCACGAGCAAGGTCTTGGCAGCCCAGCCACTGTGCTCTCCCCAGGGTGTATTCAGTACCGACTCGTCAAGCATTGCGCACAGCGCATAACGCGCCGCAGTGACCGTCTGCGGCGGGATGCCAGCCGTTTGAGCGCGGGTCTCGAATTGCCGGACCTGGTTGATCACCTGTTCGCGAAGGTTTGCCGCGTCCGGCTGGGACACCGTGTTTCGCAGCTGTACGCCGAGCAGCAGCAAGGGGCTTGCCGCCTGGACCAGCGTGTTCAGGCCGCTGCCCAGAAAATCACTGATCGCAGCGGCGGGCGCCGGGGGCTCGTAGCGCGCGCTGGCAACTGCTGATGGGGGTGCGGGACGCGACGACATCGAGGGCGCCGCGGATGTCGTCGGTGGCGGTGCCGACGCAGGCGGCGGCGCCGATCGTGGACGCACGACCGTGCGGTCCTGCATGTCGTCGTCGTTCGGACCTTTGGTGCTCATATCGAACGACCCCCGCCGCAGCGATCGAAGTCACTGTTCATAGCTTTAACCCCTGATCGCCCAGAGCTGAAGATCCAGGCCTGCAAACTCGCCGCCGAAATGGAATGCAATACCGCCCGAGGTTTTCAGCATTCGCCACATCGGCGAGTTCTTGTCGAACTCGAAATACAGATAACCCGCGTTGTAGGGAATCTGCCGCGGCGCCACCGGCATCGGCGCGACAGGAATTCCCGGCAGCTGGAGATTGACCAGGTCGCGAATCTTCTCGACCGGACCGATCTTCGACTGCGTCGGCAGCAGACGCCGCAGCTCTTCCGATTTCAGGTCGGCCTTGGCCGCCAGCACGAAAGCAGCGGTGTCGATCAGGGTCAGGTCCGGCACCACCGCGACCCAGACGCCGAACTTGCGTTGCTGCAAGGGAATGGCGATGGCCGTCTGTTCCATGACTGCGCTGAGGGAGTTGCGCAGATTCACGATCAAGGGTTCGAAGCTCTCGCGCAGCAATTCGTGCCGATAGGGCGGGAAGGCCGGCGGACGCTTCTTCGGCGCCGTGAAGGTACATAGCTCTCCGGCCATGCCGGCAAGCAGCCGATAGAAGTCTTCCGGGTGGATCAGCGGTGCGGCAGCGAGGTGCGCGACCATCGGCTGATAGCGGTTGATGACCTGCAGTAGAAGAAAATCGGCGATTTCGGCGGCACCGCCACGATCCGTCACCGCCACGCGGCTTGCGAGCGCTTCGCCGCGCTGATGCAGCAAGCCCAGCAACTCGGTCAGAAAGGTCACGAGACGCGGCACCGCCTGGCTGCTCAAGCCCGTCGGCATGAAGCTCTCTTCAAGAATCACGCGCTGATCAGACCGGCACTCGACCACGCGAGCGACCGGAATCTGTGACAGGCCATCAAGCGGCTGTGACTGAGGCAGCAGACGGCTGCTCATGCCGCCAACTTCGATCGGGGTCAGGCCGTCGATGCTGCCCGAAGCATCCCTGACTTCCGTTTCGCGAACCCGGAAGCGGAAGAGCCGTTCTGCCGGGGCTTCGGGTCGTCCGCTATCGGGATTCGACGGCGATCGAAGCGGTAATGTCAGAAAGAGCGTCTGGTCACGCCAGTTCGCGTCGATATCGAGTGCGGGCGGCAGGGGGTCATTGTCCGGCATCGAGAACGGCGTGCCATCGGGGAAGATCCCACGCGCACGCTTGATCCCGAACTTGCCGATCGCAAGGAGATCGTTCTCCAGTTCCAGTTCCGTGAATCCCCAGCTGTACGGGCGCAAGCCGCCGGCACGAAGCTCGACGAACCGCTCCAGATAGCGCTCTTGCTGCTGGAGATGCTGCGGGCGCAGGAACAGCCCCTCGCTCCAGACAACCTTGTTGTACTCCGCCATGAATCGCCCGTGCCCCAAGTCGTTAACTGCGGTCTGCTAGCCGTTGCGAGCAGTCACTGAAACACCCTTTTATTATTTTCGGAAAGTCGTGTGTCTACGCACCTTGTTGCCTCAATCCCGAAGCCATGCAGGCCTCAACGGTACAGAGGCTGTTGCATTCTCCGCGCAGTCTTCAGACGCGCCAACTGCTCTTCGTAAGCCCGCGCGAATTCATCCCCGAACAGCCGGCGAAACGCTTCGTCCGGGTTCTTGGTCAGCCCCTCGAAATTCTCCCGGTACTTGTCCCAGTACTTGCCCTTGCCGGCAGCAAAATCCATGAAGCCTCCCCGCTTGGCTCCGCCGTCGGCCTCCGGCTCGAAGCGTTCGGGGTTGAAATGAGCGAGCAGCGATTCAAACGCCGCACGCACCCCTGCGAGCATCGCCATCTGATGGCAGCGGATATCGTCAAACGCGTCCTCAAAAGCCGCAGTACCCGACAGAAATGCCGGATTCGGCGCACCTAGAATCTTCTGCAGCGCCTCCTCGGAAGTCGGCGCGAATTTGAGCGGATTGTTTTCGGAGCGCTGGATGACGGTCACTGGAAGCCGGAACGTGTTCTTGATCTCGGCCCGGGCACGAAGTACGTCCATGACGCCGTCGATGACGACTCTGAAAATGCGATCGACCTCGGCCGGAAGCGCGTCAGCCGACACGGCACGAGCGATCCCGGCAGCGGCAACAGGTGGCGGTGCGGCCGATACGATCGGTACCGGAGGAGGAGGAGGCGGCGGCGCGGGCCGAACGGCCGGCGGCGGGGGCTTCGGGGCGAAGTCCCCCATCGTCAAATCCCAGTTCTCAGGCAAGGTACTCGTTTGCCGCCTTTCCTCGCCGAGGGACATGGTCGAGCGCGGCGGACGGAAATGATCGGTAGGCCCCGAACTATGGTTCCAGTTCGAGGCCGTTCCGCCGCCACCTGGCAAGGAAGCACCGGGGGATCGAGCGGGCCCAGGAAACTGAGCGGATCGAGATCGTCGGCCGGCATCGCGGAACCGCTGTTCCAGCCGGGGATCAGCCCACCAACACCACCGCCGAAGTCCGCCGGCGCGCTGCGCGCTGCAGGTGCTGACGGAGTCGGGGTCACAGGCGAATCGAACATCGCGAAATCAAACGGATCGTCAACGGGAGCAGGAGCCGGAGCAGGCGCTCGAACGGCTACTGCCGGTGGCGAATAGACCGGTGCATGCGAAGGCTGCGGATCCGGCATGGGCGCAGACTCCATTGCGTCCGCCAGCCGACACTCCACTTCAAAACTGTCGATAAGGATGCGATCGCCATCCCTCAATGCCGATGGATCGCCTTTGACCAGCGGCGCACCATTCAGAAGCATGCCGTTGGTGCTGCGGTCCTCGATGAAGTACATGCCATTCAGCAGGCGAATCATCGCGTGAACGCGGGACACTCCCGACGCACTCAGGACCCAGTCGCAATCTTCCGATCGGCCAATGCTGCCCCCCTTCCCCTCGAATGACTTGCGCGCACGGCTGCCGAACTGCGCAGCGTGGCGGCCTGCCACTTCAAGAATGAGTGTTTGCGGCATTTTTGAGAACCTGACTATCGGCGTGAGGGTAGCAAAAGATCGCGCTTCGAAAGCGATCCATACTCCCCGACCCACCGAAAATATTTCTGCATGGCAGACATTGTCATCAGTTGATGATGACGGTGAAACAGCCCAGTACGATCGAACCACCGTGCGCCGTCACCCCACCCATGGTGGCAGCCGGCGCGCCGCCGATCAGGACCTTGGGCGAGCCCATCGCGATCACATCGGGCGGTCCAACGCAGACGCACATGTCTCCTATCCGTGCCGCCGGCAGCCCGCCGATGAGAACAGTCGGCGCACCGGGACCTGAAATCGGTCCGCCAACATGCGGCACCACGCCCGTGACCATCGGGCAGACGTGCATGTCGGTCAGTCGTGCGGCAGGGGGCATGGCAAGGGCTCGCTCGAATCGGATGGGTTCATGGAATCAGGCAGACGCCGTCTCGCTTGGTTTGAGCAAAGTCAACGCATGGCCAATGTAGGCCGTGCGGCGCTCGGAGAAATGTGGTTCGTCGAGTGCGGCAAGCAACGTAATCGCAGCCACGGCGGCGCGCGCGGTGAGATGCTCCGCTGGCGGCACCGGGGTTGACTGCGACGCGGGAGCGAGACTCCCGCTCGACCAGCCGGCCGCCGCCGCCAGCCAGGTCCCGCAGGACTTGTAGCCTCCGGCATTGGCGAATTCGAAAGCAGCCCGGCGATTCGCTTCGGAAGGATCCCGCACCCAGGATTCGGCAAGCGCTGCTCCTGCCTTGTCTTCGTGGGTTTTCAGCTGTCCGCGTGCACACTGGCACAACCAGGCCACTGCATATCGCTTTGGAAGTAGCCGCGCGAGAAGCTTGAGCGCGTCAGCCGTCAGATCGGCCGCGAGCAGTGCTTGAACCGCAGACGCGGGCAACATGTCGGCGCGCAACAGGCTCGTCGCCTCTGTCGATAGCTCCATTTGCGTCGACGCTTCGATGATCGCGGACATCGGTTTCTCCTCAGCCGATCATGGTAATGCCGCCGCCGAGCTTCGCCATCGCGTCGCCGCTGAGCGTGAGCATTGGCGCCTTCACCGAAGTCATTGCACCACCGGACAACTCGGCATTCGCATCCGACTTCAAGGAGAGCGAGGCACCCGCATGCACATCGACCGTGGCCTGCCCATCGACCTTGACCGAGGCCGATCCCTTGATCGAGATCTGCACGCCGCTGATCTCGATCGAGCCATCGCTTTTCATCGTGATGCTGGAAGAACCCGTCACGAGCTGGATCTCTGTTCCCGCGGTCAGCTTGTATTTCTGATTGACGTCAGTCGTCGAGTTGGCGCCGACCGTGAGCTTGTCTTCCTGGCCGACGTCGTGCGTTCGATTGTTAGTGATGGTGAATTTTTCGTCATTCCCGACCGTATGGGTTCGGTCGTGCTTGATCGTTTCCGTTTCGTCGTTGTCGATCTGGACGAAGTGGTCGTGCTCCACTTCTTCACGCATGTCCTTTTCGGCATGAAGGAAGAGCTCTTCGCTGCCCATCTTGTCTTCGAAGCGGATCTCGTTGAAATTCGCTGCGGCCCCGCCCTTGTGGCTGCGGCTCTTGATGCCGCTCTGCGTCATGTTGGCTGGCAGGTCATAGGGCGGCATGTTGTCCGCGTTGTAGACGCTGCCAACGATCAGCGGACGGTCCGGGTCCCCTTCCAGGAAGCTGACAACGACTTCCTGACCGACGCGCGGAATATGGACGGCACCCCATTGCCTGCCGGCCCAGGGCGTGGACACGCGAACCGGGCAGGAAACATCGTGATTCGGCTTGTCGGTCTTGTTCCAGTGGAAAACCACCTGCACACGACCGTACTTGTCGACAACGATGTCCTCCGCATCTTCACTTCCACAGACCGTCGCTGTTTGAAGTCCGGGTATCGAGGGCCGGGGCGTGGCCTGGATTGACCGATAAGGCTGACGAGATGGAATGGCGCAGAACTTCGTGATCTGTGTCGGCGTGTTCCGATTACCCGCCAGATGCGTACTTTGCTCAATCACGAAGGTGCTGCTGGTGACCAGATATTCCTGCTCCAACTCCTTGCGCGGGAATCCTGTGAGGCTGAACAGCGCTCCAGTCCCCAGCTTCAATGCGTTGCTGGTGCCAACAAATTTCGAATGCAGCGCGTTCAGTGACTCCAAACGGACCTGCGCGTATCGCGAACCATCGGCAGTAATATCGTGGTCGCCCGGAAAATCAAAAGCATCAAGTCCCTTGACCAGATGATGTTGATCCGGATTGCTGATCGATTCAGCAACCAACAGCGAGGCGCGCGGCTTCAGCGGATCATAGTCCGTGAGCTGGTACTTGCTGGTATGGACACTGCGCTCGGTGGCGAATGCGAGGATCGATGCCTCGTCAATCGTTTTACCTGCCGCATCGGGCCGGTACATCAGCGCCGATTTCGGCTTCATTTTCGAATGCGCATCAAGACCGTCTGCAAGCACCATAGTGTGCGCGGAAGCCTGATGATCGAAGTAGTAGTAAATGCCTTCCTGCTCCATCAGCCGGCTGATGAAGTTGAACGTGCTCTCGCGATACTGAACGCAGTACTCACGAGATGGGTAAGTGCTGCGCAGGCTCAGGCGGACATCGGAGTAGCCGATTTCGCTCAGCAGCAGTTTGACGATATCGGGGACCGATTTCTTCTTGAAGATCCGGCAATCGACCCGGTGCATGAGCAGCCAGGGCTTGGGTACCAATGTGAAGTGATACGACGCATAGCTAGACTCATTGGTATCTACAAATCCGGTCTGGCTAGCTTCCGAAACGATACCTTGAAAGTAGCGCTCGACCGCATCTTCGCCCACGATCTTCACGGTCATCGGAGTACCCAGAAGAGGCCGGAGATCAAGTTCCTGCTTTTTGCTGACCGCATCGAGCTGAACGACAAACAGACGACCAAGCTCCTCATTCGCGACGAGCCGTGCAAACAGGAGATCATTGCCTGCCTGGCTGCTGATCGTGATTTCACTCACCATGGTGAATCTCCATGTAACAAGGCGGTCATTCCTGATCCCCACTCGTTCGACAATTCCGGGCGATATTCAGCCCAGACCTGCCTTTCAATCCCTAGGCACGAATCGATGAAGCCGCTGACGAATCGCAGTGCCCGAAGTGGCACAGACGCGACCCGCAAGGTCCCATACGGTGCCCGAACCCTGTTGATCTGACTATTGGCCACGGTGTTCATTACTGTCCAACCCATCAAGGAGGCGTCGGCAAAATGACATCACCCGCCGAGATCCAGCCCGCAGTTGTCTTACCTTCATGTGCGTATTCGACTTGGAGCGCTCCACCGTTCACGGTAACAACGCCCAGAACGTCTCCCTTGACCACATACGCTTTCCGCTTTTTTTGCAGCTCGGCGTCCGAAAAAAACCAGACTTTGTCTGCCTGAGCTGTCCGTAATTCGATCCAGGGCCGCGCTTTCAGCAGACTATATTCCAGACCTTCTCCGGCAATCTGCGGAGGTAGCACGAGTCCACATCCGGGGTAATCCGTTGCCGCTGGCGCTATGAGTGTCAGCGCGTTCTCACCTGCATGAACTTCACCGGGCGAAGCCTGCTTTACCCACGTCTTGATCGCCGATGGCGCGAGTGCATGCTCACCAGTGAGAAAGAACGAGCAGGATTTCGTGACGCCCTCGCCTTGTTCTTCGTGGTAGTAGCCCCAGAACCGGCCGTCGGGACTGACGGCTAGCAGGAGATTTTCGTAGACGCCTGCCTGAAGTCCTGCATGCGGCGCCGGCCCGGCGCTCTCCGCTTGTGCACATGCAGTGAGTGCTAGCAATCCCGCAGATAGCAGCCGCAAAAGTCCCGACCAGTTACTTCGAGAATTTCTTGTAGGCGCGCTCGATCCGCTTGTCGTAGTCACCGTAGTCCTCCCCGTTGTAAAGCGTCGCCATCTTTACGTAGTCGCGATCGATCAAAGCCTGAACCATGCCACTGGTTTTCTTGCAGAAGCCGACAAAAGCCGCAAGCTGGCCATTCTCGCCCAGCTTCATCGCGTCGACAAATTCGTCGACATTCTTGTATCCACATTTCGAATAGTTGAACCCCATAACCTGGAACATTCCCCAGGAACATGACTGCAGGGCGGCAGAGTGATCGAGCGCCATCGCGGTCGTCAGCGTTTTCCACGCCGTTTTCTGATCCTTGTTGTTCACCACCCACTCAGGCCCCGCTTTTTTTACGTACGGGTAGGACAGCAGGGGGTAGTCCTTGTCGTACTGCTTCTTGGTCATCTTGCGAAACCAGTGACCCTCGAACGCAATGACTGGAAGCCCTTCATCGTTGAAGCCGCTCTTGCCGCCCGACTCCACCGTCGCAAACGCATGGATAATGGCTGCCGAGACGCCAGCACCGAGCGACTTGGCAGCATTGTCAAAATCAGCCGGTACCAACTTCTTGCCGGTCGTGGACGGCGGCACCGAAACGGTCGCGGACTTGGCCGGAAGCGCACGACTCGGTACGCCTTTTTTGGAGTCTTGCGGCCCCCAGAACATACGCGCAAGTGACTGGGGATGGATAAGCACATCACCGACGGAGGCGAGGCTTTCCATCACACCAGGAAGTCGGAAATTCCCGGGTCCGCCCCCGCCGACAGGCGACGCCGGATGCGCCCAGTGACCGGCCCACCCGCGCAAGGGATTGGCAATCGTGGCCGGGAGAAGCCGCGCAAGAATATCGTCCGGCTCCTTAACTTCTTCCGCCTTCTCCTTTGGACGCTGCGCAGCGGCTACACGGGAAAGAGCCCGGTATGTCGCGCCACCAGGATCGACTCGACCGTCGGCCGGCACCAGACCACTCTTCGTCTGAAACGTACGGATCGCAGCAATCGTTCGGGCCTCTGCTAGACCGTCTTCAGCAATCGGGCGAGCAGGCGGCTTAAGGGCTTGATTGAGCAAGCGCTGAACCGCAAGGACATCAGGCCCCGCGTTCTTGCCACCCGCTCCGACGGATCCAGTCAGCACGGCCGCTGGTGATTCTTAGCGCGCAGCCGCAGGGCCGATGCGAAATCAATGGCGCCGTTATGAGCCAATGTGTCGTGTTCAGTGGAGATGGGCAGTACCGATAACAAATCGTAAATCCTTCGCATGGCCTGACTAGCGCTCTAAGTTTCAAATTTATGTCAGTGGACTCATCAATGCTGTCGCCAGATCAACGTCTTGAGCCTCAGCTTGTCCACCATACATCACGCATCTGAAACATATCCTGATCAGCAGCCCGGCGTCGATGTCAGAAATCCCACCGACACTGTCCCTTCGTGAAATATGTCGCGCTTCAAGGGGCATGTATATGCTGGTTGCACTGAGAACGCGCTTCATGCGGTCAAGCGAATGCGGGGCGCAACCCCTTAGCCATTACGCAACTGCAGCAAAACGCCAAAGTGCGTGCGCCCAAATGCTCATACGCTTGCAGTTCGAAGAAAGCCTCACGAGCAACCAAAAGCGGCTCAGGCATAATCCGGAAGGGATCTGCGATGATCTCGACGCACGGTGAGCCTGCAAATTTTTTCGGCCCGGAGACCATCCCGAATTTTCAAGCGAGAATTGACCC
>Ga0194135_10002648_pt1 | contig 10890 bp, 12 predicted proteins | sample LitLau_LLRF_2013_FD_134024 | JGI IMG/M metagenome (GOLD analysis project Ga0194135, IMG submission 134024) | Freshwater sediment microbial communities in response to fracking from North America - Little Laurel Run_MetaG_LLRF_2013 (version 2) | ecosystem: Environmental > Aquatic > Freshwater >... | reverse complement strand
TCTCTTCTCCAAAAAGACTTTCCATAAGCCCACCTACTGCCATCACTGCACCGATATGCTATGGGGTCTCATTCAGCAGGGCTACATTTGTGAAGGTGGGTTAAAAGAGGAAGGGATGAAGAAAGCAGAGGGTACTTATGATGATGATGAGGGAAGATGTATAATCGCCGATGATTGTTGTTTCATTTCAGTGTGCAACTTTGTCGTCCATGAGCGATGTCAGAAGAACGTACTCACCCCTTGTTCTACTGTCGCGATATCCCATGTGAAGGTGAGTGAGGCTATAATAATATGGTTATCGACGAGAAGGAATGAGCTCATGAGGGGGTGGAAGTCATAGTAAGGGTGTGGGGGTATAGATAGAAGTGTATTATGAGGTAATAAAAAGTAGTAAGTAGTACTAGATAGTAAGGAGTAAGCACCCCACCCACTTTTTTGGTAAAGGGTGTATGTAGATGAGGTGTGAGGGGTTCAGGTGAGATTATTTTGGATTTCAAGTATTTCAAAGCACATGACGATGACATAACTTCTGGGAAGCCAGAAACACAGTGCTCTGGTATTAATACAGAGGTAGACGCAGACATTCAAATTCGAAAAGCAAACAAACACTCGTTGGAGTGAGTTTAGGTTCATGGATGGATTTGAGGGTGGCTAAAATTAGGAATTAAATTTGACATTTACGAGTTGGCTGTTTCTATATTTGCAGACCCCAGTGGCGCATTGCTGGTCGGATCAGGCCCACTTCAAACGCAAGTATTGCCAAGTTTGCCGCAAGAGACTGGATGATAACCTTTCGATAAGATGTGAAAGTAGGTGTCTTTTTGGGGTATTTATTTTCTTTCACAGTCACGCGCACATGTGCTTGGGTGTGAAAATAATTCATGTACTGTAAATTTTACGGTGGTGTGTGTCTTTTTCTGGATCTTATTCTTGGTTTTTACCTGTTAAAGTTTATGCAGAGGTTTAAAGATGAGTGTAAATCACTTTTGTGGAGTATTTAATTTTGAAATTTATTTTCAGTCTGTGAGTATTTTGTTCATTGGGAGTGCGTGGAGCTATCGGTGCCGAATTGTAAAGAATGCGCTACGTACTTTCCTGGCCGGGAGTTGTCATCAGTTCGGCATATTCATCATTGGCGAGAAGGAAATCTTATCTCAAATTCCAAATGTGCCGTTTGTAAGAAGACATGTTGGTCATCCGAGTGTCTCACGGGCTATCGGTTAGTGTTTTATATGGTACATGAATATTGACAAATCAGTGAAATATGAGTTTCAATCACGGGCTTGTTTTTAGGTGCGAATGGTGCGGTGTCACTGCACATCCTGCTTGCCACAAATTGGTACCCCCGGAATGCAACTTCGGGATTATGGAACCGATCTATCTTCCTCCACATGCTGTGTCCATTCCCAGGACAGAAGTTCCATTAGAAACGATCATAGGCGTTGCTTCCAAAACCAAAATCAAAGATAGCATGACCAGAGACTCCTCTTGTCGTAAGACACATTTCCTCATATCTTTGGCTCGATTTAATTTGCACAGTAGTACTTTGCAGTTTCATTAGTTTATGTTTGCAATTTGTAGTTCTGTCGAAAACAATATTTCTATATTGGAACTGTCCAGTTAATCGTTGCTGTCATACTGTTCAGTTTTTTGTAATTTGCTACTTAATAAACACAATTGCAAAGCAGTTTTTGATGGCAATGTTCAGGAAATTAGTAGTATTATTGTGCTAAGCTGAATTGTTTAAGTTGGGCTTATGTTTATTGTTTGCATATTATGCGTTTTGTTAGAGTGCTCCAAACACCAACCTGCTCCACATTTGTGCTTTCCAAGAAAACGGAAGTCAATGTTTCCAAATCTGTTTCCGTTCAGGGGTAAGTCCTCTAATAGCAATCAAGACGATAAAAACACTCAACGCTTTCACATTCTGTCTGTTCAGTTATTATGAAACTTCAATTTCAGTTTAACTTGAATCATTGAATTAATGCTAAGCTATCGATTTTTCTTAATTTAATTTACTAATTTCCTATTTAGGATTGACTTGCCTACTTTTGGTTTAGACTATTGACATAATATATTGTTGACAATGACACGTATTCTTTTAGCGAGAAGTATATCCGAAGAGTTCAGCAGTGGGGACCGAGACGTCAAACCGATGACGAGCAGGGGTGACTCTGAAACAGATTCTATTCCTCCGCCATCGTCTTCATCTAGTAAGCATGATAAGGACGAAGAATCCATAAAGGTGTATGATGGTAATCAAGGACTGAGAAGACGACAATTCCGACCAGTACTAATCTCTAAATCTGCAACTGTGGATCAAATACTGTCAGCTGCGTTAAGAGCATTTCATATTACAAAACCTACTGACAGTTACTATCTTACTGATGCCTATGATGAAGGAGCAAGAGTGACAGATCCTAATCCAATATCAAGTCTTAAGCGTCGGGAGGGCAAGCGGGCTGCTGTTTTCATCAGATTCAGGTACTTACTTCTTAAATGTAGTATTGAGTGTGGGACCATAGGGCCTTATTTGATATTTGCTTATGCAGAGAGGAGGAGAGGACAACTGGAGAAATCCAAGTGTATTCTGGAAGGTTGAAAACTGCTCAGAGCATTGCAAGCATACAAGTTAATGATGACACCACAGTGTCTGATGTCATTAATGCTGCTTTGGATCAATTTGGACTCGACCCTGAAACCCAGCTAGCTTATCGAATGATCAAAGTTGTTGTTGATAAAGGTAACCTGAGCGAGGACTGGGATGCAATGCAAATGATTCGGAATAGTAGAAATCAAACGATTCATCATTTATTTTACAGGTACTGTTACTGAAAGGGTGTTGGAATTGGAAGAAAAGCCATGGCTTTTACTTAAAGACCACGCTCGTGATTCAGTCAGACAAATGGAGCAGATCAGATTTCACATGCAACTAGCTGAGGATCCACATGGATCAACGGTAGCTCTGTATGTTGGGAATCTGACGCCCAACCTTAACCAACGACAGTATGAGAACGTCCTGCTGGAGTATTTAGGTCGGGACAACAAATACAGTTCAATAGGTCCGATTTACTACGAATATGGGAGTTTGGTGATAACGTATGAAGACTGTTACAAAGCAGTTCAAGCTTTTTACGTCTTGAGAGAATCTACACATGAAGAAAAGAACTTGCTGGTGATGATGTTACCAGCTCTGGCTCCTCATATGATCCCTCAGGGCGTCACTCCACTCCTGGTGTTTGTTAATGTGAAATCAGGAGGGTGCCAAGGACTTGAGTTAATTTCATCATTCAGAAAGTTACTCAATCCGTATCAAGTGTTCGATTTAGACAATGGTGGACCCTTGCCAGGACTTTATGTCTTCCGGCACATTGAGAATTATAGAATTCTGGTTTGTGGAGGTGATGGTACAATCGGCTGGGTGCTACAATGCTTAGATAATGTGGGTCAAGATTCCGAGTGCTCATCTCCACCTTGTGCCATAGTCCCTTTGGGAACAGGAAATGATCTGGCTAGGGTACTCCGATGGGGACCGGGCTATACTGGAGGGGAAGATGCACAAACTCTACTGAAAGATGTCATTGATGCAGAAGAAATTCGGCTAGATCGCTGGACCGTCGTTTTCCATCCAGATGAGAAAGCTGAGGACAAAATGCCCGTGAATCAAGCTTGTAAGAGCAACTAACTTAAAAACCTAAAAGCTGTTCTAATTCGAGTCGTTTCACTATGTATAAATGTATATGGGGTTTTTATAGTACAAATCGGAGCAAGCTCGCAGAGTGAAGATAACACTGCTATTTATGTGATGAACAATTACTTTGGAATCGGAATTGATGCTGATCTTTGTCTCGATTTTCATAATGCCAGAGAAGAGAACCCAAACAAGTTTAACTCTAGGCTCCATAATAAGGGGGTGTATGTCAAAATGGGTTTAAGAAAGATGGTCTCCAGGAAAATGTGCAAGGACCTCCACCGAGAAATTCGAGTGGAGGTCGATGGAAAGCACATCGAGCTTCCACCAGTAGAAGGAATTATCATTCTGAATATACTGAGGTTCGTTAATTGCTAATTGCACCTTAAATAATTTCTATTAATTTGGGAGTCGAGCCGTAAATTGTACATTCATTTATGTAGTTGGGGTTCTGGAGCTAATCCATGGGGCCCTGAAAAAGAAGACCAATTTTCTAAGCCAAACCACTGGGATGGTATGCTTGAGGTAGTTGGTGTCACTGGTGTAGTTCATCTTGGACAAATTCAGTCAGGGCTTCGATCTGCCATGCGGATTGCACAAGGTGGACATATCAAAATCCGTCTCAATTCGGATATGCCAGTACAAGTTGATGGAGAGCCGTGGATTCAGACTCCTGGTGATGTTGTGATTTTGAAGTCTGCACTGAAGGTACGTGCTAGTAGGAGACAATTTAAATAATATGTTCAGCTTTTGTTGACTTGAAATCAATTCAAATTTAACAGGCAACCATGTTAAAGAAAACTAAAATGAAACGAAGAAATACCGAGGCCGTGATGTCCCCTTTAGCAACTTGCCCATCTCCCACTCCTCCTGCAGCGGCTATGCATCCTACAGTTGACGAGTGAGTCTTGCCAGCAGGTTCATTCCCTCAGGTTTTCACAGCCCCGTAATATCATTGATAAGTCTATTTTTACTTTAAACCCTCCCGTTAGGCGCAATATCCCGAATTTAGCCTCACTTAAACGGTAATTCCTCAAGATGTTGTCAGAGTCAGGTATTACCAGGCAGCGTCTTAATCGCCAACAGGTGGCAAAACACCTTTTTTCGATGATGCCTCGTTTCTAACAGTCAATTTGCAGTACCTTTTCTATCGTATGAAACTAGTCAAATACTCGACTAGATCGTAGATAGACTACCGATGGAACAAAATTACATCTTTCGAGGTTAGATTTCCATTTCAAGTGCGAAGCAGGGCAACGTTTTTGGAGGAAACTGTGGCACTGTTCTTGTTTCCTAAAAGCCATAACAGTTTTGCATTTCTAAACCTAATTTTAAGCCGTCAGTTCATGTTGACCAAAGAACAATTACACACTGCTGCAACTCCAAATATGTTACATCATTTTCCTAATCTTCAGCTGAAACGAATTCATTATTGGAGGAGGACGCCCCTGCAGGTGCAGTTATGGTCAAATACGTATTTTTGTTGATACACATTTACCCGTATGCAATATGATTAATCATATGAGCAGTCAGCTAATTGTTGCCAAACTTATGTAACTACCTATGTCGATATAGCCTAAGGAACAGGGATATACAACAAAATGTAGCTTTATCTTCGTACTCGTAGAGGAAAGTAATATCTGGTGAGAAGACGCAAGAAAAGCACGCTCATACATTTCAATGAGTATCAGTATTAAATATTAGTTGCGTAATTCGCATCGATAATTTGCAGATAATAACGCCACTGGTTTTCATAATTTTGTGAACGCCTTCTTTAATAGATACTTTTGTAGGAGAGAACCAGGCTTCAGAATCAAAGTGACGCAGAACTCTTTTCAATCAGAGAATTACGAGTCAGCCAACATTATATGCATGCATAGCGCAACAAATATACTCTTCTCTTAAATGGTAATCTCACCAAAAGTTGGGTGAATAGAATGTGAAAAGAAGAGAGTAACATCACCCAAAAAGCTGATGACAAATTATCTTTCATCTTTGAAAGTATGGTGAAGGATATCAGATAGTTTGGGTTGGACGGAAGTAACTTCTGTGAGCTCACACGAGTAAAACTTACTATCAATTTTTAACCTATACTCCTTCACCTCTGATAACGTTATTGAAGGAAAACAAGGAGTAATCTATCTTTCGCCAATTTATAAGCAGAGAAAGTATTATATACCGTTAGTATAAAAGGTACTTTTACCCGACTCAATTACTAAACAGGAAATGAGTATCATTCACATTTTGTTCTCGGTTGATGTCCGGAGAAAAGTAAAATTCATCGTGGATTTTCTTTAGTGCAGCAGTTTAATTGCTGAAAAATCAAAACCCAAAAAACTCAACTTTACAAAGAACTAAACTTATTAAACAGACGTTTCTTCATGCACATAACTACTTATTTCACTGTTTTATCTCAGAGTATGTAATTCCGTGATAATTTATTTAATATTGTTGATATATTATTACGTAGACTTAAGCCAGACGTTTAATTTAACGTGATTAATTTACATAAATAGCTTCCATAAAACAAGTCCGCACAGAAATCACAAATTCTAGCTTTATGATGAGCAATGTTCAACTGAAACAAAACGGACATTTAAACTTGCAATTCTCTTTACAATATGAATGAGAAAGATATCTCAGGTTCTGTGGTTGATTGAAGCAAATCATCAAACGCTTTTGTAATGAATTTATTTTCTCAAGCCTTCTCACGCGTTGTTACCATAAATCGTGTTATTTTATTTCTAGTCAATAACTATAAACACAAATCTACAAACATTATACAGGTGTTATATATTTCATCAAAGTCTATATATATTTCTGTTACAATATTTGAGTCTCTACATTTTTACGCTCGCATCATCGTTAAGTTGTAGCAGTGATAACTGCAGTTCATCAGTCTATTTATTCTTCATATATACGCTGCTATGTTGGTGTGTTGTGTTTCTGTATTTTATTGTTTAACTTATTGATTAATTTCATATTTTAAGTCCAATCTGAGTAATTCAAATCCAAGATCTACAAACTTGTTCAGATAAACTATCTCCAGTGAATATAACCTGTATAATTTGAAATTATGATCTATATAAGCGCTCCCGTTGTTATTATTATTATTAAACTTGAAGAGCAGTTTGTAGGAAATTATAATGAGTCAAATGTAACTAGTTCTAGTGATATATAGAAATGTAGGAAAATGAACCTGAAGCAATGTTGTAGTTTTTAGTGAATGCAACTGTGTCTCTGAAATGCTGAAACACAACCAAGATATAGAGAGTATACTAAAGAAAAGAAGAATCAAAGACCCTCTCGTCTTTAGCGTTCCAATCCAGTGTACCCTCAATATTTCGACTTGCCTTTTGTGACCTTATAAAGATTCATATCTCTAAGTATGTTAAACGAGAGACTCTCATGTCCTCGTTCTCCATAAAAATCGGTGTCGATCCGATGGAAATCATCATCGTTACGAAGGCAAGGACACACCTGAGGATACACCGGGTTTCTCCTTTCGGGGAAGGTATGGGGCTCGGTTACTTTCAATCACAAGGAAAGCACCCATGTTCCAGCCGTTACTTATAGTCTTTATGGGTTTTCTTCATTGCAAATGTGTGCGTGACAGTACAATGTGCTGATTAATATCTCAATAAAGAAAATGTCATAAGGAGTGAAAGTAGACTTTTCCTTCAAAGCAAAGTCTACACAGCTGAGAACTGGCCGCATATTCCAGTACGGAGTGAAAGTAATTATTACCTTCTCTCGGTCCGTGGGAAATGCTTGAGACGTAAGAGTCACACAGTATATTCATAATAATGCTATATAAGTGTATTTAAAGTACGTGATGTTGAAATCTTCTTATATAATTAATTCATTTGGTGTATACTACAATAAATGAAGAATTAAAAAGATGAGGATCAGAAAACAACTCATGTCTTTTTCATAAATTCATAAATTCTAAATTCTACCACACCTGTGGTCTTGCAGGAGTCAGAAACGAGCTACACACCTATACCCACTTTGACAAATGAAATGCATGAATACATTATTGACAAATTGAAAGAATTGCTCTATTATTAAAAACCTATACCTATAACATATACCCACCTTTAAGTACACTGTCTCGGCGTAAACCACTTAATTCAAGTTACTTCCGTGTTTGTGGCTTGGCTTGGTGGCTTCATATTGTACCCTATCACTGCATGACAAGAACATACATACTTACTATTGACAAACTTCACACTCTTCTCGGACACTTTCTTCTGTCAATCAGACAAATTGACTTCATCGACGGAATAAATTGAAGTCTTGAAGTGTCACATATAAAGAAGAAGCATGCGATAAAAGTAATTGTAGACACAGAGTTCTTTTGGAGAGAGTGAAGTGAAAGTGAAGAAAGCGTAGTCTCAAGTTGCCTCAGAGAGAGAGATGAGTTCGTCTTCGTTCGACTGGGCAGAGTCGGCTGTCATTGAGCGAGCTCCAGTGAAACTTCCTCCACCTCCGCCTATTGCGTCGCAAGCGTCTCACTTCACCCCTGGGGTTCCGCATTCAGCGGGTATTTTTCCGCATTTGAATTCACGTTTCATTTTTCTTGTTTGTTTGCAATTATTATTGTGGAAGTGAATTTATCAACAACGCAATGTCATCAGTTCCGACTATTCCAGGGGCTCCTTTGCCTGTGGCCAAACCGAAGAAGCACTTTATAGGAGCTCCTAGTCCGTCAGGATATGTTGCTGGAGTTGGAAGAGGGTAAGCGTAATAAAGGATATCTAGTTAAATGAAAAACTGAGTGGGAAAATTGACGTTCATTAACCGATACGGTGTCTCATTTCCTGTATAGAGCGACTGGTTTCACAACTCGGTCGGATATCGGTCCCGCGAGAGACGCAAGCGATGTTTCAGATGATCGGCATGCTCCACCGACAAAACGAAACAAGAAGAAAGAAGAAGAGGAGGAGGAAGAAGAAGATTTGAATGACTCTAATTACGACGAATTCTCGGGATATGGAGGATCGCTGTTCAGCAAAGATCCTTATGATAAAGACGATGAAGAGGCAGATAATATTTATCATCAGATTGATGTCAGAATGGATGAGAAGAGGAAAGATTACAGAGAGAAAAAACTGAAAGGTAGGAAGAACATAATTACGGGAATGAATAGAAAAATTTTTAATTTTCTACATCCTCAATTTAAATTTGCGTTACAGTTCAGCTGGAGAAATATCGGCAAGAAAGACCCAAAATTCAGCAACAGTTTAGTGATCTCCGGCGAGCGTTGTCCTGCGTGTCAGAAGATGAATGGTTGAATATTCCTGATGTCGGGGATGCGAGGAACAAAAAGCAGAGAAATGCTAGGACAGAGAAGTAAGTGAATTATTTTGACGTTATAATCGCATGATTTGAGTATAATACTATACTAATTTTTAAAAACATAAGAAAGCGTCTCGTATATACGACAAGATGATCTGCTCGATTTAAGTGTCGCATTCTATTCGTAATAATATGATGAAGCTAGGCCACAGTTTAATTTAATTTTTATTTTCAGATTCACACCTCTTCCAGACTCTGTATTAGCAAGAAATCTTGGAGGTGAAACAGTCACCACAATAGACCCTAGCTCAGGATTAGCTTCTGCATTTCCAGGCTCAATGACTCCAGGTATATGATCGACATCATAACTTGCCTTGTTGAAATTTGCTGAAATAGGTCGTTAGATTCACATTTAATTATTAATTTCAGGGCTCACAACTCCATCGGGAGACTTGGATCTCAGGAAAATTGGGCAAGCTAGAAACACCCTGATGAGTGTGAAACTAAATCAAGTTTCCGATTCGGTCACTGGTCAAACGGTAGTGGATCCCAAAGGATATTTGACTGATCTTCAACAGTTTGCTGGAGGAACTTACGGGGGTGACATCAAGTAAGTTTTGAATATTGCTGGAACCCTAATGAGAGTTATACATTTATTGTTTGAAACTGAATTTTAGTGACATTAAAAAGGCTCGACTTCTACTTAAGTCTGTGCGTGAAACGAATCCCAATCATCCCCCGGCTTGGATTGCTTCAGCGAGGTTGGAAGAAGTTACTGGAAAAGTACAAACAGCTAGAAACTTGATCATGAAAGGATGCGAAGTAAATCCAAATTCTGAAGATTTGTGGTTGGAAGCTGCAAGACTTCAGCCACCAGATCTTGCTAAATCCATCATAGCCCAAGCTGTGAGACACATACCTACATCAGTCAGAGTTTGGGCTAAAGCTGCAGACCTCGAAACTGAAGTCAAGGCAAAGAAGAAGGTTTATCGTAAAGCATTGGAACATATACCTAACAGTGTTCGATTATGGAAAGCAGCTATTGAGTTAGAAGAGCCTGAAAACGCAAGAATACTGTTAGGAAGAGCGGTTGAATGTTGCCCAACTTCTGTAGAATTATGGCTCGCTCTTGCTCGGTACGTTATTTTTGATAATTAGCGTGACCAGTAAAACCTTTGATCATTATGGACTTGTATTTATAGGTTGGAAAATTACGAAAATGCTCGAAAGGTTCTCAACAAAGCAAGACAAAACATTCCTACCGACCGAAGTATTTGGATTACTGCTGCAAAACTGGAAGAAGCACAGGGAAATCATCAAATGGTAGACCGAATCATAGAAAGAGCCATTAGCTCCCTAACAGCTAATGGTGTGGAATTGAATCGTGATCAATGGTTAACAGACGCTATTGAATGTGATAAAGCTAGTTCAGTATTGACTTGCCGCGCTATTGTTAAGTACATGATAGGCCACGGCCTGGAAGATGAAGAGAGGAAAGATACTTGGCTAGAAGATGCCGAAAACTGCGCTCAAAAAGTAAGTAATCAATCTTTGTGTGCTCTTGTTCAACATTTAATGAAATTGTACAAACACATTGGGGGAGGCGAAATGTTCAAGATGAAAAGAAAAAAGAATGTTTTATAACGCTAACTTATGAATTGTCTTAACAGGGAGCGGTTGAATGCGCAAGAGCTATTTACAGTCACGCACTGGGAGTTTTTCCAACGAAGAAGAGCATTTGGAAGCAAGCAGCATCCTTCGAAAAGCAATTTGGAAGCAGGGAAAGTTTGGAAAATCTTCTTCAAAGGGCTGTCTCTCACTGCCCGCAAGCTGAAGTATTGTGGCTGATGGGGGCGAAATCCAAATGGATGGCTGTGAGTTTTTTATTACTACACGTA
>Ga0194135_10002647_pt1 | contig 10893 bp, 4 predicted proteins | sample LitLau_LLRF_2013_FD_134024 | JGI IMG/M metagenome (GOLD analysis project Ga0194135, IMG submission 134024) | Freshwater sediment microbial communities in response to fracking from North America - Little Laurel Run_MetaG_LLRF_2013 (version 2) | ecosystem: Environmental > Aquatic > Freshwater >... | reverse complement strand
TTCTATTTTATCTATAGTCACAGTGCATAGGATTGTTGTGTGCATGGGAAAGTACAAAATGGACTGTGACACAATGGAATTTAGAAGGATTCATCCTTGTCTTTAGATGAGACAAGAGGCTCGCTGATACCAGCAAGCTGAGTAAGCAACCTTAAAGAAGATTGAGCTAATTCAATTTCATTACTTCACTTTGTGGTCTTCCTACTTGCCTTCGTTGTCTCACCCTCAGAGTGATAATTTGATTTCGATCGAAATAATACACAGCTACTCTCATTCCTATACAAAGTACCATCGTATATGCTCATCCGTAGAGTAACCGAGAGCTCAATCATGAAAATAAGGTTTTGCAGGTACCTGCAAGAAGCATGATGCCAAATTGCAGGGGTCTCCATGAAGATTTGCAAAGATCCCTAGGATACACACGGAAGAATTTCTTAAAAGCTTCCTGAAAGAACTGTAATTTTTCAGCTTCATAGAAATTCATCGAGCTACCTTCACTGACGATGACTTCCCTAGAAGCTATGAATAGTAGTAATCACTGCATTCGTAAGTTAAGAGTACGGTGTAATTACTAAAGCCTTAAGACACATAATTGAATACAACATGTGTTTAAGGGATGTCGGAATCTGACGAGAGCGGAGGAAGGGGCGACGCTGACCCTGCTGGTCCTACAGATCTGGAAAGTGCATCTGTATACTCGCAAGAAAGTATGAGGCGAAGGGCACTTCCTTCAACTATCAAACACAGGATGTCTTGTGGAGCTGAGCATTGTCAATGTCATACTGTGTTGAATCAAGGGTCTCCCAAAGTTCCTCCTGTTCCAGACTTTGATTCTGTGAGCGGCCGATATTGTTGTGATGGGCTGCAGTATAAAAGCGAATATGACTCTGAATCTGCAGTTGACGATGCACCCCCAAGTATTCCCCCAGTGCCGGACTTTGATGAAGATGACGATGGGGAAGGAGAAGTATGTGACTGCCCAATGTGTTGTAGTCGTGAAGACACTCGACTTTATACTCCCACAGGGTCTGTGTCTTTAGGAAATTTGTTCAATGAGAATCTGATGAATACTTTGTGCAAGTACTTCACGTGTCCTATCTGCCACGATCCTATGGCTGAGGTAACTCGCTTTATCAACGAAAGATTTAAATTCATGAGCTAAACAAAATATTACAAAATGTATGAATAATAGGCTACAGCTGCAAATTGTGGTCACGCTTTCTGCTCAAACTGCTTGGAGACATGGTTGAAGAAAAAACCTATATGTCCAGTGTGCTGTCTGGAAGTCACTTGTTGCATTCGACTATTCAACGTAGATCATGTAATTGAAGATGCTGCTCGGGAATTGATGCAACATCAAACAAATGATGACGAAATGATTGCAGACTTATCTAAACGCATCAGCCTGGCTGCTGCAGAACGGGATAGGAAGGAGAAAGCCACGCCCAAGGTGACTCGAATGCTGAAGAGACTCAAACAGAAAATGAATGAGATAAGGACGCTTCACCAATGTAAAGGATTCACAGGAGTTCTCCAATCTGTCAATCACTCTCGCGTGGTCCTTGGAATTAAGGAAAGTATTGGAAGGAGAATTCCAAGTCGTCAAAATGTTTCTTGTGGAACATCAGAACCCCCCGTGAATGGTCCGATACAACAACTTTCTCCGCATGAAGATATGCAAGCCACCCGACAACAATCAAAATTAAGTGTACGATGCATGCAAATCGGATTGGTGGCTACTGGAGTCTTCCTTGGACAGGCTCTCTTGAATCTGAATTCATGCAAGCAATTCTTCTGGTACATTTGGCTCTGTCTGACAAAGTATGATGGACATATTCCCGATCATTTACTCAACAATGAAAATGCATTGCAAATTCATGAACCATCTTCATCTGGAGGATGGAAATTCTGGAAATGATTCAATTGCCCATAATATCAATAGTATAGTAATGTAATACTCATAATACTCATCACAATTATAATATTATACAATCATACGTTAAACCTATTTGTACTTGTAAAATGGTGTTCTAAGGCTATTGACTGTGTCAAACAAATAAAGAACTTGTCATAACGTGAGAACACGGCGATAACTATTAACTTTCTTTGTATATTAGATTAGAATTGCTTTCACTTTATCACCACTCCAAGTGCACCACCACTATACTAGTAGTAGCTTTCACAGAGAGAAAGCACGTTTAAAACAAGAATCTGTAGCTGCTTTGAAGGAACACTGGATGAATAGAAGCCATCGCGCACCATCTCTCAACCCTTGGTTTGAGTATATTTGGCATACTTATGACATTTTAGCACAGAGCTGGAGCAAAGAGTTCCTCGTATTGTCGCGAAGGGTCTTAACTCGCTCTATTTTCGAGGAAAAACCTTCAGTGTCTGTCAGTAAAAAAGCATACAGCAAGCTGTGTCTGTATGCGAGTAGCGAATCTACTTGGAACTGGCAAGTGTATTTTCATGTATATGAATCCCTTCATATTATAATGTACCTCGTCTCTGCGTGGGTAAGATAGTGATATGTGCACTAAACTGGTGTGTAATATGACTAAATCCTTTAGTGCAAGGATTACGCAAGGGATAGTACACCTACTGTGCCCACAAAAAGTGCCTTATGTAAGGCAACACTAAAGGCAAAAGTCGTGTTTGATGAGAATCCCCCAAGCTACACGAGAGAACTTCTACCACCAACAAGGTTACGCTAAGGGTAAAAAATAAACCTGGGTATTTCTTTACAATTCTATGAATCCATGCTTATCTCTCATTGTATGAAATACTTGACGAGAGAGAGAGAGACTGTATGGACATGGAGGAGTGTGGAAAAGATTTGTTTCCAACTATTATGTTATTACGTATCCTTACACATACACAGCAAAAGGAAAAAAAGTAAGGTGCATTTCATACTATGGGATGATGTGTATATGAGAACACACATACACACACATTACTCCCCGTATAACTTGTGGTTCCAAAATGAGTCAAGTCCTATTCTCATGCTAATACTATTCTACTCGGGTGTACCCTATTCTAACACACTCTCAGCACAATAATCAGGTTTATATGACACAATACATCATTCAGGGTCGACTCCACATGGTCCTTGATGAATTAAGTACCTACATGATAATCAACAGTGGTCAAGTGTCCTTTACAAGGAAACACTTAACCCTTTACTTTCACTATTTCCTCAAATTGCCCCACGCCACTTGTAATTAAAGTGTGCTTGTCCAGTGGATCCTTTCTTGCAAGGAAGGTGGTCCAGTGGCGTTAATTCTGGAATTTACCCCAAAAGAAACCTGTCTGGAGAAAGTCACGGTTGAGTGAAGGCCCTTGCAATGTCCCTTGGAAGTCTCCAGGGAAAGAATACTTTTGTATTGAGTCGCCCCTATATTCTCACTAACATGTGGAAGTATATCCAAACAGCTTTGATATAAAGACTTCGTCTTTGGTATTATTAAAGAGAGATGCTCGGGAAAGCCTGTTGGAGTTTTTGGAGTACATTTATATACAGTCATATAGTGTTTTTGTGTGTGGGAAGGTGATGATGATGATCCCTCTAGTACTTTAGTTTAGTGGTTCTCTGGCCCCTGCAGGGAAAAATATACTTGGCGATAGGGAAGAAGGGAGGGACCAAATATCCTTCAAAGCCTTCAAGTGTCTCCTCTACCTCCTGCCTGCCTCTCTCCTGCCTCTTATTCTCGTCCATTTCAATTTCAATATTATTATTTAATAGCTCTGCTCTGTGTGTCTTCTTCAACACTCAAGCACTACGCTCTACGTAACTTTAACTCTAGTTAAACTTAAACCACACCATCATCATTCATTATAGTTAGGCTCCCTATGTACTCAAATGTAGTCCTCTAACAATCCTCTGTCTCTCATCTTGTACTTTTACTAGTATTCCTCATATAGTACACTTCGATACAGAGAGTTACTTTTACATGCAAATATATTTTTCATAACTCTAGTAATCACGTCAAAAGAATATGAAGTAAGAGTGTTAGTTTCAAAAGTGACACTTTTTGGATTTACCTAACAGGAAGAAAGTGCTTTCTACAAACTATGAAGGAAACTTGAGTTTTTTGGGAGTGATCGGTGATTACTCTCTCCTTTGGAATTCCTCATTCAGTACAATCATTTAGAAATATATGTAATACATAAGTTTCGACTGCAAATCATCAGGAATATACAAATCTTGACTTCAAGATCAATTTCAGTGACACTGACGAGACTTATTCAAAATTGGGAGTTACATTTGATTAAATCAATTTCACTTCTTGTACTTTTACCATTGATTTCGTTCTAGTCATAATACATAGGAATATTATTCAAGTAACGAAAATAACAAGGAGTCAATCTATTTCGTGCTAATTATACGTAAATATATAAAAACTGACACACACTGACAATATCCAGTTGGATAATAAAAGGACTTTCTCTCGGGATTTTTAATTTTACACTCAAGTGCTGAAAGGTAAGTCATTTTTCATTTTCACCTAAGCTGCATAAAAATCTATGATACAGTATTTGTTTGGCTTGCGTTCATTCAAAACTTCACAAGTGTAAAATGTTAATCAGAATTAAGTGCTGGAGTGTAGATAACAATTTAATATTCTAATATATTTTATGTGCGTATATGCATGCATGTATGCAGGATGTGTTTGGGAGTATATGAAATGGATGCATCCATGTATTAGTTTCAGTTATCTTGTAATTTGATTATTAATCATTATGATGACATGTATTTATCATTGAGTGTAAAAGTGTGAATGAAAATATATGAGACACATAGATATTAACCGGCTCACGTACTTTCTCTTGCTCGTAAAATTAAACAATTGGAGTGAATATTGTTAAGCATTGGCATAAATCTTTGTTTTCCTTGTGAATTGAAGGCAAGAACAAATTGTGATTGTGTGAATCGGGTTTTGTTAATAACATTCAAGAATGCTAACACCAGAGTTATAATAATACGTATGGAATAGTATGTATGTATTTTACATAGTAATATAGTAAATACATATGGAACAGAGTATGAGCGACTCAACGAGAATATTAAATAGCCATCCACAGTTTGTATACAGTAAATTATATTGCTATACAGGAATGTGTAGGGTTCTGAAGTTCTGAGGCACAAATGGATTATTAGAACGAGATGATGTCATTATGTCATTTAACTGTATATAGAGAGAGGTAGGATGTTAAGGTAGAGGGCATAAATGTATTTATGCAGGGTAGGTTAATGGTATGAGTAATTAGTCAAAGAGACTTAAATTATCATAATTATAAGGCTTAATGTTCCACAAGATTTGAAACTGATCGTTGTATATATTGTATCGCTCTTTGGCTTTATTGCAGTTCTTACATTCTTCTCAGGCCTTGTATTTAATGTGAGTACTATGCACTATATATCGGGATAAGACTTGTATGAGGAAGAAGATGATTTAAGATTAGATTTAATGAGTTTGCGTAATAATCGCTGGAAAGAATAAGTCTGGAAGATTATAATAATATTCTGTAGCGTGTGATTTATGAGTGAAAGAATATATAGATACGTTATCCTGAAGAAGAATGGGAGTATTTATAAAAATATTTACTAGAGATGCTACAAACTATTTTTAGAATTGGAAACATTTGTTTTATTTACCATATACCTAAGCTGGAAGCAGTTTGTCGTAATGAAAGTAAAACTATGTAAATAGTAAATAGGAAAGAAGGCGACAGTGACTAAATAAGCGACTTCGAAGGGTTGTTCCCTAGAAGAACGACTGCTGCTGGCCGCTGGTGCAGCCTTAGGTGGAGAGGAAATGTCTTCCATATGTGGAATTAGCTGCTTGAGGAACCTTCAAGGCTCAAGGGATTACAGACAATGAATGAGTCTTTCATGTACGAAGGTAGGGGAGCCTTGACATGATGAACACATGCCTCTTATAAATTACTGCTCACTTCATTCATGAACATGAAAAACAAATACTCATACTCTGCTGTCATGTCACTCAAGAGGCATTTTTGACGAGAACTGAGAGGGACTTAATTCCTCTCTCAAGTGATTTGTAATGTGTGATCTGCAATGACGATACACGATATATGGAATCGACTTCGAATCGATATAGTTTGTGTGGTGGTGCGATAACCTTTTCCTTATCGCGCAATTCCATCATACCGAGTTTATGAATTGATTTTGACCATGTAGCAATAAAAGAACTAGATGAAAGAAGGAAGAAGGAACGTTTTTAGATGAAGGAGAAGGTACTTTTTTGAGATCTGACCAACCATTGACATGGGCGTGATTATGATTATTCATGTGCCTTATCGTTTTTCTAAGGATTGTGTGGATATACTAGTGCGAGCTGTGTGTGTGTGTATGAGTTTAGAGATGAGATAATTCAACTCCTTCTTCACGAGAAGTTTCAAGGATATTCAGTCGCTCTCCTTATGACTTTAATATATATTCTGCTTTATTACGAGGGCCTGGTTCTGCAACTTATACATAAACTAGCAGGGAATCATAAGCTTCAAAACTTCTCATAGTGGAATTTATATACTGGTTACACACACACGCTTTGGCTTTAGCAGAGAGACTGTGCGTTCACTTAAATATTTTTCAGTTCCATAAAACTTAACGTAGTAGACGGGCAGAATACATGGAATGTACTTTAAACGAAACAAGTTAAAAGTCCAATCTACTTTATATTTAATGCTCAAGACGTTTCGTGTGTGTGTGCTGGAACACAATAGAATCTGGATTCATGCACACACAGGTATTTTAATTTTGTGTTCACCTCACCAGCTACTTCTTCATGCACCTTGAGTATTTTTTCGCTTGCTTGTGTGGATCACATTATGATGATGTATTATTAAAAGAAAATTGAAAACTCGGGCATGTCGTGTCATCACAGTTATGATGATGTGACTTATAGAGGATCGTTCAATGTTTATTCATTAAACAAACAATGGCTTAAGAAAAGTCTGTCATGAATCCATAAGTTGTGGGTGGGTATACAAATGTGTATGTGTGCCTTGTTGTATTTTTACACAGAAGGCCTTCGTCTTTTAATCAGTACATTTTCAACAAATACAGAAGAAGACTTATTTTTTGCTTCTGTTACTTTATCTATCCAGGCAATATGGAATGGATGCGTCTTGAAGACTTCAAGTCTTGCTTATCGTTCTATTATATAAATTATGGGTAGTTGGCTATTAGAGTTAGCGAGTCACAAGTGAATACTTCAATAATATCTTTTTTAGGTCTGTTGACAATTCATGAGTCACATGATTTATTTCATACATTCAAAGGCAGTTCTTTTTATTTTCATGATAGAGTGCTGGAGATGAAGTCTTCTTCCTATAAGGATGTGTGGAAGGAATTAAGAATAAGTACAGAAGATGTTTTTAGTTTCAAACGACTTATCTCTTGTTCCCTTGAATGGGTACAAATGAAAGTGTACACATATCATTGGTAAAGAAGATTTAAAGCGATGCGACGAAGAAGAAGAATGAATAGATGAGAGAAATATTTGTAAAATAGTCGATAGTAAAAGATTAAGCAGGAGTCCCTAGCTATATATTTATATAGTGTAAGTGTAAGAGCACATGTAAGTAAAGGATATAGAAGTGATCGAGAGACTCGAATCTTAAGTAAAATAGATAGTTAAGCAAATGTGCAAGATTTTGGTCTCTAACATGAACTCCGGATGATCTTGAGTAAGCAGAAAAAGTCTGGCCTGTGGTACTTGGTCGTTTCTCTGCTTATCCTTATACGCGATTTATTTTAAGCCCTGAGTGCCCTTCTTTCCTTTACCGTGTGGCCTATTTCTGCCCACTATAATACGCGAGAGTCTATTTGTTCGTCTTATGGTTAAATCTTATGTATGTGCAGTCCTATATTGTGAAAAGAAAAACTGGGAAAGAGAGAGAGAGATAGCAGATAGAGAGATGAGTTTAAGCAAAACGCGAGGATCCAATCTGGTCCCTGGTCTCTTCGTCCGTATATATGCAAATCTGCTGAGCTAAATCAAGTGCTACTCGACTTGCGATAGTCTAGTAGTCTCCTCTGCTGCTTCGTCACGGTGCTGTTGCTAGCAGTGTATATGTACTTAACATAAAGAAGTAGTGACTTGAAAGAATGTTTATCGCAAAGGATGAAAAAAGACTCATGGAGCCAATATATATACGAACACACGTAGACAAGAGAGTTTCAGTTTGTTTCAGCACATTCGACATATCCTTGGAAGTTTTTGCAGGGTTTCACATTTCAGGCTTTCTTGTTCTCATACAGTAATCTGCATGAATCCCATTATCCTAAAGGGTAGTCGGAAAGAGGTACTTCGTCCGCGTGTACACTATACAGCTTTTAATTCTGCATGGTCCACGTCCAAACATTTATGTATTCATGTTATGATCAGGTTGCATGCATCATGCTTCATAAAACTAAATGATCCTTCTACTTGGAAGTAAACGGGACACTTTAAAAAGTCCAAGTCCAAATCCACAAACACACACAGAGACACACATATATGCTGAAACGCAACAAACCACAATCTCACGTATATATCTTCATTCTATCTTGAAATTCAATGTCGAAGAGTTCAAGTTAAAGGATAAGGAAGGGATGAGGCATATTAAGAGCTTTGCCATATGGTTTATATAGTTTACATGGAGGAAAGTTTGTGAATTTAGTTTTTAACGTGTTCTAGGCACATCGCATATAATAAGTTTCCCATAAAACCAAGCGTCGTCATCTCATAAGTGTATATAACATAATATGACGAGAGAAGGAAGGCATAAAAGAATTGTTGCTTCAAGTGGCCTTAGGGATAGGGAAGGTCGTATACCTTGAGATTCTTCTACGTGTGAATCTTTTGTACACAACCATCCACATCGCTTCTTTTAAGGTATGGAGGAACCTCTAGAGTCAATTTAGGCATGGCGAAATGAAGGAGTTTGTTTTTTATTCGAATGCGTATACCACCACCACTACCAAACGACGACTATATACATTAGATGGATGAGTCTCACAAGAATAAGAAAGACTTTAAAACATCAAGTACAAATCTCAACCATCCCTTTGGCCATATAGAAAAATGTACGTATATGACCATCGCACATCTCTGACTTAAATCGAAACAATCCGAGAGAGAGAGACCACAGAGTGATTTTCCTCGTATAAAAATGAATGTAAGGACTACTAAAGATGATATAAAAAAGCTTCGCATCTCCATGAGAGTGTTCTTTTGATTCGATCCATCATTCATTTGAGAAAAGCGCAAGAGAGACTGTGAAGTGTATACTGTAGAGGATCGCAAAGCAAAAGCACTGTGTGACTTTTTGAGTACACTCTCCTTATTACTGCGTGATCTGCTGTGCAAACTCTGGGCGCAAAAAACCGCACGGCACTACACTTGAGAATGTAATAATAATGACGATGATGATGATGGTACACTTGTGTTAAAGCCAAATTCTCGGTATAAGGATGAGATAGGAAAGATGATAAGCAAGAATAAGTCCAGCAAGGATGAAGGAGCTCTCTCACAAAGTCAGAGTGTAGTGCATCCTTTCTCTCTGCTAAAAAAGTCCCACCCCTTTTAAAGCTAGTACTAAAAGGCTGCTATATGAAGCACAGTCCACCACACTATTATACATACGCAGCAGTCCATACTTGATAGAATGATAGAGAAGAAGAATATATGTATACAGCATACCACTTTTTGATATTATTTAATCAGCAAGCAAAGCGAAAGACTCACCTGAGTATTACTCTGCTACACGACATCCATCCACAAATCCTTCTCTCTCTCTTCTCTACCTGGTGTGAATTAAATCCATGAAGTTGCCATTCTTCCATGCATTGCATTTCAGGGCCATTATTCTTATTTCTATTGTGTATTGTGTTGTATTACTTACTCTCTTCAAGTCTCTCTCTCTCTCTCACAAACAACAATATTACAAGCGTATAGCATATAATAATATCCAATACAAAGTTGTAACGTGAGAGTTTCTAAAAATTCTCGTAAACCTTAGAAAAACTTCACCATATAGATGATATTCCATGCACACTCGATATTCCAAAAGAATGAACATGAGCATTATTATAATATTGTACTATATGGATTCAAGTAATGGTTATGTCATGCTATTTACTGCAATCCTAAATGTACAGCAGCAGCATAATATCGTTGCAGCAGCAGCCCTTTGCTTATTACTACTCCCTGTTTCATCTGCTATGCGATTCAATGCATCAAATCATGGCAGGTATTCTTTGCAAAGTATAGTGTACCATTTACTAACTCCATCCGACTTTTTTACAGATTTTGATTGGTGTCACTTTACAGCAATAAGGGCACAGAGATGTGATACGATACAAGAAGGGATGTTGAAACATCAAATCCAACTCATTCAAACATTAATATTCCATATGTCATTGAGTTTGGTTTAGTTTTAATGAGGTGTTTTACTTCAGGGAAGTGTACTTTTTGGGACAGGTATTAAAGGATAATATAAATCTGTGTGTATTGCTGTGTATGGATTGCATTGTTATTGCAAGGGAGAGAGTGTTGTGGCACATTTGGATCTGCAGCTATAAACATAATTCCTTCGTTAAACAGAGAGCAACAGAGGATTATTATTAGTTACAATAATATGATCACGATGCAATATCCAACCCAGAAGGACTACTAACTATATAATACACTTGATATGACTTCGGTCTGAGGGAGTTTCATTATTATTACGTAGGGGACATATCATATCGTCAGCTAGTGAGAGCAGCAGGGAAGCTTTTTCTGTTCGAGCGACTTGACGAAAAAGGTGCATTGACTTCACATTGGAGACTACGACGCTGCCTCGTGCTGGAGGAATTCCACAGAGGATGGATATTTGGATTAG
>Ga0194135_10002646_pt1 | contig 10894 bp, 10 predicted proteins | sample LitLau_LLRF_2013_FD_134024 | JGI IMG/M metagenome (GOLD analysis project Ga0194135, IMG submission 134024) | Freshwater sediment microbial communities in response to fracking from North America - Little Laurel Run_MetaG_LLRF_2013 (version 2) | ecosystem: Environmental > Aquatic > Freshwater >... | reverse complement strand
TATAAGAAGGGAAGTGGGAAGCTACGACAGTGCGTGTGAGGATTACATGAATTCTCCACAGGTATCCTGCTTGATTGTTGGAGCGATGAGGAGGGTTGAATCTCTCCTGCCTACGTTGCGTTGAAGTCCGGTTGGATCCCAACAATGGGAAGAAGGGGCGAAATTCCTCCGTTCTCAACAATCCCCCAACAACCCCCTCCGCACAACAATTCCATTCCATCTCGGGATCTCGGGAGGTTCTTGCTCATTTTAATTCCTCGACTCAACCACCCGCACCCCTTTTGGAAGGAACTCCATTGGAAACCGGATTATTGATGATGATGGGACTCAAAGGGGTTCTCCTACCTTGGCTACGACTACAGGTCCTCTAATAAGGGAAATGTCGGAATAAAAAGTGTGGCCCCTCGGAGGAGCCCTTTGAATAATAGATAGTATGGACCCTCGCCCGTCTCCAGGAGGATCTATGGCCCTACTGCCTATTCCTTTCCTTCTACTCCGATATTGCGATGAGATCTCAAATCCACATGGTCTTTAGCCCATCTCTCCGACTTTTCCTACTCTCCATTAGATCCTTAACATTCCCATTACGTTTACAATCTCTAGCCTACCCGCTTTACTCTTTGTTCTTGTAAAGGACCATGGGAAGCACGGCATCCACACAGAGTATCCCACTTTCCCAAGTCGCTTCATGCGCCCAAGCAGAGCAGAGGGTTGAATAAACCAAAAGTCTCACCAAGCAAGATACTCCCCGGCTCAACCCAACTTCTCCTCAGTCTCAGGTGTAACGTCGCCCCAATCGAATCTCACAGTCTCCATTCCTACAACGTTTTATCGTTTCAATTATTATTGTTCCGATCCAAGCACTTTTGGGTAGAGTTCAAAATCTCCAATATCTCCTGTATAACTTTCTTCCCAAGTTAATTCTCTAGTGAAATTGAGCCAAATTACCCGGCGGCGTCAAAGAACCCAAAATGCAAATCCGAGACTTTCTCCAAACTCTCCCAAATCAATAATTCACTCCAAGTATTTTCCAATTTATCCGGCTGTGATTCACGAATAATTCTTGGGATCTTAAATGCATCAGTTCTCAAATCCCATCACATTCACCACAATGAATAGTTTTGTGCAGTTGGGTTGGGAGTGAGTAGGCTTTAAAAGGAGTGGAAAGGAAGCAGTGGAAGTGTGAAGTGCCAGAGAGACAGAGACGCTTGAAGAAAGTTTGTCTGGAGGAGTTTCCAGTAAAAACCCGTCAGCCTTGAGCCTACGCCGCCGTTCCTGATGATTATAGAGTGTGAATCCTAACGAGGTGAAGATTTATACATTCATGATGAGCTCTTTTCTTTAGTGTTATGAAAAGTTAGGAAAGATGGGCAGAGGTAGATCCAGACGTATCATATTATTCACAGGATTCTCACATTCTCGTTTTCTAACCAAAAAAGTCCTCGAGTCTCGGATGCGGTTCTTTTAGTAGTAGACCTCTCCGCATTGAATAAGATGGGAAAGCCTTCTTCATTTCTCTCCGGTTCAGCGGTTAGGACTATTATGAGATGAGGATCTCCAGCAATGTCAGGTGGTGGTGGAATAATTTTCATTTTCCAGAAGACCCACCAAGACCCCCGGAATCCTTTTGTTCTCCTCATGCCTCATCCTCTCCAGAGTGTGAGTGAGAGGGCTCAAGGAGGGCCATTAACACCACATTCGGCAAACGAGTCAAGTTACCCACTTGTCTCTGCTTGAATAAATGTATCAAAGGAATGCAAAATGTAATAGAGGAAGCCATTAGATGTCCCTTCCATAAAAAACTAGTTTATGAAACATCATCACACGGAACAAACTAACAGGCAGAAAAAGAACAAAACTTTACATAAAGTTACACGTGTGGAAGTGGAATGGCCACATTGGTAACAGTTGTCTTGCCTTATTTAAAACAAAACGATCATTTTCGGCAGGAGTTCCAGTTTCCAAATTCCTCAGATCGATGATCGTGATGATGATGAGCAGGCCGAGGACGTCAATCTAATACTAACGCTTCAAGTGAAAATATAAAGTTTTAATGTTTGTGGGAGACTTTTAACTCAGCGAGAATGAAGACAACGTTCAGTTTAGCATTGATGGCGAATTCGCCAAGTTTGAAAGATGTTTAAGAGAGAACAATGCAAGGGTCATGGCATGGCATGGCTCTCAAGTGTGTGAATCAATCTCGGATTTGTAATGTTAATATTAAAACCAGCAGGTTCCCGAAATCATTTTCCTTCCAATTTATCGCTTACTCACGATCACAATTATTCTCCAAGCCATTATTGTTTTAAATCTAAAGCGGGCAAAATGTAGTGCGGGTGCAAAATGAAGATGAATTCCTGTTGATGTCTTTCCCTGCACCTGGCGTTGCTGAATTTTGTATCATGGGATGGGACGCTACGTTTAGCAGAAGCCAAAGTAGCCATTTTATCACTGAAGTACCCTGAAGACACAAGTGTATTGAACTTTTATAAATCAGGTGAATCAATGAGGTGTTACATGAAAGAAGACATTTTGAGAGTTTGAACTCTTGGGAGCCTCATCTCGGGCGTCTCGACGCTCGCTCGAGAGGACAGAGGAGAATCTATTTTCCTATTCTTTTTCCACACTGTCATCATCAGTGTCAATATATCAACCTCTAATTTCCCAGGGTTAGTGACTTGCCACTGCCCCTTCCCCCATTTATTCCCGTCCTCACTTTTCATCCCACCAAACAATGCAGATGAAGTCGAGGCTGATGTAAAAGTTAAATTTCTAAAATTGGAAAAGAGAAAAGATTCATCCATGTCCTCTCTCTCTCCGCTTGAAAAGCCTCCCAGGTAATCCAAAACGGAATTATCGACAGGATGAAGAGGATGCGGATGAGACGCTTTACGCTTTGGGAGAATCAGACCATAGAAATTCCGGCTCTTCCTTCCCAAAATCCCAAAAATCCTTCCATCTCCTCCCTATCTGCCCCATGCTGCCTCTGCTATGGAGGTTTAGTATTATTAGGAAGTGTCGCATGCGGAAGCGTCTTTCCCAGGAAATTGCGAGTCTCGCGACTCTTGGGAATCTCAGCAGAAAATGGTCCTCCCCTATACCTATGTAGTGAACCTGCGAACAATATGTATTTATTCACGGGTCTCAGGAGGAGACACTTATAGGCAATAAGTTCATTCTCAAAGATAAGACGAGCCGAAGAGGGTTTTGCTGCGTTGAGAGGAAAGACAAAAGAAGATGCGATACATGGCGTCCCTTTAGTTCCTCCGTATTATGCAATCTCTTCCAACTTTTCTTTATTAGGGAGGAGGACTCTAACTCAATTCAGAGCTTCATTGTGGAAGATGAAAGAAAATTGGAAGTTAAACATTAAGTTTATTCCCTTGAACGATCCGAATAGTCGCAGAGTCTTCCTAAGCCTGACCGAGAAGTGCTAAATCACTCATTCTTCCTGTATCCGAAAACCATCAGTTCCTTTCGTTCCACTTGAATGATCCCATAATTCACTCCCTCCGTCCTTCCTTCCTACTCACTCCACTTCTGACTCCATTTTATCCAAAAGAAACTTAAGAAGTTGTAAAGGGCTATTAGCATTATTGAGCCCCACTGCCAATTCCACCGCAGTTCCTTGTTGGTAGACCCAGAAAAGAAGAAAAGTCCCGACCAGAGGAGGACGACAACGACTTTGTATAAATGGGTAGGAGGTTCCTTGGTCATTATCTGAACCACCCAACCTTAAACCTAACAGTCCTCTGCTGGCATCTCCTTCCTCCGAGAAGAATCCAAATAGCAAGCAGATCAATTGAGTACAAACAAAGTACAGCGTACTCCCACTCTGCTCCAAATGATTACAATCTAAACCATAATAATAACGCAATTTGTTCCCAACCATGGAAGACCATAGACCACCATTATTCATGACCATGAGGAGGACGGACGCTGGGGAATGAGCCCTTAAACTGGCTCCGCTTGCACCATTGAACCAACTCAGGCATAAGAACAGAGTCGTACTCGTAGGAAACGTAGTAGAGGGAGGATGGAAGGCGGAAGTTGGATGACCACAGAATTACCAAAATCTAAATTCACTCTTCCCCTAGTCCGCCCGTCCGTAATGCACCGTAAGAGCTAAAATCTCTTTTCCCGATAAAAGTCCAGCTTAGGTTTAATGCTTAAGAGCTGTGAGGCAGAACGTTTTAGGAGTGGGGAAGCACTTCCTGATTTTCTCAAATACAGACCACTACTACCCGGGTTTTCTGAAATATTAATCAAAGGCCGGAAATGAGACGGCAAACTATAAACTCCGAATCGGCGTACTTCGAAAGGGAAACGAGGGAAGCAGGCTAGAAACTAGGTCATTTCATCCATCCTTCATAGTCCTAAATCCTAAACAGAAGTGTAGGAGAGCATGGAGCATGAAGCACGGCGCAATTTCCCTCTGGCACTTTCTCTGCTCAAATTCTCACGGAAAAGTTAAGTTCGGACGAGAAGGAAATGGGAAAGCAGGAGCAGTAAGCTCGTATTTGCTAAAAGTAAAGTTGGAATCTCATTTTCGCTACAAAAAGAAGGTATCATTCAGTGCAGAATATGGAAACACAAACTGAAAACCAGAGGTAGAATATAGCTAAAATCATTCTAGAAAAGTCATTTGGCAACAACCGAGGCTGGAGACCCTCAGTCTCTTAAAACCGATTTTTAGGACGATTTGAATGCAGCCTGCAGCCTTTGGAGGTTTAGAGTCAGATTCCAGAATCCAGAATAGTAATCACCACGCATGTACTTTTTTTTTTAAATTTCCACATTTCCTCTTCTGTTTCTTCTCTACCCTTAACCGATGAGAGAGTAAATCTAGTGTGATAACGACAGTATCCTCAAATATTTGCATATCCCAACTGTATGCTTTTCACACCTCCTCCACCACATAGCAAATGGTAAATGTTTGTGTAAGTGGAGAATGCTGGGTCTCCCAGATTAGTAGTCTCCGCTCTCCTCTATGTGAAATGCGGGTAAAAGTCAGGGCCGTGGGGAAAGGAGAAAGTTCAACATCCTCTGAGAGAGCCGGAGCTGTTTTCCTCGTCGGCGCGTAAAACCCGAGACTCCATTAATTGAGCCAGAATTCAATTATCTCAAAACACACACAAGATCATTTCCTTTCCGACGAGTCCCAAGGATTAGTCCCCATCAAACTAAATTGCAGGAGCAGGAGCCGCGGTGGTTGTGCTGAACTGGTGAATGAGAGAAAGATGCGCACACCGGGAGATTAGCAATTAAATAACAAGCGTTTAATAATATCCCCAAAGCTCAGGCCAATTAATCTTCCTTAATACGTTCCTTGGGCCCTCCTAAATTGAATCCTAACCGCTACCCCACCTTCTCTACCCAGAATTTCAAATTTCAACTTTAATGCTTATAGGACGAGCAAAGACAAGTTTCCAATCTTAAAAGTTTAGAGCCCAACCAAACCTCATAGTTTAACTCCCCTTGATGCTTTTTCAATTAAGGTTTCTCGCATTTTCTTCCTGGACGTTTAGATCCGCTTCATGTGTTCTTCCGAGTGTTCCACGAGACGGTTTGAGTTTAGATGTAGCAACAGGAACGGTGCTAGTTATATAGAAAGCCGCCAAGTGTCATAAAGTAAGTCCTTAAGTGCTTGAAAATAATCTACTTAGCGATTTGAGATAGAAAAAAATCCTTCCACCACAGAATTCTCAGCAGCATGGAGCAGGAGTCAGGTTAAGTCATATTTTATTGCAAAGTAGGAACCGTTTTTAAGCAATTCATTCCCAGCTCCAACCACATTAATAAGCCCATTTAAAATCAAGAGAAGATCCAAAAGACTCTCAATTCCAAGTCTCCCAACAGTTTTTTTTCTTTACCCAAAATTGGGAAAATAAGTCCTGTCCTCCTCTGCCTGGCTTTGGGGATCTCTCCGGAATTTTTCGTCGTAATAATTATTATCAGTCGGAGTCCAGCGGTGCTTGAGGAACTAGCGCACGTAAAACCAATTCCTGACCGAGCTATGAGACCAAACACCAAAGAGCAGAGAGGAAGGCAAGTAGGAAAAGGAATGGGACTAATAAATTTTTTTTTTTGCATCCCTCACTCACACCATACCCACTTTCCCGAGTTTCTGCAAAATGGCCAAATAAAGCATTCTTGAGCGATAATCATAAAAATTCCGCCGCTCCTTTCCCAGTTTGACCAATTTATCCACCAATAAAAGAAACACAACCACCACCACCATCCCATTTTAGCACCGGGGGTGGAAGGTGAGGATGAGGTTGAAAATGCTCAAAAAGAAACAAGTTCCAAGGGGGGAAGACGGAACAAATTGCAATGGTAAATATTATGGTAAACAGGAAAACCGCGAGGAATACCAAGTGTTGCTCAAGTGTCAGTTTCTGGAAGAGTTATTATGACTCTGACTCTCAACGACCAACTAACCAAGAGCCAGAACAGGACCCTCCTGGATATTTTTTATTTAAAAAGAGAAAGAAAGGGGAAGGGGATGAATCTTCCAGAAATGTACGAATCCCACCTTTGTGTCCATATAGAGTCAACACTAGTAGCCCGAGTGCGAGTAGGGGCAGGAGCAGCCCAAAAGTCAAAGATCCGGAGGCACAAGGCTCTCAAATCATCAAAAATGCACCTTCAACAGTATAAGTTTACGGATCTCATAAATTAAACCACTCACTCCTCCATCCGTAGGCACATCACATCAGGAAATTATCTTTTTCCTTTCAAATGCATTAGAAATATGCGGAGAAGAGTCTCTTGTACACAATTCCTCATCATCATCCTCCTCTGCCATGAAGCCATGATGAAACCAAGATTCTAAAGATTCTGATTACAATTCCTTGTTGAAACTTTAGAAGGGGAAGAAAAGGAGTTAACTGTACAATTCCCTCCTGCTTTATGACTCCCACCAGATTCATTAGCCCCTCGAAAAAGTTGAACCTTGATTCTTTTGTATTTAAAATTCAGGTCAGTCGAGTCAGGTTTGAGTCTTGATAGACTCACCGTGCGGACAGACACACGATGATGGTCAATACAATGGAAATGCGTTGGAGGAAAGCGTAAAGCAAAGGAAAGCAGCATGCAGCGTGCTGCAGGCTTGTTAGTCCTGTCATGCGGAATCCCTCCTTTGTCAATAACAAAACCCACGGGTAGCCTACCCTGCAGTTTTGGTGCGGATGTGCGCAAACTGTCAAATTTTCTGCACAGGTCAAAGGCCAACCTCATCCGATCCTTCGCTAGATCCCTTCTGTGCCAATTATCATTTTCGCGTAGCAGAAAATTTTATGACACGAGAAGCCATAACTTTGCATCTTTGTTTCAAAATGGATCTCACGACCAGCAGGATTGAGCAGGAGCAGGGCGGACATAAGGAAGGGGCACTCCCGAGCACTAAAAGGATGGGAGAAAGTCTCACGTCGTTTTTAATTATCCCCCGAAATGCATTCATTTAGCCGTTAATGGGTTTCCCTAATGGAAAGGGCATGTTGTCTCCCAATATCACATTGTTTCCCTATTCCCCTCTCATATTTACTTTGGGACCTGGAACGTGTAAATGAAATAAATTAATTCTACACGACCCATCTTGTTTTACGATAGAGAACCCCTTACGTCCCCTGCAAAAAAATAGGATACACGCCTTACAAGTTACAAGGATAGAGGAAGGTATAAAGTGGACCATTAAAAATTCCATCCCTGAATACCTTGCAGGAAGGGAACCAGCAACGAGAAAAGTTTTAAAGTTTTCGGGCTTTTTATTATTATTATCAATGTACAGTCCCTACTCATCTCCTTAATTTCTTGAGTTACGTACGATTATAATGAACGAGATAGGAGATGAGATGAGCAAAGATGTAGGCACATGGTTGCCTGCCTTTACGGATCTTCTTCAACACTGTCATAAATTAAGGGAGGAAAGGGGATTTCTCGAGTCAAAACAGACATTGGAGAAATACACCCTTAAAATCCATAATACTTTAATACGTTTGAGTTTTATGACCCCTTTAGTTGTGTGGTTAGTTTCTGTTTCCGACTCCGGGCAACTCTCCGCAAATGTGAAAATGATCTTCTGATAGCTCGTAAAAATTGAAACAGAAGAAGATGAGAGGCCCAAGTTGTAAATTCATATCTTGTCTGTCTGCGTTCTCTCTGAAAAAACTAGAACTGCCAAAAGGTAATTTTGCCAGTCTAACTACGCATCCCTCCCGATGATCCAGCATAGGATCACAATTCAGAAAAAGGCGGAGAGATGAGCAGAGATGCTTAAGAGATGGAATTATGAGGCTAGGAAATGTTTATGAATGAATCCGGACAACCCGCCCCAAATATGGTCAGGCTGCCTGTTGTTCCTCTTCTCACCGGAAACCCACCCTCCCGTCAGAATCAATTTAGCAACATTATTTTTATGCACATTTAATGAGTTCAAAGAGGTCGTGCCTCTCTTGGACGGAGAAGGCGTTCTCCCGCTCCATTGTCTTTTTTAGTTTAATCCAATTTTTCTCCGCTTGCTTCATCCACTCAATTCAAAAGTCGCCCGTGTGAAAGGAGGGGGATTGAAAGAGGAAGACGCGCCTTGGCGTAGTGTCATTAGATAAGGGAAATACATTTTTCGCATGTTGGAATGCCAAATGCCATTGACCACATTAAGATCCTTTTACCAACCACACCCACTATATCATCTTCTCATTGTTACCCCTCCGCGACTACAGTTTCTCCTTCATGCCTTTGGACAATCAGGCTCCCTTCCCGCAGATGGTCCTGATAATTTCAGTTGTCATATTCAAGCAGAAAGCAGAGCTCACTCTATCCTGTCATTCCAATTATTATTTTCAGAAAAAGAAATCTACATTCCCATCCTCCCCACCCTCACTTCGTACACCCTATGACCTCCGCCTCTTTCCTCATTTCTAAACTCATAATTCTCCTGTCACTCATTTCTTGGGCAAACAATGACTTGCCAAAGGATGCTCGCATCCAAAAGGCTCGCCACTAGTTTAAAATTATTCGGAAATGTATGGAAAACGAGAGTCAGTCTGTGACAGTTGAATCGGATCGAGCATATTGGGATTGCGATGAAATATGCTTAAGATTTCATAACAAGCCTGATTATTGGCATTTCATGGGATAAAGATCCTATTAGGAGGGAAAACGGGGCCTTTAATGGCGTGGGTTGGGCCAAGGCACTTAAGGTTCTCCACCTCCATTTCGATTAGCAGCTCTCTCCGTCCGCTTCCCTTTCATTGGAGGTGGGTACATTTCATAGTCATTTCATTGTGAGCTCGGTAATCGATCCCTCACCAAACATTTCATTAGGACATGACAATGGAAGCAAATAAATCAAGGAAGGACGAAGGAAAGGGGTTTGGTGGGTGAATCCTACTTTTCAATCCAAGATTCCCTTTTTATCGACTCGCCTAATGGATCCTAATTTCTGATCATCCGAAACCTCCTTGTCAACAACATGCCAGCCTGCCCGAGCGTCTCCTTACACTACTTATCTCTACCTCAAGCTCAAGTTTTATTATGATCCTCCTAACTTACACCTCTCCTTCTTCCTATATCTCTGACACGGAGCTTAAGGCTTAAAGATCCACCGCTGCCTGATGAGAGGAGAATCCTTTAAATAATCCATTGTTTGTTTTCCTTGTTCGTCCCAAATCTCTCTCTTCTTCGCCCAGGGAGGACAGGAGACTGACTCACTGACTTTGTTCTACTCCTCGGGACGAGTCTAAAACTAAATTAGACACAATAGAGCAGCAGAGAGGCTAACACTAATGGAAGTCGAGGCAGGAAAGGATTAAGGAAGATGGGAAAGGAATCCCAATTCTCAAGTGGAAAAGGGATTACATCCTCTAATTGCCTTTCAAGATCTTAAAGCAACATTATTAGCATTAGTCCCGCATCCATTTTTTAGCATCCTTCTGACGACACGGCACAAAAGTGTCGTCGTCGTCGTCCCTGGAACCCCGGCGGTGTCCCACTAACTCCCCCTCACCAAATGTCACACTCCAAATTTGTCACATCAACTACTATAATCCAAGGTGGAATAGAATAGGAGATCGGATGGAAAGGCATCACCTAAAAACAGCGGGCAGAGGTCGTAGAATAGCAAATTTCTCCGCACCGTTTCCCTTCGGTTGACCGGGCCCCCCATTGAATATTCCATTGGTGACAACAAACGTCTCGCACCACTGCACTGCCACCACTACGACAGATTAAAACCCTGGCATTATGTTTACTTTGTCTTTAAGAAAGAAAACTAATATTTGGTTAGCGGGTAGAGTAGGGAAAGATGACTGCTGCTCAACTAACTCGGAGCTTCTTAAATGCGAACATGAAGATGAGTGACACTTACAGACAGGGGGAGGGCCCTTCTCGACTTTCTTAATCTTTGTATTACACGTAATTTTCTTTAACATTTTGAACTTTAAATTATGACCTGTATTTTTGAAAAACAAAGAAAGAGGATCGAAAGCTGGAGGTAGTTAAGTCGTCTCGACTCTATAAAGAGAATTTCTTTGAAGGGCTAGCGTGGTCCGCCCGGATATTTCCAGCTCCCATTCCCATTTCCATTATTTAGGTAAAAACAAGAAAATAAGGGGGTTTGGTTACTAATAATCATAATTCCTATTGTCTTCCTATTATTACTCACATGACTCATGGCCATAACGGCTTGTCATTAAGCCATCACTAAAATATTCCAACTAACATTCTATCCAATTTATGTTACTCTGCTCCTCATCCGAAGTACACTAAAAAAGAAACAGACGAAAGGCACTCTTGAACCTTCAATGTAATTTAAGACTATGGGAATCTCGTTTAATGAATAATTACAATGTGCCTGGAATTGGAGTCTCATTTCCAACTCCACGCTCATTCCAGG
>Ga0194135_10002645_pt1 | contig 10897 bp, 13 predicted proteins | sample LitLau_LLRF_2013_FD_134024 | JGI IMG/M metagenome (GOLD analysis project Ga0194135, IMG submission 134024) | Freshwater sediment microbial communities in response to fracking from North America - Little Laurel Run_MetaG_LLRF_2013 (version 2) | ecosystem: Environmental > Aquatic > Freshwater >... | reverse complement strand
CAACTTACCTTACTTAATTCCACACATACAAGGTTTACCGAGAGGTTAAAAGCTAAGACTTCATTAATACCATTACTTTAGAAAAGGGGCATTATGATACAGAGACTGAGTTTTTAGAGACAAGGGGAAATACTTTATTAATTTTTTCTTTCTCTATCATCTCGTCAGTACAAGTCCATGTAATATTAAACTTATGTTTCAAGTTTCAATCAAGCGAATCTCACTTGAACTGTTAATAATTATTAATTAAATACAGCATGCAGGTTACATTGACAATTGTTTGGTTTTTAGAATGCGACGTCGTAAATCGTAGTTTTGAAGTTGCATGAATTGTGTGTTTAAATCTGGGTGTCATCAGACATCATCGCTATCGGACTTGGACATTCACATTACATACAGGAAGAGTTTTTCAGCAATTTCGCTTTGTTGTGTTAGCACACAATAATAACACAAACGTAATATTTTGTATGATAATGATAGTATGATGATGTCCTTCTGGTTTATTCTGAAGACGGCCCATGAGAATGACTGAGTGAGGTGTATGACAAAAGAGTGAGAGGTTTATTAAGGGAATGTTGAATATTCAACAAAAAAGCTAGCTATCCTGCATCGTAATAATAATGATCCAGACTCCTGTCCAGACTCCATTATAATTCATCAGTATCATCAGACTATAGGACTATGCGTCAATCTAGCAACTATAGCAAGGGATACCTTTAGATAGTTGTGTATGCATGTGCATATCCCAGTCCTGTATTTATCATTAAGCATGTTGTCCAAAAAACTGGCAAGCAATTGTACAACTACTTGCGTCTTCTTGAGCCTACCTGTTCTTGTTCAGCTTTTTAACTTATATAAGACCTGTTGTCAGTGTAATATTCTTGAGCCCATGTCCATCTGGAAACACTCTTTAGTAGTGTGGCACATGAATTCATGGCGAGGTTGTCCCTTTTGTGTCTCAGTCAATTTCATAACTTTCCTTGTTTCACCTACAAATCTTAATCCAATGGTGAAAAGGTGAAGCGTCTTGAGCAGATTACACCTTTTGTTCTATAATATTGTTATGCAACTGTTTAACGATTGAGTGAGATCATCATTAGAAAGAGTCAAAGAATCCTTTAATCATTCAAACTCTTCAGGTGCAGATTCTTCAGAAGTGGTGATTGTTGTTGGCGAATCTTCCCCGAAGAAAATGAGCATGATGAGTGAGAAGTTATTCAAAGTAATTATCATAGGAGATCCCACAGTGGGAAAGACTTCATTTGTCCAGAGATACGTACAAGACTCTTTCAAACGAGATTACAAAGGGACTGTTGGAGTGGATTTTGCTCTTAAGATAATCAAGTGGTCCGAGAACCAAACAGTCAAGTTACAATTGTGGGACATAGCTGGTAAGCACATTTTAGTATTTGAAATTGGCAATGAAAACCACAAACAATACTTCGTTACAAAATTGACAATGCACTGAATGTAAATGAATATTTCAGGCCAGGAAAGGTTCACGTGGATGACCAGAGTATATTTTAAGGATGCTCATGGCTGCATAATCATGTTTGATTTAACGAACAAGAATTCTTTCCAAAACACACTCAAGTGGAAGAAGGACGTGGACTCGAAGTGCATGTTGCCTGATGGAAGTCCAATTCCTTGCATGTTGCTTGCCAATAAATGCGACCTTGCATCTAGACAAGTAGATCAGATGGAAATCGAGAACTTTTACAAGGAGAATAATTTCATCGGGTGGACTGAGACTTCAGCCAAAGAAGGTCTTATGGTTAATGACTCAATGAGGTAGTTCACTTAAATGGCTGCATTCTGTAAGCAGTTTTCAGTTCAACTTAAACAATAATTTCTTGGCTACCTATTGCAGGTTCTTAGTAGAAGTAATGTTACGACAGAATGGCCACACGAACGGACATTCCAATGGAAGCGGAGTGGACACACTTCAAATTAAATCAGGAGTACCTGCCAGTAGTTCTTGTGCTTGCTGATAATTGCATGTAATCGTCATTTATAGCGTTTTTTATGAATTCCAAAAAATGAGACAAAATCATTACACATCATATCCACCAGTGAATTGCCATGCTGTTAGTTAAATTTTATAGAATGTCTACTTATGAAATGCAACGAATGAGTGCTAAAAGTTTTTATTCAGATATAATATAGCATATATAGTTTTATTCAGAGATTCAAAGATTTAGTTGTTTGCTTTTGTGAAATACAGTGTATAAAGTATGTAAGCAAAATCGTAAAAGGTGAATCAAAAGGAGAAAATCAGACATATTATATTTGCATAGCGGATTATAAGCTTTTAATGATAAGGTTACTCTAATATTTATGTACACGTAGATGTAAGTATACGAAGCATATATATATATATATATATTGTTGAACGCCTTTTTACTATTGCGATCTTATTAGATGTAAGAGTAAAAGTTAAAACCAACCAGGGTAAATAATGGGACTGAAACCAAAGCTGATCAAATCGACTGTAGAGCATAGAGGAACCGTGTTAAAAGTTAAATCTAAATGTGGACTGCGGACTGTACTAAAACTAAAACTGAAGTTATAATCTTACACTACTACTACTACTAACTACTACTACTGTTCAAATCTATCTTAGGATTGTAAAAACTGTGTTTTTTTCAAGTGTTTATTATTATTACTTACATGGAGCTTTAAGTGAATATTTAATTCAAATAATAAAAATTTTAAAATTTATACAACTACAACTACAAGCCATTAAAGAACGATTACAATTTGACAAAATTTGAAAAAACCATTGTCTCAGTTTGGTCGTCACTGCGAAGACATAGAGTAGGAAAAGTGGGAGTTTCGAATCATCGTTGATCCTCCCAACTTACTTCGTTGATTAGTCACACAGATGGTCAACTACTTCCCCATCACCTGTTGTGGTTCCTTAATTTGAATTCTGTGTTAGTCTCTAAATTCTAGTAGAATGTGTTAAGTATTAAGTAATAACTCTATCGCGAGTTTAGTAGTAGGTAGTCGTCAATTAGTCATTCAATACCGAGTCAGTTTCCTAAAGGAAGGAACGTGTGAACTGTGTGAAGTAACAAGTAACAGGCGTTTTAAAGTTTAAATTATTATTTAAAAAAGTAATCGCGTTTAATTGCGGACACAGCTGTTGAAATGAACATGATGAATCTTAACGTGAATATGGATTCTGTAATAAACAAACTGAGAAACACAGTCAGTACTGTCACAAGTACGGTTTCTCAGTTATCAGTCGTTCTTCCAGGAAATCCTGTCACTAGAGAATTTGAAGTTACTCAGCATATCGCAAGCGGAGGACCTGGTAAGTCATCATCACAGCGATTGGGTTGGATGGTTGGATAACTAAATAGTTTTGTTTAGGGTTGTAATTTGTTGGCTTTAATACATGGTATAATATTGTGCTTTTAATTACAGGGCTTATGTGGAAAATATACTCGGGTTTTAAGAAGAGCACGAGACAAGAAGCGGCTGTGTTTGTATTCGAAAAGAATCAACTTGATAAGTGGAGTAGAAAGGATCGAGAGAATATGATTGTAATTTTAAAGAAAGGGGTTCATCAATTAACTCGTTTGAAGCATCCAAGAGTACTTACTGTACAGCATCCACTAGAAGAATCCAGGTATGAATAGCAACGAATAAAGTAACAAAATTAGAGGCATTGTATAAAGCTTCAAATGTTTATAATTTACGAACAGAGATAGTCTGGCCTTTGCCACTGAACCAGTCTTTGCCAGCCTAGCAAATGTTCTTGGGTACATGAATAATATGCCAGAAATAGTAGATGCTTCTTTAAAGGATTATAAACTTCAAGACATTGAAATTAAATATGGTCTTCTTCAAGTGAGTGGTGAAAATTCTTTCGTCGTATGATGTGATTTAAAAAGTTTCAATATTTTGTGTATAGCTCTGTGATGGCATTACATTCCTCCATAATGACGCCAAATTACTTCATGGAAATATTTGCCCGGAATCAGTCATTATCACAAAGCAGAATTCCTGGAAGATTTTTGGGTTAGATTTTTGTATTGCTGCTACTGGAAGTGGTAATGATGTGAGTGAAGAATTATCTGCAGTATCTTACTAAAATTGTCTCTCTGTTTTTTTCACTGTTTGCAATATTTTTGTAGCTCTCCTGGCCATCGTCTTCTTATGATACTGATGCTCATCAGTTGACTCAACCGAATTTAGATTATCTTGCACCAGAAATAACTTCATCAATGTCTTGTAGCCCAGCTAGTGATATGTTCTCACTAGGTATGTTGACATATTCTTCCTTTAATTCGGGGAAACCTGTCTTTGCCAATCGTGGAGACTGGAACAGACATCGCCAAAATATAATTGTGGTGAGTTGCTCGTTGATTGTCAACAGATTACTTAATGTTTATGCGTAAAAAGTTGATTAATAAGTTTTTTATGATGCTAGTACAACCAGCTTCCCGAATCTAAATTGGTCGACACCCCTGCTGAAATAAGATCGTTTTGCAAGCGACTGCTAAACTTTAATCCCAGTGAGAGGCCAGATTCACATGAATATTCAAAGGTATTTATTTTATAAAAGTATTGAAATCGAATCCCAAAATAAATGATACATTCGTTTGCTTCTGTAGATAGAATATTTTCATGACGAAGGAGTTAAAACACTTAACTATCTTGACTCCTTATTTCAATGGGATAATTTGCAAAAAAGCAAGTTTTATAAAGGATTGTCGGAAATTCTTCCAGGTTTACCTCACAGAGTGAGGCTGCTAAGGTATATCCATTGGCAAAGCTTGCTAGGGCATTTCTATTCGTAGCTAACTTGCTGTTGTGTCAATTTTAGGGTCGTTCCATGTCTGGCTCAGGAATTTGTTAACCCTTCCATGGTTCCATTTGTTTTACCTAATGTACTTAAGATTGCTGAATGGTCAACCAACGATGAATATATTCAACATGTCCTGCCATATTTACGAGATGTCATGAAACTAAGAGAGCCGGTTCAGGTGTGCAAAGTTGAGACAATGTACGAAACAAGAAAAACTAGTATAAGAGTAACGCGTTGTTTTTAAATTTTAGGTTCTGTTCATTTTTATGAAATACATGGAATTGCTTCTTCAAAAAACGCCTCCTGATGTGACAAAGTCTGATGTTTTACCGCTGATTTATGGATCATTAGAATCTGATTCTCCACAAGTTCAAGAATTGTGTTTGTCGATCATTCCAAGCTTTGCAGCGCTCATTGACTATCCAGCTATGAAAAATTCATTGCTGCCACGAATCCGTAAATTAGCCATCGGGACGTCAAGTCTCTCGGTTAGATCTTACATTATTTGTTTCCTGTAATTTTAATGAAGATGAAAAGAGATTTTGGTGTAGAATTAACTTTATTTTCATGAAACAGGTACGCGTGAACTGTTTAGTATGCTTAGGAAAGATACTTGATCATTTGGACAAGTGGATGGTTATAGATTTCATTCTCCCATTTCTTGGAGAAATTCCATCTCGAGATCCTGCTGTTGTGATGGGTATAGTAGGTAACTTACCATATACTTATTTAGTACTTAGTATGTATATGCGAAAATTTGTTCGTCAGTAAAATTTATTTCTCAAACGATTTTTATCTTTGGTAGGAATCTACAAACTTGCAGTTAATCACAAGAAATTAGGAGTCACTAAAGAAATCATAGCTACAAAAATTCTCCCCTTTATCTTTCCTCTCTGTATTGAAAATGGTCTAACAACACAGCAGTTCTCAACAATAATGAACTTCGTTTATGATATGATGAAGACTGTGGAAAGCGAACATAGAGCCAAGTTAGAAGAGCTTGGTGCTATTAAGCATGAAAGGGATCAAATGTAAGTTTAGCATAGACATTTTCAGTATTTTTTGTGTACAGTTTGTTAGCGTTGCTATTTTTTGTGAACCCAATAGGAAAGCTGAAATTAATAGTCATCCTATCTTTAACAACGAGTCATCTAATCAAATACCTCAAGATGTGTTCGAGGATTTTAGTGCTACCAGTAATTTCAAGCCCACTTCATCAAATAATTCTTACTATAGTCAGAGTAACTCAACAAATTCTCATAATCAGTATCATTCCGAAAATTCAACGATCAAAACTCCTGTTCTGTCACCACATAATCAAAGCACAGGTGAAAATGCACCAAAAGCAGTTCTTACCCCGCAGCAGAAAAGCCAGAACTACACGAGTTTATCCCACGATCTGATGTCATCTCTAATTAGTAACAACTTGAAGCAAATGGGCAAACCTTCTGCCAGTATGGAGATGACCAGTTCAGTCTCAATGCCTTTAAACATGAACAGTCTTATGCGACACAATTCTCCTAATACAGTTCCACAACTTCCTCGAAGTCCAACTTTGCAATTTGGACAGATGCAATCCCATACTCCTACTCTCACTCCTTTTCAAGCCCCTCGCATGAATTCGCCCTCTGGAAGCCTCTCTGCCAATCCCCCTAGCCTGCAACCGTTTGATGCTAACTCTCAGTCATATAGATCAGTGAACAGTCCAATGTTTGGCATAATGCGCCCTATGGGACCTTCTCAACCAATGTCAGGCGATACAAATGTGAAAGCCTTATCGAAAACAGATATCGATGATTTGCTTAACTGAAAATTTCATGGTGTATCCTTTTTGATGTCTCAACAACGCGGATGTATTTTTAATTTTGTCTTCTTATGCAAAGAACATTTCCGTGTACTTAACGCCACACTTCATATTACGCCACTACGCATCGCAATTATTACCTAACGAATAAAAAATTAAGACATTAATTCTTGTCGACTTGTCTCCAATAACTGTTTTTTAGTTTTCATGCCAATTTGCAATAATGAATCAACAATGATTTCAGAAATATAGTCAATGAACTACAAAAAGTGTGAACAGCAACAATTTGAAGTAATAACGTCATTTTTATTTTTTCCATACAAACCAGCTATGAATATGGTTAGTAACCTTTGGCTCTTATGAAAATCGGTGGTATGGTCATCTGGAATTAATACAACGTGTGTAATAGGACGAACTATATAAATAATAGAATCTTATACGAGGAATAGACAAGGGCATCGAGGAATGAATTCTAAATGGTAAGCAAGCCAGGAGCACGACGATATGTAGGGGCATGTGTATTTGGTAGACTGATTGTGCTCACAAAAAGGCACATTAATAAATAGTAGTTTGATAGTAGTAATCCATGAGTTCTAAGGACACACAAATCCTTGGATTTGCGAGTAATAAACACTAATTTAATACTGAATACCTACTGGAACACAAGAAGTATCAACTAAATTAACGTGTGGGCGTCGTAAACTGAATGCTTCAAGAGAAATTGAGAAAGTAAACAATAATTTCTCCATTTGTCAAAAGTTTCAGTCAAATTAGAGGAAATCGTTGACATTAAGTGATTTGAGACTCGAACACAGGCAAACACAGGAACAAACCAGAGAGCCTTTCTTAATGACTAATCGTCGTCATCAAATCAAAGATTAATACAAATAAATATAACTCCGTCAAACTTATAATATTTTACAAAGTAATTAGAAGTAGATTACGTTAACAATACAAAATCGTCGGGGTTTTAGCTTACATATTATTTCTTACTGGTATAATGGATAAATATAACTCTTGAAGTCAAATTTTGCATTGGCTGAATTGTGATATACTCTTGTCTTGACTATTTAAATTAGGAGTAACTCATTGGATTAGAAAAAGCTTCCGTAAGAAACGACATCATTACACCCAAACTCCATGTGGATTCTTACTTGTGGGGGCAGCATTTTCAAGCTGTCGGGGAGATCCAATCATTCGTCTTGTACTACCTGACCTGTGGTGAGCTTCAATTAGCTCGTCTGGAGGTTGAATACTTAAGCTCTGCAAATTGGCCTCTTTCATAGCTGCAATTAATTTTTCCATCTGCCGCTTTTTCTCAGATAAGCTGGACTCTATAGATAAAACTTCGTTTTCTAACGACCCGGACATGTCATTCATAGTATCAGTGTCTCTCCTAATCAAGTCCAGCTCTCGACGCAGTCTTTCAATTTCTACAATTGTTGCACTTTCTCTTTGCATCCATTCTTCTTGACGTTGGGCCATTTGGTTTTGAGTAGAATGAAGTTCATCAACCAAAGACCTAAAGCCATACAAACTAATTGAAATTAGGTACGAGATTATTCAAATTAGAGATTAATAATAGAATTGGGAATTGGAAAATATGCTACAGTTTAAAGTAACGAAGTACCTTATTCGCTGTTTGCACTTCTCAATCTCGTCATCGCATTTATCCAATTCTGACCTCAAGCAGTTGATTTCCGATTTAAGCACAGCCGATTCTCTTTGCGTGAATTCATTTTCTTCTTCTAAATGTGCCAATGACAATACTTGACTTTCATGTTGTGCACTAACAGCTTCTAAACGTGAGATCTCCTTGTTGATTAACTCCATATGGCGCTGCTGCTCTCGTGCTTTCCCCTCCCAAAACATTATTTCTGCATCAAACTGAACACACAAAAAAATTAATTGAAACATAAAAACATCAGAACAATTCGACATCGGTTGAAAACATTACTTGTGTCAATTCAGCTTGTTGCGATGTAAGTTTCTCCCGCTGGGAATTTACAACTCGTATTAAATCTTTGTATTGAGAGTTAGATTTTGGAGGGTTGGGATTCACTGAGGACTTAGAAGATCCATTCAGGTTAAATGAAATTTCACCACCACTAGTGTGATGATCCTGTTTCCAACCAAACAAATCGAAAAGTTTAATACATGTCTATCAAGCAGTGCAAGTTAATGGTAACTTATAATTAATTTTCATAATTATTTTATTAGAGGGCTAGAACTAGCAATCTTTTAAAGATAGTTAAAATCAATTGCTTACCTTAGTTTTCCAAGCTTCAGATTTCTCACTAGTACTACTAATAGAAGATAATGAATCATTTTGAGGGTTTACATTAGCGGCTACTGGTAAATATTTGTGAGTTTCTTTTTGGCTTGGTATAACGAAACCACTGCCGATTGCTTCATTCAGTCCACTGTTGTTCATTGATGAAGGAATATTATGAGGTGCAAAACTGGATGATTGGTTTCCTTTCATCATGGCACTAGGCGAAATTCCGTGGACAGCAGCAGAAGCTGTGTTACCACCTTTGTTCAGATAGGTAGGTAGGTGACTAACGTTAGGTGGTGGGGGCTCCCGATAAGGTGGCAAGCTTTTAACTCCCGGTGAACTCATTCCGGGATTCGGAGATGTAAGGGGTGGCGTAGAATGGCAAGATGGACTTGGTGGTTCTCTGTACGGAGGCGGAGTACTCAATTTCGTATCCAACTTTCCAATTGACTGTATCGATGAAATTCCTGCATCCAGAAGCTTTCCATTCGATCCACTAGAATTCACAGGGTAGTTCAAACTTATGTTATCACTTCCGAACTGCCTTGCAGAACTTCGTTGAACGCCTCCATTCTTCGATAACTTAAGGGCATCTCCATTCGTTAAGTTCTCAACAACATGACTCGGAGTATTTGCTATCTCTTGTCCATTTTGACTGTACGATGAGTAGACTGGTCGAGATTCAGAACTCACATTCGATGTATAAGAAGACAACGATCCAGTTGTTGTAGACTTTTTGACTCCTGCTGGACCATTGATTTGAGACAAAGGGCTCAAAGCATCCGAGTTGGTGTTTCCCGAACTCAAGTTACTCTGGGCTCCTGCAGGAAGAACATTAGACTTGGAGCCCAGCAACGGAGAATGTGAGGAACTATTGTCACTGCAACTACTGTCTACACCACCTGTGCTGTGAAACTTTCCGGACTGAGTCTGACCAGATTTAATCGCAGAGCTGGTGGAGTCCAAAGGAGACCATTGCAGAATGAATTGTACGTCGTTAGAGTGTTCACCCCATTTCAGAAGAACCTGTGACAATAATTGATTAATGAGTCAGCGGTATAAATATTACACATCTTGGAGCCAGAGACTAATACTGCTGGGACAGACGTCATTGAAAAACGGAAAATTCGAGTACAGAAAACTACTAGCAGAAGGAAATATCAATAACTCATAACTCATAAGTCATAATAGACGCAAAGACTGCAAATGTGACATTAAGCCTTCAAATACACACTGCGATTTTACGATAGCCAAGTCATCTCCAGTTACAGGTTTTAACTTTTTACTGATAGCTCAAGGACTGTCAACTTGCCAGCCGCAAAGATTATGTTTGGCTAGATGCTCTGCTCTAGTATAGCTACGCAGCCATACATACCTTAAGTGGTTGCTCATTAGGTGCCAAGAGACGTTCACTGTTCCTCCATCGCTCTATCAGGGTGAAACGACCAGTCTTTCCAGTCGCATGAGCCAAAGCAAAAACGACATCCTTTAAAAACATAATGTAGTTAAATTAACAACTGCATTTCATTTGCGACAATGGCCAAATATAATTCCAAATCTAATTGTAGAATAATGCGAATTTACCTGGCAGGTAGTCTTTTCATTTACACCGCAAACGATTCGTTGGATTCCTTCTACCCAGACTTTCAGCTCCATAATAGTGAGTTACGACGCGTCTATTAACTTAACAAATCCAAATATCTGCACCACAACACCGACTTCCCTGGCAAACATGAATTACTCCAAGGGAAATTTGAGAGCTGAAGCTTAGATTCCATGTCGAACATCTTCCAAGCATATCACCAACTGGAAATCTAAATTTAAATAGAAAATTAAAAGAGTTTAATAAAAGTGTCATTTGTGTCATTTCAAAATTCCCTAGTACTAAAATTCCCTATCCTACTCACGCATCATGTACGAAAGTAAATGCCATGGGGGAAAACTGTCACATTATACATCATATTATAATGAAACATCCATAGACATAGGTAAAATT
>Ga0194135_10002644_pt1 | contig 10897 bp, 8 predicted proteins | sample LitLau_LLRF_2013_FD_134024 | JGI IMG/M metagenome (GOLD analysis project Ga0194135, IMG submission 134024) | Freshwater sediment microbial communities in response to fracking from North America - Little Laurel Run_MetaG_LLRF_2013 (version 2) | ecosystem: Environmental > Aquatic > Freshwater >... | reverse complement strand
GTTCACACGCGAGTGTACCCGGTTTGTCATCACTTCTTCAGCGAGGTGCTGAGTGTGTGTTAAATTGTCTTTGTTTGTTTACTTCATTAAGGTAGATCCTCTTCCTGTTCGATTTCAGCTTATTGTTTTATTAGCTGATTACAAGAACAATTGGTGCAGATCGTCAGATAATAACTGGATTAACGGCGTGTGAAGCAGGCAACAACGCTAGAAAGTGGAATTATGAAGTCCTCTTGTTGTTGTTGTTGACGTTTGTGTGTGTATGGCTGTACGGAGTCATTTTGGAGACAGGAATAAAATGGACTTGGAGCAATTGGTAAAATCTGTAAAAGAAGTCGAAGGGAAAGTTGAGGAGCAGAATGAAGTGATTGGACTACTCCAGGCAGAAGTGGAGTTCCAGAATGACCGTATCACTGCTCAGGATAAAGTTATAAAAGAACTGACGGCTAAAGTAATAATAATGATATTAATGAGTAATTCAATATTTAATTTAGGCACGACGATGAAGAAGACAGAAAGTAATTGTCGTTTATTATTTGCAGGTCGAGGCTCTAACGAAGACGATAGCAGAAACTCATCTGTCAAGTGATATGTCACCTAAATCACCGAATGCACAGTCTTCTTCTCGGGATTTGGTAAATGAAGAAGATGTTTGGAAGCAAACCAGCAGCGTTTCGATTGCAGATCAAGCTAAGGAAATTGCAGAGAAGACTTTAATGACGAATCTTGGTTTCATATTTGATCCAAATACGAAGTTGTACTGTAATTATTCTACGGGATATTATTATGACCCTGTGAGATTTAATGTTTTTTTTGTATACCTATTACGTGTGTATTATAAATTCTACTATTACACGTAGTAATGAGTTTCGGGTTTCAATTTCTTCTGTACTATTCGGATTTAGGCTCAGCAGCTGTATTATAATGGCCACACAGGGACTTACTACACATTTGATGAGAAGTCGCAAGAATACAGATTTCATTCGCAGATAGAGATTCCGGATTTGCATACAAGCCAGTCTGAAAAGAAAACTAAACGGACCACTCATTCTCGCAAGCGAACGGTGAAAGAATCGACAGAAAATAGAAAATCGATAGACAGTGTGATAGTTTCTGATGAAGGTAAAGCTGAGCGAAAGAAAGTGTTGAAAGTAAGACGACCAATTTTGACAGCGTCTACTAATGAACGAACTGACAACGGGATTGAGAAAGATGTGGGATTGACGACAGCAGAGGAAACTATTTCTACTAAAATAGATTTAATAGACCAAAGAGAGGATCCAGAAGAAGGAGAATTAAGTCAGTCGTCAAAATCTGAAGAAAGTGAAAGTGATGAAAACAGCTCTAATAACAGTTCAAATGATACCAATAATCATGTTGAACATGATGAACAATATCCACCGTGCATTCGAGCCATTATTACTGAATCATCTTCAGAGGAAATCAAAACGGGATCTCTATATTTAGTCACGTGCATGGGTGGAACTATCGGGCGTGAAGGCAATGAACATGCTCTTACGCTTCCAGATTCGCTTGTGGAAAAGGTTAGTAATTGTCAATCTGAAGATGTCAAATCGAAAAATCATTTTGTAATTACGTTTTATAATATTCACGTGGTTTCTTTAATGGTTTACAGACTCATGCTCAAATACATTTTGCTTACGATCCTTCTTCAGAGGATACTACAGAAAAATATTTCATTACTGACCTTGGTAGTCGACATGGAACTTTTTTAAACGGCAAGCGACTTTCAAATGAAAAAGAGAAGAGCGATCCTCATGAGATTCTACATGGAAGCTTGGTGAAAGTACGTAGCATCAAAATATTGTAATATTTTTAGTATTTGCATTTGATGTATATGAGGCAAAAATAGTCACTAAAAAAACTAATTGCAGTATATACTTGTGCAATAATAGATTTCAGGGTTCACAATACTTCTGCACATTCACCCCGGATCTTTCACTTGTGGACATTGTGAACCTGGTTTGTTGATGAACGCGAATGAGAATTGCAATAAAACCGGAGGTATTATATGTACCCATAACAAGCTGTTTGTTCTGAAGTCTGAAAAAATAAGTCGATCGAAAGAATCATTCGTTGCCTCTTTTAATATAGGTGTCCTTCTTCCTGAATCAGCCTCTCGACAAGCGATGATGCGACGAATTAAAAAGAAGTATGGAATAGACAGACCCCTCAAGTCTAAAGAATTGCCTGATGCAGAAAAATATAAGGATAGGGCGCAAGAGCGTAGGATTATAAAAGGTTCAGACAACCCATTTGAAAAAACTCAAGTAGCGACTCTTGAAGCGTAAGTACCAATTTTATTTATAACCTATATATGCCTATACATGCAAATGAATACTTCACATTGCATGACTGAAGCTTGTAATATGGTTTGCAAAAACTATTTTTACAAACACAATTAAGCATCGTTAGGTATGAACTATGAAGGCTTGTTATTGCTCTGGTTTGTAATTAACGAAAGAACACGATACAACGATAAGCTATATTTTTAGTTCCACAATTCGACAGCTTTGAAAGTTCCACTGCATTCAAAGAATGAACTTTAAGCTGTAGGCTGAACTGACGATAGCCCAGAGTTTTTTGATTGATATAATGTATTTCCGGTGTTCCGGTGCAAAAGAAACCTATGTTTAAAATCGATGTACTATAAATGCGTACTCTAAAAATACTTTTTGACGAACTCATTTGTCTTAAGACTTCCACGTGTCTATTAAGTAGAAAGCAGAAAGCACGCAAATATTTCGTGATATGTTTTAGAATGTCTCAGACTTAGGTTAGAGATGGGTAACTGACAGGCGACTGAAGTGAAGGCTGATGACTAATAAACTGTAATATTTTGTTCTTTCCTGGTCTAAGTTGCCAGCATGTTATTGTACCTATGATTTACAGTTATGAAATTAAGAACGATCGAAAATCAAATTGCTTGAATGAACTTCGAAAACTGACTTGTCAACTCAGGTCGTTAATCCACTATTAATATTTGTTTTAAGGCCAATAAGTGAATCCAATAAGGGATTCGAGATGCTAAAAAAGATGGGCTGGAACAAAGGAAAAAGCTTGGGACAATCAAGCCAAGGAATAGCGGAGCCAGTAAGTTATATCTTCATTTTGTCAAAAAATTATTTGCTTGTTCGTTTGTATGATGCTCAATTGATGCAAAGTAATAGCAGTCTTACTCAACTTCAAATATAAAATCTTATAATATTTATTATATGATATTTGTGTTCATGATTCATGTATGATCTAAGTAAGTATTTGCGTACTAAGCTCCGCAAAGTCTGGCACTGCCACTCTAGATACGCATTTTATGAACATCCCAAACCACAAACACTAGATACATACGAATGAATTGACAATGATCATTGATCAATGATCACGAATAAATACACATTGGGCAATTTAAATATTAGGCTTGGCCGAAAGAGTTTGAAAGGTTAATTAACTCTTCTTCCTCTCGTAAGTGAGCATTAGAGAAAAATACAATATATCCATTGACAGCAAGAGGAGTGATTATAAGACACTACTCATGAACTTATGCCAGAAGTTCTTTTGACATGATATCATCGATGATAGGATCTACTACGAACTTTATCGAAGCATAACATAACAAATAATCTTGAGGAACTGACCATGTCTTACAAACTGAACGGACTAGGACAGCTAGTTCAAAAAATGCAGTAATCGTTTACTTGATAATATTGTTTCATACACCACACTCTTTTATAAGACTTGCACATTTGTCCAGTTGTCAGTGTAAGCTGACTTCACGTACGAGAGATGATTTTACTCGCTCTTCGAGTTTAATGAACCATAAGTTGTTTTTATTACAAGTAAGGAAATAACTACTGAGAGCTTATGCTTTATGTGTTTATGTTGATTCATCAATCGTCATCATAATATATTATCTTTCTGTTCGCCATGGATCAAATACAGAATGTTGAGTTTAGCAACCAAATTCAGTCACCTTTGCATAAAAGATTGAAACATTGGAACTTCACAAACGTGTCCAATGTGTCGTATTAATGTGTATATATTTTATTGTGTTTCAGATACCCCTGGAACCGAAGAATGATCGTGGAGGTCTTGGCTTAGAATCAGAACTAGTACCAACCAGTTTAAGTCAGATCTCGACACTAAAAAGTAATAGCAATGATCAATCCAAAAACTTTCAACGAATAAAGAAGTCTGAGAAAATGGCCATAACAATGAGACGTTTTAAGCAAGCAGAGCAACAATCTGCTGACTCTCCAGACCATAACTGAACAAGCCCGTTGTGATAAGTTATGATTTATATTTATGTTTCGCAAATAGCATGTATTTGTATTCCGAATTTAGCTAACTATTTTTTAAACTAAGTACTTTAATATTAATGATCAATAAAATTCTTGTATTGTCTATCGCATTAAATTGAGTAAAGTTTTACATTAAAAAATAACAAAGTCTCGCAACAGATCAGAACGTATACGCTTTTTATCCCTGACACTGAAATAAATTATAGTTTGCACCTGCAAAAAACTAAATAATAAGCACATCGTACATACTTATTCCATGCAAAAAATTGAATGGAAAGTTTTCACATTTCCAAGTAGTGTGATTGAATTTTTTGCGTGAAGATGCGTAGCTTAACGTAGAAGTTATTGTTAATGGGTATAGTTCAGGCAGGTCCAAAAGGAAAGGAAAAGTACCTATGAGATATTTTCCATACATCCCAACGACAATTTGGATTTTCTGTTGAGACTCTACAACTGATTCGCATCGTAAATCACTTGAAGCAAAGTAACTTCGTACTTTTTACTTATTCCTCTTGTGTATTGTGTAATAGCAATACAAAGCAATCGATTTTTTGTTGTCAATCTTGAGACAAAATGTAATACATGCGTGAGAATGGAATGGAATGTTGAGAAGTGCGAGAATCGTAAGCAATTTATTCGCCGGGAAGAAGATTTGAGTAGCAATTAGCAACATAATTAGAAAACCAGGTGGGCAGTGAGACTTGGAATGTGAATGCCATGATGAGATGAGTCTTGGGTCGTGCTGAACCTGAAAGAACAGCAAACTGTCTCTCAATTGACGAATAGAAGTAATGAGTAGTTTGATGATTGTAAGAAAACCCCCTGGGGCAAGGACTTAGCAAGAAAAGATTCGCTATTTTCCGTGTAACCTTCAATGATACAATTTATAGATTTCATACATTCCTACACAAGTGGTATGTGGCTAAAGTTGAAATTCAAGATTCCTCTGTGTACTTTTTCATTATTTTTGCGCTGATTTCTTAATGTGAACTCTATACAATTCGACCTCAGATTGCTATTTTCATGACTTATCCCTTCTCTTCTTCTTACTTTCTCGAGCAATATGATTTCATTTGATTTGGTGCTTGGATTTATTCCTTCTTGTGTGCCACTGTTTGATAATTAATCTATTAAGGCTAGAAATATAGTAAAAATGCACCAGACAGGAAAGACAAGTCAATAGTCAATGACCATATGATAACACCAATAATACACAGACTTATTACTCTTTTTTAGCGTATAGGCTCTCATAATTTAAGATCTGTCGCCGGCTTGAATCGAGAATCATTTTCATCGTTCATGTTGAAAAGGTTGTATAAAGTAAAAAATATGTACTTGTTTGTGGATTGTGGGGTGTCAGAATCTTTTACTTCTGCTCGCTTGGCCACATTCCATTGAGTTGCACGTAATCTCTTATTCTCGATTCTCATTGAAAGTAAGCATCCGAGAATTCCACGATGGCATTCCTGTCTTGCTTATTATTTTCACCCACCTAAAATCTAGTACTTCTCATAAATCTGATGACAAACTAACAACTATCTGCTAAACTAGCAAAGCAAGCATCCCATACTACTACAATAATGTGTGTGGTGACGGGAGAGGTCTTTCGGTTCAATTATAAAAGTCTATATAGCAAAGAGGAGACTACGAGGAGATTAATAAAACGGCCGAATTATTACTACTACACATTACTATCCATCCATGTGATGACCAATCTGATTATTATGATATTTACGGACATCATGATCATTTCAATTCCCATTAGTGAGCCCATCCCTAAGACACTTTACCCATAATGAGATCGTTCACGGGAAAATGATGAGAGTGTTAAGTGATGAAGGTCTGTAAAAAATTACCTGGATCTTTTGGTAGATATGTAAGCACGATTTAAAATGGATACGCACACTCAGTTCTTTCGAACATTTTCTGATATTCTTGTCTCTCCAGGTACGTGTGATTTACAAAGCTATTATAGTCATCAAGCTCAATTAACAATCTATCTTACTTTTTAAGGTTTCTTGATTGCACACGAGAATCGGCTATTAAGAGGGATTGTGAGACGATATCTAGCAGGAATATATACGGTGGGATACGGTGTATCTCCCACAGACATAATGAACTTGTGTAAGGTCTCCGAAGAATTGTAAATGGAGAACGCACATATTTTCCAAGGTAAGCAGTTATAGTTCGCGTTTGATTGCTTTCTTTCCTTATGAGTCTCGTAAAAGTGAATGATCTAACAAGGTTCTCCCTCTCATTTTAATTGTAAGACGTAGTAAAAAGCTTATAAAGAGGATGATCATCAGATGCTCTGAAACCTCAACTTACTCGAAGTAGCTCAGCTGCCTTTTGGTAATAGATAATATGCATTTATTCTAATTTATGTGATCCCAATTTAGATTTAATGGGCTGATATACCCCTACGGAATGAACTGTTTGTCCGTCCTCTTCGATTCATGTGTTGGTGGTGCATTTTTATGTGTTTTTAACACGTAGGTAGATAAACATTCTACATTCCTCTCTGCTTAACCAAGATGTTTCGTTCGCTTGCACTGCTTCAGCCAAACTAATCAATTGGTCTCTTCCTATTGTAGAGATCGAGAAATTCATAAACGATCTCAGCCCACATTCACACGCGTGTGGATTTAAACATTTTGCTCAAACAAAAATTCTTGAATGAAAGATTATTTTAAAGTTGAAAAAGTATGAATGAAGTGATGATGACGAAAAATGATGGTGAGGTTTTGAATGAATCACTTTCCTCATCTCTGATCTCAGTCAACATGACATTGAGATCTGACAAGTTCAGAGATATGGGCTTTAAATTGCACTAACTGTTTGGTTGTCTCTTTCTACCTAAAATGTCTTGTCGGATCCAATATCAGTGTCAAATCTCAAGTTCTGCATGAGCAATAAACATTTATAACGTACCTTGCAAATAATGTCATACATTATTAAAGTTTCCATTCAGTAGTTTTTAAAGTTTTATTCGATCGGAGGTCTGAACTGCAATGAATCAAACTTTACTGCATTTTTTTCTCTTTTATCCCGTTTATCTTCAAAATGAATGAAAGAATCTCAGATGAAATCACGCAGATGCGCAAGTAATTGAGCCTCTCATGCATTATTATGTAATAGAGTATCTTCAGTTTTTATTTTCTGGAAATAAAAATCTAATTCATTACACAATACGAAGTAAAGTGAGCCTATGCATAATTCATAGTAAGATTCAGGGATACACTTTGCTTCGAGCGATTCTACATTTTCTTAATTTCTTCGAACTCGAACTTTAAACATTGAAAACAACAACAAAAGTCTCATTCATTGACTCATTCGTCGTTAGACTTTTGTTCGTTTCTATTAAGTCTTAATTTTTTCACAAGATCCCAATTATGTTTCGTCTGCCTATTAGTCTAGAGAAAATTGCATAGAACGACAAAGCTATATGACCTGTGGTGGAGTACAAGAAGAACGGTTACATAATAAAGTAACATTACAAAATATTGTGTTAAATACTAATTCAACATAGAAAGAACTGGAGGCTATACGTAGTTCATAAGTACGAATTAAACAAGTACATGTTTAATTCGTACTCACTCTGAATGTAAAATAATTAGCTAATATTTCCTTCAAGGTTTGGATTATTTAAATTGTTATTAAGTTTTGCGTGATTAGAAGTTTGTATGGAGAATATTTGATTGTGTTCTTTGATAACAGCGTTACATCTTAAAATGATAATAAGCCTCCTGCTCCCTGCAGCTAAAAGGAAGCGTTATGTAACCAATACAAAAAGGTGGGATTCTTTAGTGAATATTTGTACAGTTGTATGTGACATGAAGCTCATGCATGTACCTCTGGACTCTGGAGTCCATACAGCAAAGTACATTCGGGTTCGTCAAAATCACGATCCTTTAGTACAGGGAAAAACTTCAAGAATGTGGATTTCATGTTATTTATTATTACAATACTTTCAAATACAAAGGAACAAGTCAAAATTGCGTAATTGTACAGCATGTAAGTTTGTATAGTAGTAGTACAATCGCTGTACGATAATAATAAAATAATTTATGTAACAGAGTAACATGATTTTTAAAACTGAACATTCTAAAAGCGTAGTAAACCGTAAAGGTTGGAGCCGGCTTCATTGCCAAGGTTGGTTTAAAGAAACAGTTGAGAGTTCTCAGCTCCTTTAGGATCTCTCTGAACTTCTTCATCTCATTTGTCTCAGTAATCTCACCATTCATCTGTACGTCTCTTTCACCATCTCAGCTTGAAATACAGAATGTAGTATCTCTCCATGTGAGTGTGTGTATATTCTGTATACATGAGTGTTAAGGATGTGGACCATCTTAAACTCCCATCCCATATCCCGATGTGATTCTCTTCTGTTGCTTATTCATATTATACATTAGCTCATCTCATCTCTGCCTTCTGTGCAATACTGTGTACTACGTGGAGAATATCTTCACCTATATTAACTACTCAATTGTACATTCACCGACCACTAACTACAAACTACTCGACTTGTCAGAATCTCTACCAAAATTCATCGCACCAGACTCTTTATTATACATTCTGCCGTTAATTAAAACCTCATTTAATCAAGAGCTTTCAAGAGACTCACCGACAGGATGGATTATATAATTACACACCGTTCAAGTCAAAGTAAATTCTTGGTTTTATTTTCATTTATTGACTAGTAAGGATCTATATACAAACTACGACGGACGACTAGACGGGGACAGATGCACCAGACCAAGACCAAACCACTTTATAAAATAGTTACCTACGCATACATATGCCTTCCACGCGAATAAAATTCTTTCATCATTTTGCGTATATATATCTTCTCAGACTAGTTGAGTGCAGTGTTGTTAGTGTTTCACTCGTTCTAGTTTATTGAGTTTTTATTCTCTCTTGTATATACGGTAATATCCTCACAGATCTCACACACACAAGTCTTGTATGCTTGTCTTGTGAGAACTCTCAATTCTTCTCTAAAAATTGCCAATTGCTCTTTAAGTAACTGTGTATTAGAAGTTACAACATATTCTTTCGTTGAGGTATGCGGGTTTGTGATTGATCGGAACAAGCATCTCGTAAAGTTTTATCAATTTTCTCTCTCTCTCTGGCTGACTTTACTTCCTCAGATTTGTTGAAGCTTTTGTGAGAGGCAAAGTGGAGCAGAAAGTTCTTGAGTGCGAGGTGCAAGTGCAAGTGCAAGCTTGGGAGTCTGTGATGTGATCGAGTGTGAGAACTCTTCTTCCACTGCACCACCACTACCTTTTCTGTTGTATAGTGTGTTTGTAGTAGTACTGTAGTAAGTTGCACTCCTCTCTATACATTGAGACTCCTTCCGGAAGAATCCAATAGGGAAAGTTGGCAGGACTTTCACCAACACGGCTTTTATACATCGTCTCTTCTACACCTTCTTCAACCAGCACTGAATCCAATATATCGAGTCATCACTCTTATTCTCTACAATATTTTCTATGAAAGGTAACATACACTATGGGAAAGTTGTGATGAATTCCTTTGCTTTACTCTTTGCCTACTGACAGAGAAGAGCTTGCTGCACTTTACTTACACACTAGCAGACATAGTATCGCCGTTCTTCCTTCCTCAGTCTGTCCTCTTGCATTCTCTGTACACTTCTGATTGAGTGTTGCTAAAGCTCCTTTCGTCTATGCAATCGTCTCTTTAAGGTGGTGGAAAGAACCGAAGGAGTAGTGCTTGAGAAGCTAACCTGCTATATAATATCTCTCTGTCTACACAGCCAAATCCCAGTGCTGTGGTAGTAGGTGAAGAGTTGATGTAAGTGTACGGTGATAGTCTTAATAAACTCTATCAAGAGCCTCGATAAGCTCAGTAGAAAGATTGTCACCACTCGTACATCTACGAATTCCTCTCATCTCTTTTACAATACTTGTAGTAGTGATACTTTCACTTTAGTTTCTCTTGGCTGAGGGCATTGTGAGACATAGGTTTCCTCGTCTAGTCTTCTAGCTTGTTGGTAAAAGTCTCACAAGGAATTTGACCTTTTTACAGCTGCACGGAGTTAAGAACTTCCAGTATAAGGAGCTACTTATTACACAATGGAATTCGAAACAACTCAACTGATTGAATAATTTTACAAACCTCACGCTGAACTCGGCTTACCCACTTTATTAAAGTCAAGGACGTCTCGACTACCACCAAGCTGCCGTCTGTCTTGATTCTTGAATCAAATTTCAATTTGAGACTGCAGACAAGAATACATTTTTGCGAGGTGGTGAATCCTGCCGAAAGCAATTTGCAACCTTCTTCTGGATACAACAACATCTCTAACTATTAGCTTACAATAAACAACATGCTGTTCAAACTTCATCGCCACAATACTCATGGTCCAATCAAGCTTTTGATTGTTCTTGTCCTGTTTTTCATTCTGGATGAGGTCCCGTACACCATGGGTAAGTTCTATATGGATTTCCACTTGTTAGTTTACTGCACTGAGTGTTAGATTAAGTTATTTCAAGCTTCTCATCATAACTTTCAATGACTTTGTCAATTCAACTTTGTTGATAATGAGCAGACGAACATGC
>Ga0194135_10002643_pt1 | contig 10900 bp, 11 predicted proteins | sample LitLau_LLRF_2013_FD_134024 | JGI IMG/M metagenome (GOLD analysis project Ga0194135, IMG submission 134024) | Freshwater sediment microbial communities in response to fracking from North America - Little Laurel Run_MetaG_LLRF_2013 (version 2) | ecosystem: Environmental > Aquatic > Freshwater >... | reverse complement strand
ACGACAAGTAAACTACTACTCGCTACACTCTACTGTTAAAAGTATCAAGTAAAATAGTACTCTGTAAAAGAAATTATAGTTATACTGGTGATTTTTAAGAAGGTGGAAATGAAAAAGCCACTTTTGATAAACAAACAAAACTCGTCAAAAGCATCTCCGTCTCTTTATCTTATTCCGTGTCGAGTTGACCTTGAGCGGCTCGAGTTGCTTTGATGACCTCCCGATTGAGATAGGCAGTCTTATATTTCTTGCACCGTTTCAAGATGAGTGTAATGACCTTCAAAGATATCTGGAGAGCAACAAGACCACACATTGTCAGAAGGAGCCAAAAGATATCGTTTGGCAAGTGGCATTTGACTTGATCTGACCTGAAAAAGAATGCATATTACATTTCAATCAGCAACTTTCCCAACCAAGTATCTCCATTGAAGCATATTTCTCACCTCTCAGCGCGGGCTAGAGGTAAATTAGCCTGAGCGTACTGCAAAACTGCAAAAGGTCCATATTTGTAGTGGTAGATGAAAATCAACGAGAATGAGATTTGACATATCCATCCAACGATTGTCCAAAGTGATAAGGTCAACCATCCATTCCCTCCTGGCCTGCCATCATACAATGGCTCGGGTGTATAGGCTTCGTCAATCACTTCTTGGTTGGAATACTTGTTCTCTTGGAGCTTTCCATTTATAAATGGGACGTATTTGTTGTGGTGTAGACTCATGATGGTGGGAATAATGTGTTCAATAGTTACTTCTTTAATACTTTTGTCACACACTAACCTGGATGACTTCGCGATAACTTTACCGTTCAACCATAACTTGCATCCACACTTAAAACGGATACGGATGGCCCCGAGGTTATAGTTATGGATAATGTCTGTGCGCTCTCCGTCTTCGCATATTACTTGTGCTCCGACAAATGGTAAATGAGCAAAAACTACCGTGTCTAAATCCACTTGGGTAAAGGAGATCTTATTACCGTCACGACATTGAAGGGGACATGCTTGCGTAATTTCCTTATTGCTTCCCCCAGAGAGCATTGCAGAAAGACATTGATGGCCGGGAATATCAGCGTTTGCTTCCTAAACAAAGGAGTTATACATGTAATGTGTGGATAATATCCTCGCGTAATTAAATTCATTTGTTCTACGATTATAAATTCCTTGAAATGTACACATTGAAGGTCTTGAATAACCCCTAGCTTGCAACCTATTTAAAGGATAAACTATCAACATTAAGGCAGTTCACGCATACAACTGTCTTATGATACAAATTGTCTATCAAACTTTCTTCTACACGTCTCCACAATTTCTTAATAATCTTAAATTACATGCTCTTCATGCCGCCATAATTATTAATTGATATTTTTGTGAGACGGTTAATTTTAGTACACAACAAAGGATAAAGTTGTAATCCATAAAAGCAATTTGCCGATGTAAATTATAATATTAATTCAGGATTAATCATCCATTATGGAAATGTGAATAAAGAAGAGAGACAGCGGACTTTGCAGGTTGAGACTGGTGTGTGTGCGTGTGGAGTGTCTCAATGAGAAGCATGTGAGCCTATGTGTGAAATAAGTTGGTTCCTAAGAGGTTACCCAAAGGTCTCACTTGTAGGAAAGAAAAAGAAAGAAACTAACTTGCACGAGTATTATAATACAGCAAAGATTTCATTCAACTTGCCTGAGGTAACTTGCACACTGTTGTAGATTCAATTTCACAGTCCTTCTCATCCACATCGGTAACTGGAAAAATCGACCCAGTATGAATATCCTGAACTATCAAGGTAATTGGGATTCCAAAATCGCAAGTTTTCTGCCTCCAGGCGAATGCAAAAGTCTTTACTTGACGTAGAAGAAAAGTAGAATTAGAAGGTCTAATGAACGTCTTGATTCCAATGACACCTCCATCCGTTTCGAACTTGCAAGTAGCTGTCTTTAGTGTGTAGTAGTAGGATATTCGTTTGGAATTAAAGACAACTTCCATGTCTGAGTCCATGTCTTTCTCCAGTGAGGTTATTCTCTGCTGGAGGACCTTCGGAGGAATGATTCCCATAGGAATCATGTTTTCCCTGCAGTCATGAATGATTTCGTTTTGAATGTCGAAGTAAACTTTTTGACGGGTGATTTCAGCCTGTTCCATGAGCATATCTCTCGCGAAAGAAGTGTCTCTAATTTTCAAAGCGTCGGTATTTTGAATAGCTAGATCAAACTCCAAAGGCTTCAGATTCACAGCTTGATTGTATGTGAAATTTTCTTCAGCTGCCTCTGTCACCAGTTTGTTTCTGTTGAAATTTCTCCATATTTCACTTATAGTCTTCGGAATGTCCAAGAAAGGTTTCAGAAGAGGCGTTGTGTACGCTCGGATATTGGTAATACTTGGAAGTATGGAGTGATTAGGCACGAAGAGGGACTTTAAAGAATCAAAGAGGAAAGGTAATGCGTGTTTTCCAGCATTCCAGAGGAATGGCAGCACAGATGGTACGTAACGAGTTGGTCTTTCAGGCTCAGTGTCATCTTGAATATCCAGAGTTTTGATCAGGGTAGCATTTCCGACACGAAGTTTGGCTTCTTTGTACCATTCAACTCCTGCATTCTTCACATCATCTGATCTCTTTTCCTCTTGTGTTAATCCAGCTTGGAAGGAAGACGCAACTACTTTTGCGGAATCCAACCCATCCCGTGTAAACTGTTTCGAACCAACTTCCAGTAGCGACATTGTCTCTTCGTTGACTGTATGAATGTCTTTAATGGATATGCAAGCTAAATCCTTTGTTTTACAGTTAAATGTTCTAGGGATGTAGTTAGGACGAGGAAGTGTGGGAAGAGTAAACAACAAATACGCAGTGTCTGTGTAGATCTCGGAGTTGTCTATTTCATTGATTGTTACCCCCACAGTTACAACAGTTTCATAAGGATGTTCATTATTCCGAAATGAGTTTACGGGGTATGATGAGACAGCCGAAAAACTCTGTAACCCCATTAAAGATCTGCTTACTTCTATAAAGTTATTAGGAATGGATAGAACTTACCGTGAAAAACAGCCCCAATAACCATATGAAGCATCCTGTCGTTGCTGCAACCATGATGGACAGCTTAAAATGCAAGTTGCAACTGAAGACGGGGGTAATCTGAGAAATCTGGAATCCAAAGTTGACGATGTATTCACTTAAACACTAAACACAGTACGTAAGCTGAAGATATCGATGCACTGACTAGAAGTTTCGCTGTGGAGTTTAGTTTTACCTAGAAGAAGCATGTTTGATTTAGATAAGCAAACGCACAAACATAGAAACACATTGAAAAGTGAGGGCTTGCTAACAATACAACCCTTTCAGTGGGGTCTCTGGGATTTGAAACTTGTTACTCTTATTGTCTGAGGGTACCCTTGACTTAATTTTTTTCGAAAAAATTAGCTGCCCATATTGGGTTCAGGGGGCGTGGTGGGGCTAAAACCCCCCCAGAGGGGGTTTTTAAAGGTTTGTGACCCCTGGTGGCGTTCCCTTGGAAAATTGTTTTCGGAAAATGTGAAATATACATTTTTTAGAAAAACAAATTTTATTTTTGACGTGTTTCAGGAATTTTCAAAATTCGTCTTTTTTCAGCCAATAATTAGCTCCTCAAAAACACCAGAAATCAGGCATTTTTAAACCATTTTTTTGGGGCAAAACAAGTATATAACAAATGTATATTTAACATTTTCGGAAAAAAAATTTCCAAGGGAACGCCACCAGGGGTCAAAAACCTTTAAAAACCCCCTCTGGGGGGGTTTTAGCCCCACCACGCTCCCTGAACCCAATATGGGCAGCTAATTTTTTCGAAAAAAATTAAGTCAAGGGTACCCTCAGACAATAAGGGTAACAAGTTTCAAATCCCAGAGACCCCACACGAGTAGTTGTATTGTAAGATAAATGTCGATATATTGTTACCCTGGCTTTATCCACCAAAGTTACAGAAAAATTGAACGCTTCTTTTGGTTTGATACTCCTTCCAAGCAGCTGCTGATGATCAGCATCTGAAAGTGTTTCGGATATGTGGGAATGCAAACAGTGGCAAAATCCCAAAGGGTCGATGAAGGTAAGCTATTGTTGTATTTACGATAACGATGAAAATCAGGTTAGCTCAAGAAGTTAAAGCTGTGATAAACCATTTCATTTTTTGAGTTCACATCCGGCCTAACAAAGTCGCCAGAGTGGATGCATACCCTTTGAAAACACGAAATGAATGACGCTCATTGAGTATTACAAAATAGTACAACTAACAAAACTTCCAGCTGCCAATTGAACATCAAATATGTCTCGACAAGGATATGTTCCTAAGAAGCTACAGTTTATCTATTTTAAGCAAACAAGACGCAAACTGAACAACCAAGTACCCATGCCCACTGACCATTGCATCAGTCCTTCACGGGCAGTCAGAAGCTTCATGGTGACGCATGATAATACAACTAGAAGACTGATAGTAAAGTTTTTCTACAACAGTATACGTAACGAGTTTCTAAAATTCAAGTTCGGAGTTGTTCTACTTGTGCTAAATTCCAGCAAGTTAAACCAGTAGTTTGACTCATCTTTAAGGTAAGACATTTTTCAGTCCGTTTTGTTATATTACTTTTAAAAAAATTAGTAGTCTTTACGAACTTACAAATCCTCAAGTCTTAGTCTTGATAAATCATCGCTGGTTAGACTTTCTACAGGTTAATTTTTTATAAAATGTAATATTTCTTATCTAAAATAACGTGTTGTTTTGGTAGAACTATTTGAGCTAGTTTTGTCATTATGTTGTTACTCTTTCATAATCAGTTTTTGCTACTTTTCACCAAATACCAAAGCAGTATTCCAGTATACTCACCACTCAAAAATACCGACATCCATTTGTATGATAATGAGTTTTTGTGTCTGCTTATCAGGTAAATACTCCAGTAAATTTGTTTCACACAGAACTGTATTGAGCTTCCATACTCATATTTTGATCTGAAAGCCCTTCCAAATTCTTGAAAAATTCAACTCTTTGAATCGTCTTCCTTGTTTCATTATCCGCATTATTATTAACTATCGCATTGGCACACGTTGCGAAATGAAATGACCTTACAGAGACGTCCTATAGCAGAATTAATAGAATAAAGATTAGGTTAGGAACATTAGTTATACAACCTTTTAATAATCATAGAATATCTTCATATGACCTATTTGAAACACTGAATTGGCTTAGTGTGAAAGAAAAATATGCCTTGTACTCGCTTAATTTCATTTTTAAACACATAATATGTAAATCTTCGCTGACAAGGTGTTTCCATGAGTTCATAATATCAGATTCCGCAACAAGGCCAAAGGCTGACTTTGTCGTTCCAAGACTTTTTTTATAGGGGTATACAACTCTGGAACAACTTGTCATCAAAGATTAAAAATCCGCAAAATATGTGATTGACACATTTTAAAAACTCAGTTCGTGCTTCTTTACTTAAACAAAAAGAAAATGTCTTTATCTAACGATAAGAATATTTTTCCTTCCAAAGTTTGATATTTATTGATATCTGTTATTATTCTTCGTCTCGATTTGTGTTCAAAAGCTTGGAGATCTACAGTCCACAACACTATTTAACCATCAACTTAATCTTCACAATAACGTACATTTGTTAATCCTTTATAGTGGAAAGTGCAAATATGTCTACACCAGCGGACGAAATGTTCACCTGGTTCGCGAAGGAAGAACACCAAGTGAAGGTAGTGCAAAGCTTATCTGTAGTTTCTGGGAAGGACAAACGAAAACTTAGAAGTAAGAAGTACCAGGAAATGAATGGAATATGGGGGAAAGCTGCATTGATGATATTCAATGAAAACCAAGAGTATCAAAGATTTTTCTTGTATACTGTGTGGTCTGAGGACAAGCTGCGAGTCCAGGTAACAGGACAGTTTCATTATTTCTTTTTCTCTATACAAAACAGTACACTGAATGAGGTCTTTTATGCTAAATTCAGGGTCGTTTTGACATCATTTGCGGAAGAAAGTTAATGGCTGCAAAGGATGTCAAGAAAAGCTCTTTTTGTCTCTGCAAGAAGCGTTCTGAGATAATCGATCCGCACATGGTGATTTGTTCCACTTGTGACAACGGGTATGATTAATTAATTTATTTATTTTTAAGTGTATGTATATTCTTTATAGTCTGTGTATAGTCTTTTTGATTTTTAAAATATCGGTGATTCAGGTATCATTGTGTATGTCATGGACTGATATATGATGAGGTGAAGGACTTACCTGAGTTTCATTGTGAATACTGCACTAAAAACACAGCAGCTCCAAACGACAGTAAGATTCCAGAAGACGAGCTTCATAACTATTCCTTTGTACAACTAAACGACAATCAGTCAATGAGGGACTTTGCTGACTTGAAACTGGATCAAAACGAAACAGACTCTGAAACTGAGTCTGTGGCAGGTACCACCTATTTTTTGTAACTGGTTAGCATAAATACTCAATAATTATGACACAAACATATATTGCTTTTTAAGAAATGGACATGGACCATGATGTTGTGATGGAAAATACGGATGGAGATGAACTAAAAAGTCTTCACCATTACTGTGGTAAACAAATAATAAATTACTGGTGCAATTTGCCCAAATCCTGTACAAGACTGTCCTATTCACTATTCATAATAATTGTTTGTACCTACTTAACCCTCCAGAAAAACTGAAAACTCTCCATGAAGTGGTGGAGGATGAGGCAGAGAAGATGGATCTACCACTTATTTTTGAAGGCCTGTCTTCCGACAGTGACAGTGAGGACGAGAAGAGTAAGCCTTGTTTTAATGCAAGAAATATGACTGCAATCAGATTAGATCAGATGACTAATTAGAAGATGTTGTTTAGGAGAAGATCAGGACAAAGCAGTGGAAGGAGGACAGGAAATGAAAACTGAGGAAACTGAACCCGACTCTGATGATGAAGATGAAGATACAGAGAAATACTCTAACGAAGAAATGGAAGATATGGTTCCTTTGTCATTCAAAATGATCGTGCCACGGGCAGAATGGGATCAATGGATTACGTGTAAGAAGACGACTATAAAGTTGAACGCTGTTGGCAGCAAACCAGCAGAAGAGATATCTGTTCGAAGTTTCGCAATAAATGATAACTACACCACGATGATGAAGAAACATTTTTTGAAAACAAATCCTTTCTGTAGAATCAGATTTTCAAGGAGGAAAATCAAGAACGATGAAGACTTGCAAAAAGGTCCTCAGGTGAAAATGTACACAAAGTGTACAAGACGTAGCTGCTCTGCGCGATACTCTTTCACTTCGAAGAGAATTCCTGAGGGAAATGAAGACATGAAGTTCACTGTGGAGTAAGTATCAAAACTGCAATTTCTTTCGAGCTTCAAATACGAATGTTGTGTTATATCTTCTTTAAATTTAAAGGAAAACTGGAAAAATTAAGCATGAAGATAAAAAGCGAGTCAATTATCAATTAAGAGGGGATGAACGTAAGAAATTGAAAGAGACACTTGCTACCCAAACTGCTTTCAAGGTTCAAAGGGCACTAGCCAAAGATGGGAACATTGAGGGCATAAAAAGTGGAAACTATGGATTTATTCATGGCTTGAATGCATTAAGGATTGCCAAGTCAGAGGTTCGAAAACTACTGTCATACATTGCGTCATAGTAAGTGTGTTGAATTCACATTTTATTGAATTCTTACAGGAAAAACACAAGGATGACATTAGTGCAGATTCTTTGGTTGATCTTGTTGCGACACAAATGAAGCAGAAAGATGAAATTAAGTCACCAAGAAATGGTGTAGATGGATATTTACAAGAGATAAGCCTTATTCCATTCAAAATGCTGATGTTTCTGGATGAATCTTTGGTGATTTACAACAAACTGACAAAGCAGCAAGAGCCATTGACTTTAATCATGGACGCCACCCAGAATTTAATGTCTGGACTTCCAGCCCCATTGGAGACAGCACGACCGTTCTTGTACACGGTTCTAGTTGCCACAAGTGGTGTACAAGCCGACTTTCCGGTATGTGAGTTTACATCTGTTCGTCATACACACGCTGACATTTCTGGAATGCTTTTGACTTTTTTCGAAACGTAAGACAAACATAAATGTTTTACCGCAATGAAATTATAAACTGAATTACAACTCTTCTCATCAGATACCGCAGAATGTTTCAAGACAACAGCCCTTTCTATGGAGCAGGACGCTTCGAAATTGATTTTAGTAAAGCGCTTCTTTCATCTATAATCAATGTGTTTTCGAAGTTTACTACTTTGGAATACTTCACCAGATTGTGGGTAGTTTGCACGAACCCTGGGCAACCTGAGATAAAAGAATCTTTATTTCCGATTCATGTCTGCCGTTTTCATGTACTCCGGTAAGATAATATAATTTAAAACATTGAAGATTGGATTTTCTTTTAAACGTTTAATGTCGATCATTGTCAGATTCATAAAGCTGTATCTGCTCAAATGTTACCCAACAAGTCCGATGCAAAAGGAGATTTTGGCATTCTGGGGACATTGGGCCTACGCTTTTGTGTATGGACTAGATATGTGGTCAATGCACAGAAGAATGAGAGACTTGTTTGTAGTTGCTGGGTCATACTACTTCACTACTGAAGTCCAAGAGACAATTTTAAACATTCAAACTCCAACTACGAGGACAGGTTTGTACAAATTAACTACATGGAGTATCTTTGGTTAATGTCATCTCTAAAGTTGAATATTTTACTCCAGACTGATTCATCCTATTATTAAATTACAGGCGAAAAACCCTGGTTAGGTTTCTGCTTAGACAAACCCGACGTCTCGGCTCCATTTTGGAAAAAGTCTCCATTTGGACAGTACTCAGCATGTATGCACGACCACGTGTACATATACTCAAAGTTTCTTACTACAGTTGGAGCACACAATTTATCTCCAGCTGAAAAAAGTTTGAATCCTTACTACAGTCAGAGCCTATGCAACTACTTTAAGGTAAATTATAAATCCAGATTTCTGAACGTCTTCACAGGGCTTAAAAAGCAAATTTTTTTACAGGTGCAGATATTTCCATATTACCCGATTCTGACAAGGATTATATTCCAGGTGTTCAACCTTCCCGTTAAGGATGACACTACAAACCGATGTGGTAATATGACACTTATCCTTCCAAATTGTTACTGGAGGCTTAAAATTAAAATGCTTATGAAACAGAGAATCACCATTCGATTTTGAAAACCAAGTACCATGTAGGGAATCTGAAGCAGCGTCCTGCACAGTTTATTCGGCAACAATGTGTTTTTATTCAGGGAGGATCGAAAACATTTCTTGGAGAAATTGGCAGGTTTCCTACACAGAAAACTCCTTCACAGAAGACTGCATCAGATAAAATGCCTTCACAGAAAACTTCGTCACAGAAGACAACTTCACAGCGCTCTCCCCTTGGGAAGAGAGCAGCAACCCCGCAAGTACATGATGTGGACATGTCTTCAGATTCTGATGAAGCAGATTCCACTAATAGGCAAGATTTTCGAAGTCCTGAGAAAATGCCAAAGACTCCTTCAAAGCGGAATCCAATAAAAAAATCCGGTCAAGATAAGGACCCAGAAAAAGGGAGCCCTGAGTCTTACGAAGAGAAGTTCAAAAAGCCTTTTCGAAACACTGCAGTCCGAAAGTCACAGTCTGTTATCAAAACCTACCCATTCTTAAAATGGGGTGGATTCGTTCAAATAGATATGTACCCAGACCCTGTTCCGGTTGTAAACACATGCAATATTGATAATGTGCTCACAGTCCTTCACTGCCTAAACAAGTACAGCAGTAAAGCAAGAAACTTCTTTGCACAACTTTTCAAAGAAGCAGAATCCAGACTTAATTCCGATGATGTAACTATCAGTGAAGAGTCGAGACGGACTGTGACAGTGAGCAAAGTGTTACACGAACTGGAATCTGTTAACTTGATGGCTGCTAAGGCCATGTGGATTAAAGAGTTCTGTAGACCTGAGGAGCTGTGGTTCGCAAACGGCTGTCCGACTCAGAAAAGGCCACAGATAGACCTCTACGGTTAGATAAACAGATAAACTAATTATCGGTAAATAAGTTTATTTGAAATGTCATGCATAACGATGCTAAACTTTTTATTGCATTTCTCTATAGAAGAAGAACGCGAAAATGGTTTTCGACCAATTTCACATTGGATGAAACTTCTTCGTCGAAACAAATGCCAAAATCCTTCTTGTGGAGCAAGTTCTTGCGCAGGGCAGGAGCTACTAACCTCTTGGAATTACTCAAGACTTCCAGCCGACACTAGGGTGTCTTCAGTTATCCAACTTTTTCGAAACAACTCCAGTGAGATGCTCCATGTCCTTAATGAAGAATTGAATACAAAGAAGGGAATGGAAACATCCTGCCGTCATTGCCTTAATGACGCTCCCACAGTTCATTACTTTCCTGGTGGACCTCCTCCAGTGGTGTTTTATGCACTGCAAGGACTTCATGCTCCTGAGCCTAGCAGAATTTCCACCATTCCACGTGTTCAAATTATTCAAGACGTTTCGTACGATCTGTTCGCAGTTAGTCTGCACAGCGGCTCGCACATTACTTGCGTGATGTTTGATAACAACCATGAAGTCTTGTATAACGGGTTGCAATCATCTTATACAAACCTTGCGAAAACTGATCCGAACCCCAAACACCAGCCTATTGTGTGTGCGTGGTTGATTCAGGCTGACTAATCTTTCTTATTTATTGGCAAATCTTCTCGTGACTTTCACTTTTACTGTCTAACTTTCGACAAGTGGCTTTTTCATTTCCACCTTCTTAAAAATCACCAGTATAACTATAATTTCTTTTACAGAGTACTATTTTACTTGATACTTTTAACAGTAGAGTGTAGCGAGTAGTAGTTTACTTGTCGT
>Ga0194135_10002642_pt1 | contig 10901 bp, 15 predicted proteins | sample LitLau_LLRF_2013_FD_134024 | JGI IMG/M metagenome (GOLD analysis project Ga0194135, IMG submission 134024) | Freshwater sediment microbial communities in response to fracking from North America - Little Laurel Run_MetaG_LLRF_2013 (version 2) | ecosystem: Environmental > Aquatic > Freshwater >... | reverse complement strand
CTACTAGACTATTACTACCGTCGTCTCAAGAGCATATCTGAAAATGTGAATGAGGAGTTGAGGAGAGAAGCACTGCTGCTTTGCCTACACGAACCGACGGTTGATGAAGATTCAGAGAGAGCCTTTTTCCATTGTCTACATTTAAGATTGTGCCTTATCATAATTAAGTGTAGTGGGACCCTGAGGAGACGTAGGACCCTGCCTGTCCCCCTGCCCCCCCTCTTAAGGACTCACTTTCTCGGAGGAACGGTGGAAATAGCGGAAATTGAGGACATTGCCTTTTATGGTCGTGACTGTTGGTGTTGGATGAGTCGACGTTGCCGAGTTTACTAAATACGAGAATAAGTATTACTTCAGCTCTTCAGTACGTGTAAATGTCAGACCAACTTCACACACTCAACAGTTTGTCCGCACCTTATCATTAAGTGTCGCCCCTCCTCGACTTCTTCTATATACAGTCACGTACACACCCACACCGTATTTCTAAGGTAAGGGGTCACTTATCATCAGCTTCAAGAAGGGCATTGCAAATTTATATAAGTACCCTATTACATGATATAATCTGGAGTCAGACTCGGTGCAGATTTGTTTTCATCCTATATTATTATGTCGGCTCCACATTCTTTTTCTCATGGTAAAATTTGTATACACACACATAGGACACGCATGCATGGTGTTCTTCTGAGGTGTTGCTTTTTCGAAATCGAAGGCTTGTTTTAGGGAATTTCAAGTTTTGGTTTCGAAAATAGGGAAACACTATCGTTGTAGTTTGGGGGAAGTTTAGGTTTTGCGTCAGGTTACATTCATCATTTGCCACGAGTCAGGAGGATTTACGGGAGAGTTTATGCTGTTTATTTAGTTAATGCTGAGACCTGGTTGATGGGTGACCTAAGGGTCCTTCTTAAGGGTCCATGTTCATATTGATTAGTGAGGCTAAATTTGGTTCATTTCATCGATTCACTTTCCATGAGATGGGAATCACATTGGTCAAAGTATAAAAGGAGACCGGTACAGCAAACTTATGAAGCTGAAACTTAAGTATATGAAAAAAAAGTATTTAAAAATTAAAATAAGGAGTTAAAGTTTAATATTATGATAGAAGAGTTTTTCATGGAAGAATTATTACACAATTGATTGACAAGCTTTAAATTAATCTCCATCGAACTTTGGTTTGTGGTCTTAGTGAATTTCCTGTTGTAGCTGTCACGCGGAAACTTGCTAGTTAAATGTACATTTTTATCTTCTTGAGCATTTCCAAGTTTATCCTCAGTTTAAAATAGTTTTGGACAGTGTCTTGTGATGTTACTACTATTAAGCTGGTAATAAATTGAATCATTTTTATAAAGCATTTTATGCAGAGACTTTTTTGCTGAACATTGGCCAATATTCTGGTGTATGAATTTCATTTAAGGCTACGGGTGAGTGAGTAATGGTATTATAAGTAGTTTAAGGATAATTTTATTGAACATTTAGGATAGGAATTTGCATTATATATTTAAAAGCCTACATATGTATTCTTTTCTTCGGCCAAGCTGAAATTATGTATTATTCATGCATGTAATATCAAATATAAAAAGCTGAGTTGTGAGTTTAATTAGCAGCGATTTTGTGTTATCTGGGAAAGGACAACAGAAACTCTTATCAAGAGTACGTTTCCTGTAGTCACTCTTGAATATTTTTTTTATTGATGCATGAGACCATCAAGTTTATATTAGCAATCATCACTATGAAACTTGAATCAACATTTTTTATCATAGTCACACTCAGTTAAGAACTTTTACTCTCTGCTCTTGCTGTACCGGTTGGGTCTTTTATTAACGAATTTAAGCTATTCGCTTGTACAGGTTTTTTCATTGATCATTAATAACGAAAACGAAAAATTTTGTGAGATTTTCGAGCATTGAGTTTTGCCTGAGACAATTGTTGGTAGAGTAGTGTAATTAGTAATATCAATTTGTAATTTAATTTCTTCTTTGCTTTGTTCCAGGTAGAGAATGTCGTTTCGAGTCGTCAGGTCCAGTAAATTTCGTCATGTTTACGGACAGCCCTTAAAACGCGAACAATGCTACGACAACATTCGAGTCTCCAAGTCATCATGGGACTCGACATTCTGTGCTGTGAATCCGAAGTTTTTGGCGTGCATCGTAGAATCTGCGGGTGGTGGTGCTTTCATAGTTTTACCCCTAAATAAGGTACGTAGTGCAGTATTAAGACAATGAAGCCTGTATGGAAATATAGTTTTCAAGGCTTATTTAATGGATTTTCTCAGGTTGGTCGGATTCCTCCAGACTATCCTCTTGTTGGTGGCCACAAAGGACCAGTATTGGACATAGCATGGTGCCCTCACAATGATAATGTAATAGCAAGTGGATCAGAAGACTGTGTAGTCAAAGTATGGCAAATCCCTGATCATGGTCTTGGAAGGTATAACAATAACTTAACCTCAACTAATTAAATAATCTAGGAACGTAAAATCACAAAATACTTGAAATTGCAGGACACTTACAGAATCTGTAGTTGATCTGCAGTACCATCAACGAAGGGTTGGTCTAGTCCTATGGCACCCAACTGCTCTTAACGTTCTTCTCACTGCTGGTAATTGAAACAAATTACTCTGTAACGTTATAATCTTTTTATCCAATTATTGTAAGATGATTTCTTTTTGTGCTCTAGGCAGTGATAATCAAGTTGTTATCTGGAATGTGGGCACTGGGGAGCCCTTAGTTGAAATGGATTGTCACCCAGATCTCGTCTATTCGGCTTGTTGGAATTGGGATGGATCGCAACTGGTAACCACGTGTAGGGATAAGAAGATTCGTTTGATCAACCCCAGAACAGGGAAAGTGGATGAGGTAAATCAACAGACGTAAATTGTACATACGATTGCAGATTTCAATGTATCTTGCTTTATAACAGGAAGCTTTGAGTCACGAAGGAAGCAAGGGCACTCGAGCTATATTTTTAAGAAATGGACTGATCTTCACCACGGGATTCAGCAAAATGAGTGAGAGGCAATACTCTCTGAGAGCTCCAGATCATCTAGAGGAAGCAATTGTTACTGTTGAGTTAGACACTTCAAACGGAGTTATGTTTCCTCTGTATGATCCGGACACGAATCTAGTCTACTTGTGTGGCAAGGTTAGTGAAGCTTAGGCAGTATTTTTGAAGGAATCTAGAGCCAGAATGTACAACATTTATTTGAATTGTATGTTTTTCTCTTTAATAGGGAGATAGTGTGATAAGATATTTTGAAATCACGGCAGAGCCTCCTTTCGTTCATTACATTAACACTTTCCAAACGCCTGATCCACAAAGAGGAATAGGAATGATGCCGAAAAGAGGTTGTGACGTTAACTCCTGTGAAATAACTCGACTTTTCAGATTGAACAATTCTGGTTTATGCCAAGTAGTCAGTATGACGGTACCACGAAAGGTATGTCCTGCTTGAAATTCAATTTAAAAATAATATTTTAAATCCTAAAATTACGCTTGCTTTATAGTCAGAGCTATTTCAAGAGGATTTATACCCTGACACTCCTGGAGACGAACCTGCTTTGACAGCCGAAGAGTGGTTCGCAGGGAAAGATCTCGACCCTATACTAATTTCATTAAAAGATGGATATCAAAGCCCAACAAAGAAGAATGAACTGAAAGTCAAGAAGAAGACGAATATCTTAGCCAAAGGAAAGCCTGCAAGCTCGTCACACGCCTCTAGTGGTGGCGGTGCTGCAAACGAAGCAGAAGAAGATCCCGAAGAAGAGATGTCCTTAGCTCAAACTGTTTCCGCCGTAAGTGTAAATGTGACTTGTAAAAATCCCGTAAAAGGTCATAATTTTACTCACCACGTTAATAATTATTTGTAGATGAAAATGCTAGAAGAGATGCAAGACGAGATACGTAAACTTAAAGCGATGATTGTTAAGCATGAAAAAAGAATTCGTGTACTTGAAGCCAAAGCAGGTGAAGATGGAACTGATAAAGGCGCGTCGTTACCCCCCTTGCCTGTGTCACAACCTCCTCCTGCAATCACCGTTAATAACAACAGCGGTTCTCATACTGCTGAAGAAATGGCCCCTGATGAAGTTTAAGTTAATCTAACTACAATCGTCAGAGACTAATAGTTCAGTTTACTACTGACCATAAGTTGATACACTATTTGGGATGCTATTTGTGCCTTCGATATCTAATTGTCTTCTAAGTGAAAATCGTGTAAATTGTCCGTATCCTCATTTAATACTAAAAAGTCTTCGCCTGTGAAGTTAACAAGCACAAATTCTATCATCTAAGTGAAACTTAAACTTGTTACTATAATAGAACTTTATGGTCTAATCCGAACTTAATACATTGTGTCTCCAGTTCCAATTTGGATAAGAAGCTGCAATGCAACAACAAAAATGCACAAATATAACAAGTATAATGCACTATCAAACGGTGCTACTGTCCGCACTTAATATACAAATCAAGTCTTCCCTTTTCATGGCCTTCGTGATGCTGTGATGAATAAGTGCAACGGTACAAATTCTACTATTAAATTTACAGAGCCGTACATAATGAAAGGGCCAGTAATCCCTTCATATTCTCTTTGTCGTCTAAATTTTACTTCAAACTTATCGTGTTCACAAAAGTGCCTCGTGGTTATCTTTTGGTAATAAAATTAAGCTTGATTTGTTTACCCAACAAGTTGCCACCAGAAGTGCTGTATAGTTATAATTATAACGAGATGTAGCAATCACTCCGTTTGTTCCAGCATCGTAAAAGTCTTGCTTCTAATTCTTCTGACAAACAGTTCTTTTTATATAAATGTCAATCAACTACTACTCTTGCCGTTATGTTAATTTAAAGCTGCATTATAACTGGAAGCTGTCGGAATAACTTGGTTTTTTGTCTAATTCTAATCCACTAATGCTTCTCTAGAAAAAGCCTTTCATTTTTGTTTTCGTAGGCAACGCTTATCAAGACTGTAATTTCTTATCACTTCTGCATATAACAATTGATATGTCGATCGTAAATACTGACTATTTATTTGTACCCTGCACTTGAAGAAAAGTTCATTTAGGCTCACGAGAATCTGCTTTATGTAAAAAAACCACTAATGATTATGATATTTTTCAGTATTTAACAGTATATAATATATGTGGGAAAACATTTTCTATCTCAGTCGTATAAGGCCATATAGAAACCTATTTTTAATAACACAATTTTTTGATGATATACTAATGATAACTGTGCTTCAAGACTAAATCACACATACACTTAAAACCGACGATTTTGATTATGCACACAAAACATTATTCAAATACACCCACACACATGTATGCTTTTTAGTTTTTAAAAATAATTTTCGGGTGTTATAGAAATATTTATGACAAGAACTAAACTCTACCATAAACTACCTACATATACCAATACGTACTTATAATGTTACATTATTTATTTCAAACCGCTGCAAAGTCAAAACCCTTAGGTTCAAATTTTTGCTTCGTAATCAACACATACTCACACATGAACACATACACACACACACAGGTTAACATAATCCTTCATATTCAATGAAAAAAATATAATCAAGCTCAATAATTTTACTTAAATTATCGCATGTGCATAGACAACATATCTCTGCGCTCTGTAAATTATTTCATGACTAAACCGTTCAAGTTACTAATATTATCGTTTACTTATACGACTCGTTCTTTTATTACATAATTCTTCCAATTGAGTGAAAACTAAGTTATATTATTATGATTTGATGTGTACTAAGTTGTATAAAATTTATTAAAATTATATATTTAACTATAATAGTTCACCATAAGTTAATAAAAGTATTCAGCGACTCAGCGTCAAAGCATATCACATCACGATAACTTCAACTTATTTTCTCATAGCAAATCCATGTGCACATAAATATACTGACTACTACTGACTACTACACACATAAGTACATATCTAGCACTTATCCAGCTCCAGCCTCTAAAAATTAGAGTTAATTAGAGTCTCCACTATTTAATAATAATGCATGACAATTGTCAATTGCATCTATAATAGTACAGGCATATAATATATTCATACATTCATGCTATTTCATTCTATACTTCCGCTTCCATGAAATTTTGAGACATCGTGGAAAGCGTAGAAAGCAATCTCAGAGAAAAGACAAAGGAGAGAGAGAGCATGGAAGGAAAGTTCTGTGTCTTTCTGGAAAGATTCGCGAGCTCGGCTGCTGGCCTGACTCTGAGGTTAATACACATCTTGCCCTAATACAATTCATTCATCCCTCTCGCTTTCTCACTCTCTTCAGTCACACTTGTTTATAACAACTCTTCTCAGCAGCCGCAGCAGCATTCCTGCCTTCATTCTCAACTTGTCTGTCGTCCACGATTATCATGTCAGCTATTATCAATAAATTTGCTAGGTACTAATTTTTGCTAGTGCAAGAGTATTTTTATAAACCTTCTTCTGCTCCTGCTGCGTTATCGAGAGTGCGTACTAATTTTATTTGCAGTGGCAACTGCTGTTGTGTGGAGGACTTCGGGAATTGCTGTGCATCAGGTAGTGTAGAATAATAGGTCAGCTGTAGTACTGGCTTGACAGTACATGCATATATGATATTATTTGGTATGAATGCGAACAACTGTCTGTTTTTGACTCCCAGTTAATGGTTGGTCGTATTTATTTATCATTTAATTGTGACTTTGTTAGTATAAAGGGGTCTAAAGTGTTGGTTTTCTTGTAATTGCAGGGAAAGATAATGAGTTGGCCACAACCGCAACCGAACGTGTTTCCTTTAAGTCTGGGAGGAACAAATGGATCGTCAAATGGATCGCTTGGTAGAGAATTGATGATTGGGAACCTGATGATGGCACCTTTACCGGGAGAGCGGTTAGGTCGTAGGGTAATCTCTCCAGAGAATGAACCTGGATGGGTTCCTCTTCCTGGACATAAGCGAAATGCTCCAGATAACGACATTTATTTGGATCGAGAACTTGGGTAATATATTTTGGGAAATTAAGGAAGACTTACATTGACGCTATGCTATGGGGTTTTAATTATTAGTGTGAATGTGTGTTTTTAGGCCTGCTCCAGCCAAACAGATTGCTGTAGACGAAAACTATACAGACATTGTACTTGCTCCTAGCCCTGATCGTGTACGATGTTTAAGTGAAAATGAGGCGCCTTGGAATGGCGAGTGGAAGCCGCTCAAGCAAAGTGATGCCGGTGAGGGAGGATTGTCGATATCACAGAACGCGTGTTCTTCAATGCCAATGGATGAGGAGATGGAAAACATGGAAGAGGACTTTGTTCCAGGTGCAGGTGCTAATAACTGTATAGACAACTTGGGTGACGGCAAAGGGAAAGAGAAAGGGTTGCATGATACCAGACTGCATGAAGAAAGAAAGATGCATGTGAAGAATCCATTCATGGACTCAACAGTTGGCAATGAAAGTGGCGATGAGGGTAAAAAGTACCGGAAACTTATTCTATTCGAGGGTCTCCGGGATTTGTTGTCAAAAAAGCAAAGCGAAGACTTCTGTCTGCCGACATCGTGGATCATGGATCACTTGCCGCGACAACCCAATCCCCCAATGGCGCTTGTCCTCTATAAGCAACCTCAAGCAATTGATCCCACTTCCGATGAAACTGATGAAAGTTGTGCTAGAACCACTGCCACCAATCTAACAAAGAATCTCAGTCAACGTAAGCTTAATGTAGAATCTGAACCTAGTTTCAAAGAAGAGGTTATGGACTTATCAGTGTAGATTATTTTACAGAACGACGCACTGAACTTAGTAATGCTCGGAAAACTTAACGACTTTAGATTGTATGAATTGTATTGGGAAATGAATGGATTGTTTTCATACAGAATTATTTAGTAATATAATGTTCAGCAAAATTTTGATGGATTTTATTAAGAGTAATGCGATTTTTACCAGTGCCTTAAACACATACAGTAATTTTAGTGATAAGTAAGAATTCAGATAAGTGTAAGTATTCAGCTAGAACTCATCCAGATGCAGACGTTGGTCTCGACGTTTTATTTATCTTTGTATGCAACTTTTTATATTGTACTATTGTAATAACGAAATGAAATACCTATACAGAAGTTTTAGTGGCAACTTTATGTACTTTATTAAAACGACTTAAACCAATTGTTTGACATAGTGTGAACTTTCTCACTTATTGACAAGTAGATTGTCAGACAATCCGTTTAGAAAAGTATTACCATTGATGATTTTGGATGTGACCACCAGGTATTCACCTGAAATTGAAATTAAAATAGCATCAGACTGACATTAGCAAGCACTCTTCACATTAACTATTAAAACCTACGTTCATCGTCTTGCTGAGCCAAGAATCTTAAGGCGGAAATTTCGGCATAAGTGCAGCCACCGACAAAAACAATAACTGTTATTTTGGGTATTCTTTTGGTAGTGGACAAAACTCCAGCAGGTATCACAGCATTGTCAGATTCTTCATCTATCGTGGGACCAGGGATTAAAGAAGTCAACGAGTCTCGGATTAAGGACCACTTTTCTTTTTGTAAGCGATGTTGAATCAGTCGAATACTCAAAGGAGCATATCTTTCAAAAACAAGTATTTTTGTTACTTTTCACGGTATCGATATTATTTTCATATAATACTACATAATAATATCAGTGTCTTACATGCTATGGACGTAAGAAAAATCATCTGGTTTGGTTTCAGATACGTCATTTCTGGAGAGATTGAAGACTTTTCGTAAAACTGAGTATCTGCTTCCTCCCTATATAATTGGCATGGAATATAAAATGATAATGAACAAAGTTGTGCTAGGATTCAGCAAATACTTGTCGGTGTGTAAATTACCTGAATTCGTAGCAGACCAATAGCATTAAATCTTTGTAGAGTTAAAACGTGCTCAAATCCATAGTTCTGAATTATAAGTCGTTCATAATGCTGCATCACTTTGGGCTTTAGACCTCCACTAGTTATGCCTATCTAGAGAACAGATGTGATTAGATTTGTGTAGTTTCAAGCTTCTACTGACTCTTTCTTCTTACACTGAATGATGATTAGTCTCAAAACAAGATTTATGGGTGCTTTTTTGCCACACAAAGATTCAATGTGTGGGTTAACTTTTTCAGTATCTAGTCCACTTAACAACTCCTGCTCGCACTGTAAACTACCTAAAAACTCTTCGGTTTCTGTCTTTGCTTTGATGAGTTCAGCAATGGATGTATCTGTATAGAAAATAGAGTATTATTACAGCATCACATAAATTGTTTACGAGATATAATTTATTCATAGAATCAATGTCCTTACGATCCGAAAGGGACTGTTTTAATGCATTTACAACTGGAAGTTGTTGTACAAGGCGTTTCATTTCAACCATTGACATTTCTCCTCTATCTTTTTGCTTGAATATTTCTTGAATTTCTGATGTCCTTGCTCTCAAAATTCCACCTACTGCGCTAAAATTTTTGTCTCGTAATTCCAAGTACAATGCTTCAGCAGAACTTAGCATCATAGTTTTTGGTTCACCGAACTTTTCCTCGGGGAATTTCACTTGATCTAATTCAAAAAAGGCGAAAGGCTATGATAATGCTGCTTTTAAATTTTCTTAATAACAATTGAAGTTTACTGTTATTTATTCCAAAGAACTCGTCGATCAGTCCTTCGTATGTCAACTGCGTAACTACAGGGGAGAGTAGGTCAATTTGTCTGTCTAAAATTATCATGTGATCCATTATCGCTCCAGACATCTGTTACAATTTTCGTTGTTCAAATAACACAACACATATTGAGCTTACACTAGTAGTACAATTTAAACTAATACCTGTGGTTTAAACGGTCCGCTTTCTTGTTTTATTAGATTGGTCAAAGAATGCACATATGTTGCAGCATTCCCTTTTGCAAAAACTCTTAAGGGCACTCCAAACGTTTTCTGGAGAAAGACTAAGGCCCTCGCAATATGGTACATCCCAGTAGGATCCACATCAATGTGGAATTCCTTAAACGCCGTTTCTTGCTCCATGGAAAGCACATCTTTATCCAAAGGAAACAAGTAAATCGGAAGCTCTTCAACTGAAGTAATGCTTAAAAATACCCCTTCATCCTGCTCATAAAGTATACGTACACATAAATTACTTTTCTAACTTGAATTTTTAATTCTTACAAAATTAAAACAAACCCAAACCTCTAGCCACTTCGTACACAACCGAGATGTTCTGGGCAGAAAGAACAAATGAAATTTCTTTCTTCTCCTAGCCTTTTCTTCATTACGGATACAACTTGCCACCAAAGGCATAAGGCTCACTAGAGGCCTGCATATGAAAACAATCGTTTCTGGTACTTCTCCTCCTGGAATGATTCCTTGCTCCAGTGCCAGCATCCTAACCACCCCAAGCTCTTTAAGGTCCGTGTGCTTCATAATTAAATTGATGGGATTCGCCAACGCTCTGTCCCATACCAAAGCCTGAAATAACCACAAAACTAGTAAAACTAAATTACAACACAATTCCCATCAATCCCGTAAATTAAAAAATTTAATTACTACGGATCCTCCCCATTCACCATTACTACTATTACTATTACCTTCTCTCCCTGTTGACATTTCTGGAGCAGAGCGATGATATCTTTGTGAGCTAATTTTTGTATGATTCCCACATCAATGACTGTATTCATCAACCGAGGTCCACCCTCCGGATTTTGACTAAAAGCACTCATTTTTGAAATCTAAATAATCACACTCCTTCCTTACTTCACTATATTTGACTGATTTGACACTTCTGCCAAAATAGTAGCAATATCGTAATGTCAACAAATAAGATTTGAATGTGGCGGGGAAAACTGGTACACAGGGAGAGACGGTGGAAAGTGGGCCACCTTGCGGGGCAAGTTGGGAACTTGCTTGCAGAAACCACAGG
>Ga0194135_10002641_pt1 | contig 10902 bp, 6 predicted proteins | sample LitLau_LLRF_2013_FD_134024 | JGI IMG/M metagenome (GOLD analysis project Ga0194135, IMG submission 134024) | Freshwater sediment microbial communities in response to fracking from North America - Little Laurel Run_MetaG_LLRF_2013 (version 2) | ecosystem: Environmental > Aquatic > Freshwater >... | reverse complement strand
TTCCTCATCCTCCTCCTCCTCAATTAGGCCTGGGTCATCCTCCCCCTCATCCCCCGATGTGTCACCCGAGTAGGGGTCATTCCCCTCTTCCTCCTCGTCATACTCCATCATGAGCTCTAGCTCCTCCTCGTCCTTGACGTCATCCGCTGGACGTCGTCGGGGGAGTCCGCTCAGCCCACTCCGGGGGAAGGCCCCTTTCTCCGGATTGTCCGAATTCGGAAGACCCACCATTAATTTACGCGATTCGGACATTCTCATTCCGCCCCACGTCCGCCACTACTCCTCTCCTCCGTTAACTGAGGAGGTCACTGAGGTCAGGCCCGCATTCTTCCCGAAACTGACTCTAGAGTGTAAAACTTGAGTGGGGAGCTTTTGGACTCCCTCCCCGCACGCGAACTGGGTGAACTGTTGAATTGACCTTTTGCTGATCAAGTTGACCGATTGGAGTTTGGTTTGCTTGCCCGAAATCAATACCGCCGGAGAACATGGGAGTGGGATTGGAGGGAGAATGCCTTGGCTTGAGTGGTCTGGTGCGGGCAAGGAATGGACTAACTGGAATGACAAGAGCCAAAGTGGATGATTCCAACGTTGGGTGATTGTGATTGGGGAAGGAGGAAGAAAGAAATTAATCCAGGGGCTTAATCCACGAACCCCACGACAAGGAACTCGGCGCAGACAAGTTTTTGTGAGCTGATTGACTTGACTTGACTCGGTCTTGATGACTGAATGAGCAAGGTAGAGTAGACTACTGCTGCTGCTGACACTGAATGTCGTGGTTCCCTTTGCGTTAGTTGAGTCTCTCCTAATTATTCTTGTTTTGGGTTGTGGGATTCTCTGAGATTCAAGGGTAAAGATGCCTCGCTCTCCTGTGACCCCCTCTCTCTCTCTCGTACTTTGATTTCGTTGATTCCCAATTAATATCCGACTAAAAGTTTATATTACTTGAACTCACTCACTCACTCACTCACAACTCCTGCTCGTGATCAATCGAGAGGATAAGGCGGATTTTCGGCCTTTTCACACGGCGAGCTGCCTTTGAGAGTCACGGAGCGACTGAGGCTGAGGATCGAGCTCCCAGGTCGTCCTTACCACTACTCTCCCCACTAAAAACCCAAACTTGAGTGTGGAGAGTGAAAGCGTCGCCGAGCCGTGTGGAGAGGCAGTGCCGGACTTTCCTTGATTGGTCCGGCGGAGAGTTTCAGTGATGATGAGGATTGGGATGATGTGTGGTTGAATGAAATGCGTCCTTTTGTTTTCTCTTGTTCTTGGAAGGTTATACAAAGTGAGTGAGTACGGGAAAATGTCTCCAACAAACGACTTGCTACTCACAGGATCCTTGATTCCGGCGATCAGAGACTTTGTTTCTCGAGTTTCTCTGATGATGATGAGAGTTGTTCCCTGAGGAGACCACCGTTCCCGTTCCCAGTTCCCAGCCTTGTTCCCAGCAACGAGTCTCCCTGACTCCTCGTCGATCGTGGTTCCTCCGCCGCCGTTGCTTTCGTCTAGGGAAAGGAAAGAGATTTCCAAAAAAAGAGTTCTTAGTTGAGCTCCGCCTGAAACTCGGGTTCCCCGCCCGTTCTGAGCTCAACTGCCTCCAATGAAAGTTCCCACAGGATTCCCAACCTCGCACGTCTGTCTCTCCCGCAACCCGCGGCCAGAGAACCCAGGCAAGGAGAAACCCTTCCGATTAGCATTATGTAAGAACATGGGCAGTGGCAGCAACGGCGTCCCCGGCACCCAACTCCAACGGCGCAGAGTTAACAATCTCCGGACCAGAGTCCTCCGTACGGCAGAGGAAACGCTAATTAGGCTCCCGTTAATTGAACTAATCCGGGCGAGTCCAAACCGGGCGGGCAGCCGAGCTCAGAGGCTGAAAAACGTCAAAAGCTTCTTAATGTCACACTATATGCACCTTATTAATGAAACGTTTCAGCCGAACTTTATCTTTGAACTCCTCAACGCATCCCGCCACTTTCCAATAATCCCAATTTAAATCCTTTGATTTTAATTTTAATCCCAATGATCAAGCTCATCAGTTGAGGCCTGAGGAGGAGGAAGAGGGGGAATTTGCCATCCAAAAAAACTTGATTCCTCCTTTTAATGCATGGACTCAATTGGACTGGGATTGACTTATTGCATATTTTGTAATTTTGCATTTTGCATCTCAATCTTCGTTTCCTTAACCCCTCCTCATCCCATCATGCAAAATTGCAAATTCTTTGCAAATTCAGGAAATAATAATTTAAACTTTACCTCAAATTTGAATATTTTTTTTTTTGGCAGAGAGTGGACCCCAACTTGTGGGGTTGTTGGTTTTTGAGTTAAATTTGCATGTGGACGGTTGAATAAATGTCCGACTCACAACGGAGTGATGGGATGTGAGTGGGTAAGGTGAAATGGGGAGCCTGTATGATTAGGGATAGCATGCGTGGCAATTATTATTATCATTTTAATGACCGTTTACTACTTTATAATTCCTTATTCCTTCAAATAGATAACCCGCACCACCACAAACCATCATTGTATAAATGCTCTCTTTCTTTTTTGCATTATTTTTTTTATTGTGTGCAAAACCCCGCCCACAGCTCTCTCATGCACTTCATTTAAAGTGTTGCGTGATTCCGAAAACGTTTTCACACATCCTCCAAATTCATGCAAGCGGATTTTTTGTTTCCTTTATTGTATTATAAAAGCAAAAAAAAAAAAATAATCAAGAGCCAATTTTGTAAAGTCCAGAAAGCAGCTCCTCTCCCCAATTAAACTTAATTTTTCCATTGTCTTTGCGTATAATAAAAGAAAACGATATTTGTCTGTCAGTGGTAGAGTCCGAATGCCAGCAAGATCCGACCCAATAAGGCTGGATGGGTGTGAGTGCGAGGAGGGTTAAAGCAGAACCTAACGCAGACACGGAAAGAAAGCACTTGAACGGCCTCCGTCCAGTCATACATTATTTTCTAGAAAATTCAGTCCCGCCCTTGATCTCATCAGGGATTCGCCAATAGTAAACCTTGAAATAAAAAAAATACGAAAGAAATTGTTTTGTTTTTTTAACAATGGGATTGAAAATAACCTCAAATTTGCAAAGTTGTCTTAAACTGGACCATAGTCGAGGTTAATTTGGGACATCTGTTGGTGCAAACTCATCCATTCTCCAAATTCCCTACCATCACCATTACCATCACCACGGGAGAAAGTCCTTGTTCTGTGAGAAGAATTTGAGACGCAGGTCAGGCCTCGCCTGGCCTACAACGAAACGAGGCTTCGTTGTGCTTTCTCTCTTTACGCGCAGAGTAACTCCTGGGCGTCCTTTCCTACGTCTAACCGCCGCACTTTGACACATTTTGAACAACTTTCACCCAAACTCGGTTTTGGGGAGACGTGAGATCCCCATCACATTACTGGGATCCCATTCCAGTTCCGGAAGCCTTGAACTAACAGGTTGATGGAATCGAGTTGAAATGATTTGATTGGTGGATGACTTTACTGTCAAAAAATGATACTAGAAATCCGAGAAGGAAATTGAGGCATTTGGTTCGGTTTGTCTACGGGGTTTGCCTATCGGCTCCTCCATCTCCTTTATGCTGTGAATGGAGGTAAGGGAGACGATGATGAATAGGATGAAATTATGAGATGAGGGAAGGAGCGAGCGTCGCCCTATCTCCCATTTTACCATTTTCTACTAAACGGTGGAAATGTCTTTGTAGACTCGTCGTCGTCGTCGACGTTTTCTCCGTTCCCAGAAAGTAAGTCAAGGCAGGAGGAAACAGAAGGAGGAGGTAATGGTGAGGAATAATGGGATGATAATAAATACAAATGAAGGAGAGATACATCAAATTAATGAATTGTGGACTTAATTTGTAACCTCACTCTTCCTCTCCTCGCATTCACTTGATTCTTCCTCCCCGCCTCCATGATCCTTCCAACATCCCACGCTGCAAATCTCATCCTTTTCCAAATCTGTGAATACGTGTAAGAAAATATAAGAATCCCATCAGCAGAGAAAGGAAGGACTCCCTTGCCAAGAAGATTTGAAGTGAATTCAGCGGAATCGGAGTCACACTTTAGTCCCACTGCTGTGGACTGGTAAATGGGAAAATGGGATCTTAGCCATCACAGCATCATCCCTCGTCCGCAAAGTAGCAATCTGTCATCAACTTTTTATAATCTCCTGCTCAGTCTCAGCCTCTCATCCCCCTACGCACACTGAAAGACGGGACGCGGAGAAAGGAAGGATGTTGGATGGGGATGTTTAGAATAAATAAATAAATTTCCGTCGTTCCTTAAGTTACTCATAATAATGGGGATATTAAATCTAATGGAGAAGCTACCTCTTGATCATTCTTGGATTAAATAAGAGAAAAAAAAACAGAATGGAGGAATTAATTACACGAACATAGTTTAGGTTTAATTTATTTTCATTGTGTAGGAATGAAAACGTAATGAGATGATATTAAGATAGTCAAGGGAATCTTTTAATCTGCCGCTAAAAGGAGTTCTGTCTCTTCCCCCATCCAGTCCCAGAGCCCAATACTACTCCCCTCATAGACTCCCTCAGCTTCTGACATCCAGCAATTAATGGGCGGTTAACTTTGAAATTAAAAAGAAAACAGGCTACTCCAGGTTACCATTTTATCCAAATTGTTCTTTTTCTGCCTCTATAATCAAATCAAAAGTTGAAATTCGCACCAACAACGCCAAATTGAGCAGCCACTTCTGACTGTCCTCGAAATAATTTGGAAGGGAATGAAGGATGAAACTTTTTTTTTTACCTCAGCGGGGGTTTTACTACAAAGGAGTTAAGAAATTCTATTCCATCTAACTAGTTAGAATCCTGTCAGATTTTAATTTTAGTATTATTCTGATCCGACTATCAAGAACGGTGTCGAAATTTGAGGTCTCGAGTGGAAGATTTTAAATCCTGTTTGGCCGCCTTTCCCTTTTTGATCAATTTAAATTAAAGACCTTTAAATCCCTTCTACCTTCAAACTCTTTTGAACTCCTTTTAATCCTCCAATCTGTTTACCCTGGAAACTCCAACAAGAGACGAGAATATCTCCCTTTTCTAACTTTCTTTCAGGCAGACATTGACTCCCAGTTCATCGTTCCGTAGACTGCATTTTTATTTTCTTCGGCAAAAGAATCCCTTTTTAAAAAAAAAAAAAAAAAAAAAGGTAGGGGACACTATTTTTTTGTGTCAATTTTTCTAATGTTATAAAAACACCGGGCTTTGAAGGGACAGAGGCAACATACTCGTAGCGGCAGCCCTTATTCTCCGCGGTTCGGTTATAAACTTCCACTCTGTCGTAGAAGAGTCAAAACTCAAAACGGGATTCTCAGATCACATTTCCTCGCTCCTGAAATTATGTGATGGACTGATGGAAATGAAAATTTGTTAACAAAAATCAACGTCTCCCTTAAGAGTTAACCCCATCAAAGAGAAAGTTAAAGTGAAATCTGACTTTTCCTGGAGAGATTAGACGTAAAATTCGGGTTGGGATCAAGGGCTACGACGTTGGATGTGTTCCAAAATTATGAATTGAAAGGACCCGGTTTTTATTTCTCGGCTCTTCCCCTCACCCTCCTCTTTAGTAAATTCACATTATACCACATTATTCTCTCCGCTTCCCATCAGAATCGTTTATATTCTGTTTTCATTGACATTGGATCTGTCTGGTCTGGTTTCAAAGTCCGCGCCCAGTAGGTTTTCTCCATGTGCCGCGGATGAGGAGGATCATAAAGGAACACTCATCATCCTCCCTCAGTCAGTAGTCAGAGTTGTATAATTTCCAAAGCACAGGAGGGAAATACTAAACATTTCTGCATGAGTTGTAAACGGGTAATGGAGTAATGGGATTCAATGTCCCCTCCGCCCCGGTCGGTCGTCGTACGTGTGAGGATGATGACTTTGTCCCATTCTGCCCCACTCCGAGAGAGAGAGAGAGAGCCCCAATTCCATTTACAGGAGGGAACTTACAAAACGGAGTCATATAATAATCACTACCAGCAGCCACCTCTCCGCCTTACGTAACCAACCAACCAAATCGTTCAATTCGTTGAGTATTTCTCGTTTCATTGCATGACGCTCCCTTCTCTCTCCTTTGCCTCGGACACAATGGAACTTATTTTGAACTAAATCTCTAATGAATTTATTCCTATTCTTCCACAAGAGGGATCATTGTGAGGCTGTGAGAGGGGGATGGCCCTAACTCTCTCCCTGCGTATTAATCTCTACCCAACCAAATCTAAAAACCTATCATTCCTTCAGATCAGACGCAATCTCTCTTCCCCCCCTTCCAGGGATAGTCACCGACGAGGGACCGAATCTTGTCGACGCATGAATAGAGTCCGAAAATGGATCTAAATCCCACACCAGTACCCAATGAGAATCCAAGACAAACGACAAACTTTCCCAACTAAACTTTACACTCCTCACACGATTAATATATTTTGAGGGTCTAGTCCTGCTGACTCGGATCCCAAAAACCAAAAACTCCTGCGAAAAACAAACAAAAACAAAATAAATGGTATATAAACAGAGGAATTCCAGCATTAGCCTGATTTGGATCTCTCCTATGAAACGAGACTGACGGCTTTAGCCGACTTGCAAGTCCCCCAAAAACGCGTGCGGGAAAGACCGTAAAATCTATATCTATCTCCTGGAATATTATTTTCGTTTTTAAAGCATCTACCGCCATTGTATTCTATTCTAATCTATACCAATTCCTTCATTTTTTGCAAAATTTTCCAAATTTACAAAACTTTGCCCATGCAAAGTCAAGTGGGATGAACTTGGACCATGCATTTTCTTACACCCTCCTCCAAGCGGAGTATTTACGGTATCAAGAGAAAAGCCTTGCGTTTTGTGGAGTAGTAAGGTGATTTTCTTATTCCCAATAACGAACCTCTGTAACGTGCAACATGAAAGGGTTGAATTATTTCGGAATTGAGTCTTTTTTGTGTGTGTGCTTCAACCCATGGGTTCCAATTAGGAATAATAAGAAATTGAGTGATGGATATTTTATTTATAAAAAAAACCAAACCAAATAATAAATATGTTGGGAATGAATTGGTGCGGGTCAAGATTTCTTTTGAAATGAAGTTCTTTCCTTTTTTCCCCGCCCGACTTTCCCTCCAACATGCCATCGCCATTCCCGTCTCCTTCTTGGGCTACCACCGTAGACGCCCCTCTCGTGTGCTGCCCCAGTACAAGGAGAATAAAATTACCCACCTGAACCCCGGGAATTACGAATCCCAAGTCTCTCCCTCTCCATTAGAATTGAGGAGGGGAAGAGTGAGCAGTTCCTGCACGCACGTCTTCTGCTGCTGAACCTTTTGGGTTTTTAGTTCTGGCTGATTGAGACTTTGAAGATGGACTCATGCAACAACAGACGGACGGGATGATTGGTTGGGAAGGGCCAGGACCGATTCTGAGGATTTTATCAAAATAACCATTTGTCAGAAGAAAGCAGAGTCCACTTTATTCCAAAGGCCCCAGAGATGATCAAATATTAATTTGGACAATTCAGACCCGAGGAGAAATGGTGGCAGGGAAGCAGAATTTCGGAACAGAGTTGTTGTAAGAATAGCGGCAGGACTTTCCTCCATTGTGATTGGCTTAAATTAATCCGCACATTAGTCTCAATTAGGTTACAAAACTTATCAACTAAATTCCCCGTGTCGTACTCCTTGGACTAAACTTGAAAGGGGTTTCTTTTGGGTAGCAAATATTCCTAATTGGAGCTCCTTGTCTGACCTCCACTTGGTTCACGTGGGTTTCCATCCAACATTCCTAGTTTTCACGGCGGAGGAGGAAAGTCCGCACGGGCATGCAATCCGTGAGAATTGGAAAGGAATCAGGCAGAGTCATGTAAATAACAGTCTTTAGGAAGGCCGCTTGACACGCCAAGCCGTCCTCCTCCTTGCTCCTTGTGATAAGTAATCCGATAAACCACATTTGCCGGAGCAGAGGTTTGAAAACTAATTCACCACCAATGCAGCAACCGGGAAAGTCATTTGACCACCACGGACTGGCTCAACCACTGTCGGTCCGGAATTGGAACAAGTGAGCTTAAAATTACTCCCGGACTGACGTGATTGGCTAAGCCTAAACTACTCTCGAGCGGATGAGGTGCCAAATTCCATGGTGGTGTGCAAACTAACGGTGCAAAATGGTTGAAAAATGGAGAGGCCTTTATCATGCTCGCATTTCACACTCCCCGCCACTCAAAAGGCTCCGTCTCTCTCTCTCGTGTATAATTACGCGCAAATTTTTGATGGATTGTTATAAATTGGGAATTGAGAGGCAAGACACGGACAAGTGGGGATGATTGGCAGGGGTAAGGGGCACAATTAAGCGTAATTGGTCGCTCCGCCCTTGAAAACTACAAAACCGTGTGACCTTGAAGGTGTGGACGGATTTGTGGTTTTAGATTTGTTATAACTATTACTCATCCCATTTTCAAATTAATGAGGAAGAGAATCAATTGTGATGAAAGAGGTAGGAATTATGAGTTCCCATGCAATTCCGACTCTTCGTGCAAGACTTTTGAAGGAATCAACTCACAAAATGGCTCATGTCCTAATTAATATTTAAAAAAAAACGTTTATAAGACTTGTTCTCATAGTTTAAGCTCAACTCGAGTCTCATTATGCAATTTCCCAAGTTCACTCGGAAACTTTTAAGTTTTAAGCTCTAAATCTTTTTCAAAATTTTTCAGACCATGGAAGTAAGTTTAGAAATTTTTTTTTTTAAATTCTTCCCTCATCCCAACATTATCATTTGGGCGGAAGGGTGTTGATGAATATTTCAATTTAACTTTCTCCAGTTCCGCCGTGGCTCTCAATACCAAATGAAATCATTTGATTTCATTTCCCATTAAAATAGTTTCGTTTAGCTAACGATGATTAGTTGGCTGGTTGGCGGGTGATGGAGGGGAGTTAAGTGTGGGATTTCCGAGTATTTTTTTTTTACTAAATGGAAAACACCTAAATCCGGAGAGAGAGCAGGAGTGGGCGAGAATGAGGAAAAGAGATGAAAATAAAAATAACAATAGTTTTTTATTACCTTGATTATTTGGCATAATGAGAAGATTATGGAATGAGAAAGGGGCTTTTGTCCCTTGGTAGTCATTAGACTCCTGGCATGCCATGAGGATGGACTTTAGGAGGAATAAAAACATAATGAGGATAATGAGCTTTATCGTAATTAACTAAATTATCTCTTTAATTAAGAGCAAAGCTACCCCGCTTAGGCGTACAGTAATTTTAAACGAAATGATTGCAAACTAATCCCGTCATTTAACAAAAGCACCAACCAGCACAGGCACAGGCCGACACAAAACTAATGTCAGTCCCCCATTTTTTTTTATCTCTAATTAAACTCGGCACTCGCGGACAGGTAATGCTCCTTTGCATAATTCAATATCATTTAATATCATTTAATGATGACGAAAGAAAAGGAGAGAGAGAGAGAGGACGGGATTTATTCGGCGGAAATCAAGGGGATTAATCTCCAAAAATGGAATTTGAAATTTGGAGGCGCAAGTCCACCTAACCCGCTAGAGTCAGTCGGCTCTCAACTTTAATTGGGTTGGATAGTTTTCCAATCCAAATTGAGAATTTATAAGCTGGGACGGGTGAGGTGAGGGAATGATTGAGCATAAGGAAGCCTTGACTCAGTTCAGAAAGGCTCCAACCCCAGCAGGAACATCTTCATCAGTTCCTGGGAGTTCCTCTTCCTTTCTCCCTCCCCAACAGCCAACCAACCAACCGACCAGGCCAAACACGCAAGAATCACAAAACTGAATTGTTGAGGTACGGCGAGGAGAGAATCTTTTTAAATTGGATTAATGACATGGTGGGCTCAGATTTTAATATGCATGGAAGTGGAGGGGCAGGGGGTTAATTTAACTACAACAAGAACTTGGTTGTCTTCCGACTCCCGTCAGTTCAGGTTGAAGACTTTCCATTTTACATACAGCAGAGGTAGAGAGAGAGAGAGAGAGAGAGGATCTCAGATGGTGGGCTTGTTCTTTTTTAGGAGACTGCGGACATGGACTACTTGGTGGAGTAATTTCCTTTCATTTGTAGCAAGTCGTCAGGTTGAAGAAAGCGCGTGTGTGTCTCTGAACCCTCTTCCTTCTCCTTATCTCCGGAAAAGATCCCCAACAGAACCCGTAACGGAGGAAGGAGGACAAGGAGATCTTGAACCGGAGAAACAAAGGAAGGGGTTTGAAGTCCCAAATATGAAAATTAAGTTTTCATTCACGGTAGCCTCTAATGAGGGCGATGGCGCCCGGTGATAGGAAGGAAAGGAAGAAGACCGAAAAAAAGTACATCTCTATGGATACGCAACCAAAGTCATCCTGGGTCTTGGGAGACCCTGCACGGAGGAGCGCAAGATGAAGAGAAAGGGAAGGGGACCCCTTTCTCCTAATAGGTCCTAATGGGGGAATGGGGAAATTATCCACCGTGGAAGTGGAACCAAGCCAACGGCGGCGGCTCCCGTCTCTTCCGCCTTTACTTTCTTCTCTGAACCGTGGAATTAACTCATTCATTCCTTTCGCCGTTTCTGGAAGTAATTGCTCCAGCATCGCACGGAAAACGCTTTCAAGTCATGACAGGGTGTGGGCTGCTCCGGGAACGTTCGGTGCTTAGCCCAATGTAATACGTCCTTAGAATTTCCTTATTTCAAACCTTATTTCACCTTCCCTTTCAACCAACTAGCTGGAAAACAAACTGGGAAACGCGTTCATTTTGAAAATCAAGAGAGAGAGAGAGAGAGAGAGAGAAAAGTAAACAAAAGGGTTGTGGAAGCGGACGTTTGGTTATTGAATTAAACCAATTTCAATTATATTTGTGAAGCGTGGCGTGGACGCTTTGTGACTCTGAGGAGGATTCCTC